>Ga0209422_1000048_pt1 | contig 26788 bp, 26 predicted proteins | sample BlaSpr_A8_OM2_M3_FD_187983 | JGI IMG/M metagenome (GOLD analysis project Ga0209422, IMG submission 187983) | Forest soil microbial communities from Thunder Bay, Ontario, Canada - Black Spruce, Ontario site 2_A8_OM2_M3 (SPAdes) (version 2) | ecosystem: Environmental > Terrestrial > Soil > Boreal... | reverse complement strand
GGATTCGAACCCTCGGTACAGGTGTTAGCCCGTACAACGGTTTAGCAAACCGCCGCATTCGGCCACTCTGCCACCTCTCCGGCCTGGGAAAGAACAAGAATTGTTGTATGTCTTAGCTGGCTTGTCCGAGACAGCATGGGATTCTATCCAGGGAGTCTGGGAGCAAGCGGGGCGATTCAGCTTCGATATTACACTACAGAACTGGCCAGCGGCCACACGAAACGGAGCCGAGAGCTGTAGATATAGAAACGTTAAACTTGCCGGGTCAGGCATCCTGACGAGCCAATCCAACAACTAAATAATTAGTTACTTTTTCCAGCCTGGCGCGTCTAAAAACCAGACAAGGAGAATCCGAGTGCCGCCGAAGCAGTCTGCAACCTTGACCGAAGCCGAATTGCGCATCATGAATGTGCTCTGGCGCAACGGTTCGGGCACGGTTCAGCAGGTGGTGGATTGGCTCCCCTCGGTTTTGGCCTACAACTCCGTTCTAACCACGATTCGAACGCTGGAGAAAAAGGGGCAACTAAAGCACGCGAAAGACGGGCGGGCCCACGTTTATAAACCGGTTATCGGACGCGAAGAGGCCAAGCGCTCGGAGATCCGGCATTTGGTCGGCCGCTTTTTTCGCAACTCCCACGAGGCATTGGTGCTGAACATTCTGCAAGACGAGGCCATCGACGCGGACGAACTCAAACGCCTGCGCAAGATGCTGGAACGGAGCGAAGTGAAATGACCGTTGCCCATTTGCAGACGGTGGCACAAATCTTTGTTGGCGGATTTCTGAACACCGCCTTGGAAGGGATTATTCTCGCGGGCCTTATTTGGCTTTTGCTCCGCTTCGTCGGACAGCAGAATTCGAGCACGCGTTTTGCGGTTTGGTTTTCTGCGCTTTTCGCAATTGTTGTCCTTCCGCTTGTTTCGGGCAACGTTCTTAGGGTCGGTCATTCTTCAACTCTTCCCCTTGTGGTGCGCGGAGAACTTACACTCTCCACTTCGTGGGCTTCTTATTTGTTTGTTGCATGGGGCGTGACTGCTGGTCTGTTGCTTCTTCGGCTGATCGCTGGACTTTGGCGTGTAAGTCAAATTAGGAGGAACTGCCGGCCAGCGGATCTCGCTGGCGCCGATCCGGAGGTCGCCTCAATCCTGCAAAAGTTCAGATCGCATCGACGAGTGACGGTTTGCGCTTCCGACGAGATGGCAATGCCCGCGGCAATTGGCTTCTTCCGGCCGGCAGTCGTTTTTCCGGCACGGCTGTTGCCGCAACTCTCCGCCGAAGAGGTCAGAGTCATTCTGCTGCATGAGCTTGCGCACCTTCGCCGGTGGGACGATTGGTCCAACCTGGCGATGGGAGTGGTGAAGGCGGTGTTCTTCTTTCATCCCGCAGTCTGGTGGATTGAAAACCGTTTGATGCTGGAGCGGGAAATGGCGTGCGACGACATGGTTCTGGCTGCGACCGCGAATCCGAGAAAGTATGCATCTTGTTTAATCTCGTTCGCGGAAAAATTGCAAAACCCTCGAGGCCTGGCGCTCGCGCAAGCTCTGCTCAGCCGGATGTGCCACATGTCGCTGCGAGTGGCGCAAATTCTCGACGCCCGGCGGCCAAGCCAGACCCGGCTCTGGAAGCCCGTTCTCGGGCTAAGCGCCGGGGTGCTTGCGGTGGGCTTTGCGGCGGTGCCTTACGCGCCGCGGCTGGTAGCCTTTCAGAGTCTGGCGAAGGAGAGCCCAACGCAGAGCGTGCCTGCGACTAACAATGAGGCGAAAGCAGCGTTGGTGCAGCGTGCAATTTTTCCGACCGGAGCGATGCTCAGCCGGCAAGTATTAAGCCATGCGCCGCAGGTCACCCTAATTCCGGCAGCGTTCTCAATGCGGACAACCGGGCCAGCGCCGCGATTGAAACCAACATCACGACGCGCGTCCCTGGTAAAAGCAAGGACGAAGCAAGTACGGTTTGCTAATCCTGAGATATTCGTGATTCTCCAAACCACACAATATGACGCTTCCGGTTCGCCGGTTTGGACATTGTGTATCTGGAGAGTTCAGGGAGGAGATAGGGCAGAGAGGCAGTTGGAATCAGCGCTAGCAAGCTCAATCTGAGGGCAAAATTTTTTGTCCTCATCAACTAAATAACTAGTTCAATCAGGAGAAGAAGCAAAATGAAAAACTGGATCAAGCATTGCCAGGCAGCGTTTAACCGGCGCTTCCTGGTGGCATTCGCCGCAGTAGCGATGGCTTTGTCGCTTGGGGCGTATGAATTCGAAAAACCGGTGAACGCAGCGACGGCACCAGCCCCAGCCGCGGCGCCACTCGACGATAAGAGCGTTAACGCGCTAGTTTTATTGGATCACGCAATGGAGGCTTTGGCCGCCCGCGTGACTCCCGCCATTGTCAACGTGACGGTAACGTCGAAAAGAGGAGGCGGTCATTCCGACGCCGCCGAAGGCGCGGACAATGACAGCGACAATAACAGTAACGACGATTCCAATGGGCCGCAACAGTTCTTCGGACCTTTCGGAAAACAGTTCGGCAAGCAGTTTGGATTCGGTCAGCATAGGGGACCGCAATCCAACATCGAGCACGGTCTGGGAAGCGGAGTCATCATTTCGCCCGATGGTTACATTGTGACCAACAACCACGTCATCGATGGGGCAGTAGATATTCGCGTAACGATGACCGACCGGCGAATTCTGCCGGCGAAACTGATTGGGGCTGATCCGCTGACGGATCTAGCCGTCATCAAGGTGGACGCCAGCAATTTGCCCAGCGTGCCACTCGGAGATTCAACGCAACTACATCCGGGGCAGACCGTATTGGCGTTTGGCAATCCGTTGGGATTCCGTTTCACGGTAACCCGAGGGATTGTGAGCGCGTTAAACCGTCCCAACCCGTATGCCGCTGACCGGCGTTCGCCGGGGCAGTTCATTCAGACCGATGCGGCCATCAATCCGGGTAACTCCGGTGGTCCGCTGGTCAATGCACATGGAGAAGTTGTTGGCATCAATACGTTCCTGGTTTCGGAAACCGGCGGTTTTTCGGGCATGGGATTTGCCATTCCCTCGCACATCGTACGTCCGACGATCGAGAGCCTGATTAAGTACGGCAAGGTGAATCACGGCTACATCGGCATCGGCATTAGTGACGTCACTCCGGATGAAGCGAAGTTCTTCCATGTGGACAACGCGTCTGGAGCGGTCATCACTCAGGTCGAGCCGAACTCCCCTGGGGCGAAAGCCGGACTCAAGGTCGGCGACATCATCACCGAACTTAACGGCAAAACGGTAAGCGACGCCGGAGCACTGCAAGTGGAAGTTGGAGAAAAACAGCCGGGCACCACACTGCACTTAAAGGCGCTGCGCGACGGCAAGCCGGTTGACGTTCCGATCACCCTCGAGGCGATGGGCAAAGGCGAGCACGAAAACGAGAGCGCCGAAGCCAGCCACGGCAAACCGCGGTGGGGCGTTGGCCTTGGCGATCTGACCCCAGAACTCCGGCAGCAACTGCAGGCCGGAGACGATGTGCACGGAGCTGTGATTGAACAAGTCACGCCCGGCAGCCCGGCTGACAACGCCGGCCTGCAACAGGGGGAAGTGATCACAGAAGTGAACCGCCACCCAGTGCATTCGGCTGCGGATGTGCAGAAGGCGCTTTCCAGCGTCCCCAAGGACGGCGATGCGTTAGTGCTGGTCTGGTCTAACGCAGGAAGCACCTTCAGAGTTCTACATCCGACCCAAGGGTAAGTTAGTCTCTCCTCACAGGCGCGGGCTTTGGCTCGCGCCTATTTTTTGTTTTTGGACGCTGCCCCTCTCGGATGCAGGTTAGGGAAGACTCATAGATATTCCACCGGTTTCCCGCGTTTTAATTTCGCGACTCCTCCCTTTGCTCTTTTTTTTCAGCCAGTGAGCCGGTTGACGCATCTCATTTGGGGCGCTTATCATTTTCGTTTGGCCCTTATCTCACGGGCGGTTCTGGAGAGCTGCCGCAGGATTTAAAGAACTTATGGATAAGAAGAAGTTAGAGGCATTTAAGAAGCGGCTGGAGACGCGGCAGCAGGATCTGCGCCGGACCGTCTCGCGCACACAGGCGGATGGCCGGTCTGCGGATGAGGATACGGCGCAGGACATTGCCGACCGCGCCGCCAGTTCGTACACCAAAGAATTTTTATTCAGCCAGAGCAACAACGAGCGGCAGCTGTTGCAGATGGTGGAGAAGGCGCTGGCGCGCATTCGTGAAGGCAGTTTCGGCGAGTGCATTCACTGCGGCAAAGAGATCAACGCCAAGCGCCTCGAGGCCGTTCCTTGGACGAGACACTGTATCGAGTGCCAGGAAAAGCTCGAACAGGGCTTGCTGGAAGAAGCTCCGCGCTAATCTGGTGAGCTTTGACGCTGCTATTTTGCGGCTGGTAAACTGGTACTACGTCCCACCAAGACAGAGACTCACAATACTGAGACTGGAAGGTAGTCGTGCGCGCAGAAACCCGCCATCAACTTAAGCAGGATACATTCAGCCGAGTCACCATTGGGGCTGCCGAGAAAACCGCTCACTGGAGCGTTGAGCACAGGAACACTCTCGCGGTGACTGCTGCCGCGGTGGTACTTATTGTCGCGGCCGTGGCTGGAGGCTGGTATTACCTCAGCGCACAAGATGAGAAGGCCAGCTTTGAAATGTCGCAGGCGGTGCGCACTTTAGAGGCTCAACTGCGTCCCGGCGGGGCGCCCGCGCAGCCTGGCGTTCCCAGCTTCACGTCGGCAAAAGAGCGCGCCGAAGCCGCCAGGAAACAGTTTCAGGCAGTTGTGGACAAGTATCCGCACACCCACACCGCCGATATGGCGCGTTATTTCCTGGGAGTGACGTCGGCCACTGCGGGAGATAATGCCGCCGCCGAAAACAATTTCAAGGCGGTGGCTTCCAGCGGCAACAAAGAGTTAGCTTCCGTGGCCAAGCTCGCGCTGGCGTCGCTTTATGGCAATGCCAACCGCACCAAGGACGCCGAGGCGGTCTACCAGGACCTGGTTAACCACCCGACGGCGTCTGTGAGCAAAGCGACCGCACAATTGCAACTGGCGGAGCTTTACCAGACCAGCAATCAACCGCTCGACGCCAAACGCATCTACGAGCAGATCAAGAAAGACAATCCGGGGCCGGAAGCGGTGCAGATCGCCACGCAAAAACTAACGGAACTGAAATAGGATTTTCCAATTCCTGTTGCAAGAAAACTCAGAGGTCGCCCAAAAGCGATTGTTCCACGGCAAGCTCACGGCAGGCCGCCTGAATGATCTCCTGACTCGGTGCTGATTTCACAAACTGGAAGCCGTAACGGAAAGCACTTCTTTGGCGCACCATTGCGTACACAATTACTGGGCCGGAAGGAAGAGTAAATTCCAGTTCTACGAGTTCACCCAGTGGAACTTCGAGTTTCAGAATGGCGGCGATTCCGGATTCGCTGATGTCCACCGTCTGTCCCTTCAACCGGCCGCATGTTCGGGAATTAATGCTGATCGCCGCCACAAGTTTGAAGCGGGGCTGGCGCCGCTTGTCGGGAATATCAACTCCAAAGATCCTCGCGGGCTGTTTTTGGGTCTCCAACTTGGGTTCCTTCGCTGCATTGCTGATCGGCATAAAGACGGGAAGTCTTTAGGTCGCACTCATACAGAGCAGTCATTCCACTTTTTCCCGCGGTCGGATAGGATGATTGTCCAGGTTTCCATCCACTCTTAAAAAAACTTATGGCTGACTTCACACTGCGCGTGAATGGTAGCGAAAGAAAAGTAAACGTCGCACCGGAGACTCCGTTGCTTTGGGTGCTGAGAGACACGTTGGCGCTCACTGGAACAAAATTTGGCTGTGGTGCCGGCTTTTGCGGCGCATGCACCGTGCACATAGAAGGTGAGGCGATACGGTCGTGCTCGACCCCCGTGTCGCAAGTCTCCGGGAAGAACGTGACGACCATTGAAGGGCTGGGCGCGAACGGGCTGCACGTTTTGCAGCAGGCGTGGATCGCAGAAGAGGTTCCGCAATGCGGCTACTGCCAGACGGGACAAATTATGACCGCCGCGGCCTTGCTGGCCAAAACGCCAAAGCCAAGCGATGAGCAGATCACGCAAGCGATGAATGGCAACCTTTGCCGCTGTGGGACCTATGAACGAATCCGCAAGGCAGTGCATCGCGCTTCGGCATCCGCGGTGGCTCCGGGAGGTGCGCGATGAGCCCAGTGAGCCGGCGTGAGTTCGTTGTGGCGGGAGTGGCTGCAGGAGTGGGCCTGGTAGTCGGATTCTATCTTCCGCACGGAAAAACAAATAACGGTAAGGAATCCTTCTCGCCGAACGCTTATTTGCGGATTACACCGGACAACAAAATCGCCGTTGTTGTAGCGCGCTCGGAGATGGGCCAAGGCGTTCGCACGGCGCTGCCGATGATTTTGGCTGAGGAATTGGAAGCGGACTGGAAGCAGATTGAAATTGAACAGGCGGGAGCGAGTACGCTCTACGGAGATCAGACAACGGGAGGCAGTGCCAGCGTGCGCACAACCTGGGACCCCATGCGCAAGGCGGGGGCGGCCGCACGAGAGATGCTGATTTCGGCGGCGGCGCTGACCTGGGGCGTGCCGCGATCTTCGTGCAGCGCGCAGAGTGGGAGTGTAGTACACGCTACATCCAAACGGCAATTAAGCTACGGCGAGCTGGCTGGCAAGGCCGCTACCTTGCCGGTACCGAGCGACGTGACGTTGAAGCAGGCCAAGGATTACAAAATTGTCGGGCAACGGCTGGCGCGGGTCGATACGCCTTCGAAGGTGAAGGGTGAAGCTGAGTTCGGCATCGACTTCCGCATGCCGGGGATGAAGTACGCAGTGCTCTCGCGCTGCCCGACGATTGGCGGCAAAGTCGCGAGCTTCGACGACAAGGAATCGAAGAAAAATCCCGGCGTGAGTTACGTGGGCAAGATCGGCGACGCAGCGGTGGCTGTGGTGGCCGATGGTGTCTGGGGCGCGATGGAAGGACGCCGGTTGCTCAATGTGAATTGGGATGACGGTCCGAATAAGGACCTGAATACTGCGGCAGTGATGGAGTCGCTGAAGCAGGCGGCGGCGAAGAAGGGCGCGACTTTGTATTCTGCAGGCGATGTGACGAAGGCCAAAGGGCGGCGGATCACCGCGGAATACCACTTGCCGTTCATGGCGCACGCGCCCATGGAGCCGGGAAACTGCACCGCGAATTATTCAGCAACAGGCTGCGAATTGTGGGCTCCGACGCAGGTTCCGCAGGATTGCCGCGATTCGGTGGCGCAGGCGGTGGGGCTCGATCCAGACCAGGTGAAGGTGAACGTCACGCTGATGGGCGGAGGGTTTGGGCGGCGGCTGGAGCATGATTATGCGGTGGAAGCGGCACTGGTGTCGAAAGCGATTGGCAGCCCGGTGAAAGTGATCTGGACGCGCGAAGATGACATGCGGTTTTCCACTTACCGTCCCGCGAGCTTGCATCAGCTAAGTGCAGTGCTGGACGGTGCGGGATGGCCGGTGGCGTTTATGCATCGGATTATTGCACCTTCGATCAGCGGGCAGAAGGGGCAACCAGTGCCGGGTGGCGTGGATCCGGATCTGCCGGATGAAGCGGCGTTTGTGTATGGCTTGGGAAATGTTTTGATCGAGAGCGTGATCGCGGAAACGCCCGTGCCGCTGGGATGGATGCGATCGGTCTATGCGCTTCAGGCGGGGTTTGCGAGCGAAAGTTTTATCGATGAATTGGCGGCGGAGGCCGGGAAAGATCCGCTGGAGTATCGGCTGCATATGTTGGCGAAAGATCAGGACATCCAATATTTCACGACCACTTGGCACACGGCCAGGATGCGCGGCGTGCTGCAGTTGGCGGCGGACAAGGCAGGGTGGAAGAATCCTCTACCGGCTGGTCGCTTTCGCGGAATCGCCTGCTTCGCTTGTTTTTCTTCTTATATGGCTGAAGTGGTCGAGATCAGCATGGAGAATGAAACTCCGCGAGTGCATCGCGTCGTGGCGGCGGTGGATTGCGGGCAAGTGGTGAACCCCGGGATTCTCGAACAACAGATTCCGGGGGGTATCGTCTATGGGTTATCGAATGCGCTACGGGCGAAGATCACGATCGAAAAGGGACGCGTGGTGCAGGGAAATTTTGACGACTACGCGCCGTTGCGCATGGAAGAAACTCCGGTCGTAGAAGTCTATGCGGTGCCGAGCGCTGAGTCGCCCACGGGCATCGGAGAGCCGTCGGTACCGCCTCTGGCGCCTGCGTTATGCAATGCGATCTACGCGGCGACTAAGAAGAGGATTCGGGCGTTGCCGATTTTAAGCTGAAAGCCTTCGCTGTAGGCGCCAGTCGCCGAAAGGAACAAGAAACTCACTAACCCCGAAATGCGCCCAGCCATTTTACAGGCAGACGTGCGGCGAGAGCATTGGCGAGGCGCTCATCCGCCGTGATCATCTCGGTCTTGAACCGGATGGCTAAAGCGACGTAGAGACAGTCGTAGACGCTGCGGTCATGAGCCAGAGCTATACCCATGGCTTCGGGCAGCAGCGAAAGGGATGACACTGTTGGAAACGGGCGAGTTCTCATTTCCGATGCAGCCGTGTGAGCGACCGCTATGGGCCATCTTCGCTGACGAACGCCCTTCCACAAAACGTTACCGACCTCAGCCCAGAAAAGATCTGGCACGATGAAGTTCAACTCGCCGTCGGAGTAACGTTTCAGCATGCGTAGCGACTCGGCGGTAAGCGGTTCCTGGGTTGGGATTGCCCACTTCACGGCTACGCTGGCGTCGAGGACTATGTCCCTCAACGATCACGATCCTCGCGGATTAGCTCCTCGGTGGTGGGGAAAGCACCGGAACCCTGGGGATGTTGACCGCGGAGCTCCATCATTCGGGTATAGAATTCCCGCCGCTGCCGCAGCTCTTCGGCCGTGGGGATATTACGCTCCAACAGAGAAATCACCTCGGCGGCAATTGACTTACGATTCTCGCGGGCACGTTTGCGGAGTGCCTTATAGAGATTATCGGGTACATTCTCCACGTAAAGTGTCGGCATTGGGTTTACCTAGAGATACAATAGCATGCCCATATGGAAAAGGGTATCGCATGTGGCCTTGACACTGGTTTCGGCCACCCCTTATCCTTATTGTTGCTCCTTGCGGTACTTGCGCCTTCTCGACGTGCTTCCGCGGGCCTGGGGCGGCGACTGGCGGGGCGCGGAGGTTCCGATGTTCTTCGAGATAAAAGATTTAGAACTTCATCCCATAGAGTTTGCGGAGAAGTTCGCTCCCAGAGCCATCGACTTGGGGACGGATTATCGCCAAGTCACGCCACTCGAAACCAGCGGGCGCGCCGACCTGGTGGAAGAGCATCACGGCAAGCACAAGATTATTCAGGACATACGGGTGCGTGGCAGGCTTTCGACCAGGCTGGAATCGAACTGTGCGCGATGCCTGGAGCCGCTGACCGAGGATGTAAAGCGCGAGTTTGATTTGCTGTATCGTCCTCAGGGGGCTGACGCGGGGCGGGATGAGATGTCTGTCACCGACGCAGAAGCTGAGATCAGCTATTATGAGGGCGAAGGATTGCCGCTCGACGACGTGGTGCGCGAGCAGGTATTGCTGGCCGTTCCGTTGAAGCTGACCTGCCGCGAGGATTGCAAAGGCTTGTGTCCGCACTGCGGCAAGAACCTGAACGAGGAACGGTGTTCGTGCGCAGTGACGGTGGAAGAGCCGCGATGGGCGGCCTTAAAGGAAATCCGCGGCAAGCTTGCGCACTAAACTTTTGTATTGAGATTGATAGCACGCGAGGTCGACCCTCGGCGAGAGGAATTTCATACCATGCCTAATCCGAAACGACGACATTCACAGAAGCGAACTTCTACCCGACGGGCGCATGATGCGCTGACCAGCCATTCGCTCTCCGAGTGTCCCAACTGCCATGAGAAGAAAATGCCGCATCGTGCCTGTGTGAAGTGCGGCTACTATAAGGGCCGCGAAGTTCTGGAAGTGAAGGAAGCAAGCTAATCCCCTGCCACCATGCCTAGCGTGATCGCGCTGGATGCGATGGGTTCGGACCGGGCTCCTAAGCCTGAAATCGAAGGTGCGATTCATGCCGCGCGCAACTACGGTGTACGCGTGCTGCTGATCGGTCCGGAAGCCACGCTCAAAGCTGAACTCGAGCGGCACCCGACGGCCTCGCGCCTTCCCCTTGATGTCGTCCACGCCAGCGAAGTCATCACCATGGAAGATAAGGCGGTGCAGGCGGTTCGCTCCAAGCGCGATTCCTCAATGCGTGTGGGGTTGCGGCTGGTTCGCGAGGGTAAGGCGGCAGGCTTTGTTACCGCGGGCAACACCGGCGCGGCCATGGCAGCAGCGAAAATGGTGTTGGGCGCCTTGCAGGGTGTGGACCGTCCGGCGCTGGCGGCGGTTTTTCCTACCGCCCCTGGGACGGCGGCCATCTTGCTCGACGTGGGCGCGAATGTCGATTGCAAACCGCATAATCTGGAACAATTCGCGGTGATGGGGGAGATTTATTTTCGCTCCATGTTTGGCAAGGCGTTTGACCCAAAAACATTAGGCCGCTCCGTATTCGGGCGCTCGATGTCTGGCGCTGGGCGTGGGCCGCGCGTGGGATTGCTTTCCATTGGCGAAGAAGAAACCAAAGGGAACGAATTGACGCGCGAGTCATTTCAGTTACTGAAGCGGCTGCCTCTGAATTTTGTGGGCAATGTCGAAGGACGCGATCTGTTCAATGGCAACGTCGACGTGATCGTGGCGGATGGCTTTGTGGGCAACGTCGCGCTCAAGGTTTCTGAAGGCGTTGCGAATCTGGTCCGCACGGTGTTGAAAGAGTCGTTGAAAGCGACTATCTCGAGGCAGGTTGGCTACATGCTCTCCCGAAGCGCATTCTCTGATTTTAAGAAGCGCATTGATCACACGGAATACGGCGGCGCACCGCTGTTGGGCGTGAAGGGTGTCTGCATTATTACGCATGGGTCTTCCAACGCGAACGCGATCAAGAACGCAGTGCGCGTGGCTGCGGAGTTCTCGCAGCGGCACATCAACGATTCGATCGAGCAGGGATTAGCCGCGCTTCGTCCCATACCGGCACAGGCGGAAGCCGCGCCAGCTCACTGATTGTCGGAGAGAGTGCCGAACAAATTAAAAATCATGAACGAAATCCCCTCCCCTAGTCTTGGATCTTCAGCGAGCAGTTCAACCAAGGTGGCATTTATTTTTCCAGGTCAGGGTTCACAAGCGGTCGGCATGGGAAGAGATCTCGCCGAAAAATATCCCATCGCGCGGCAAACGTTTGAAGAAGCCGACGAGGTTCTGGGCTACAAGTTATCGCAAATCTGTTTCGAGGGCCCGGAAGAACAGCTGCGCCTGACGGAGATCACGCAACCTGCCATTCTGACTGCGTCAATCGCGGCCTTGAGGGTGCTTGAAACTCGCATTCCCAAGCCGAACTTTGTCGCTGGGCACAGTTTAGGCGAATATTCCGCGCACGTCGCATCCGGAACCATGCGCTTTGGTGATGCGGTGCGAATCGTGCGTAACCGCGGAAAATATATGCAGGAAGCTGTTCCCGTAGGCGTTGGAGCCATGGCGGCGATCCTGGGAATGGAATTGGAGAAAGTGGTCGCGGTGTGCCACGATGCTGCCCAGGGCCAAGTCTGCGCTCCCGCCAATATTAATTCGCCGGAACAAATTGTCATCTCCGGCAACACGGTGGCGGTTGAGCGTGGCGCGAAACTCGCGGACGAACGCGGAGCCAAACGCGCCAAACTTCTGCCGGTGAGCGCTCCGTTCCATTGTTCGCTGATGAAGCCCGCGCAGGATCGTCTGGAAGAAGATTTGAACAAGCTGAAGGCGCAGAAGCCAGTGTATCCCGTGGCTTGCAACGTAGAGGCGGTGTTGGTCAGTGATGAACAGAAGGCGCGGCAGACTTTGATCGCTCAGGTGACGGGGGCGGTGAAGTGGGATCCGTGCATGCGATTGCTGATCGGCGAGGGAGTACAGACATTCGTTGAAATTGGGCCAGGGAAGGTTTTGTGCGGGCTGATGAGGCAGATTGACCGGTCGAAGACTTGTTTGAATGTTGGCGATGAGGCGTCCCTGATGAAGACTCTGGAGCACTTCGCGAATTAAACTGCGCTAGTGAAATTCCAGGCCGCAGGGCGGCGTGCTGATTGTCTTATCCGTTTTGTCGACATACAACTGCGCGTGTTGGGCTCGATCGTTCACGACCAGATCAATGACTACGCCGGTTCCGCCGCCGGGACAGTTGCTCTCACCGTAGATCGTATAGCTCTTGACGATGCCCCATTGGCCTCCCGGGCCCCAGTCTTGCTTGAATTCGTTGATCGGATACTGCGAATGATTCTGCGGATGCTGTTTCCAATCCGGATCGTGGTAGTAGATTCCGTAAGCAGTTTCGAAATCCTGCCTCTGCAGCGCGGAAAAGAATTGCTTCGCTATGCGTTTCTCCGGCCAGAAGCGGTCCCACCAACCAACGATTGCGAGGAACAGAATTAGAACTATTGCCGAGATGATGCGGTTCTTTTTCCGCCGCTCTTTTTCCGGGTGATACTCTTTAGCGTCCAGTAAGGTCATTCCTCTCTAGAATAACGGACCCGGGCGTTAAGTCAAAAATTGTAGAGGAATTGAGCGATCGGGCCATTGAAATCGGGCAATTGAAATTCAACGCCGCGTTATAGCGTTCGTTTAAACAGCGGGATTGCGATTCCCAGAGTGACCGCGGCAAAGATCGAGAGAAACAGCATGTCTCCCCAGACCGCCGCCAGAGTGGTCTCTTTCAAAAGCAAGCATTTGAAGCCATCGACCGCGTAGGTAAAAGGATCAACCTTGGCGATTCCGCGTAACCAAGGCGGGAACGCCTGGATGGGATAGATCGATCCGCTGGGGAAAAATAGGAGAGTATTCAGAATACCGAACATAGCTCTGGGCACGAGTGGGTCTTCGATTCGTACCATCAGCAAAAACATCATGGTGTTGAAAGCCAGCGACGTAAGAACGATCATCACCAGCAATCCGAGCATCGTGACCGGATTGAAAATCGTGCTGACACCCGAGATCAAGGCGCCGATTACGCAGATGATTACGCCGGTCATCACCGCCTTAATGGCGCCGGCGAGATTCAACCCCAACACCAGTTCGAGCTTCGTGATTGGCGTGACAAGGTAGCCTTCATGCACACCGCGCGCCTTGTCGTCGATGTACAGCATGCCCCCGCCGATCATCACGGAAACAAACATCGCCAGCGTTAGAGAGCCGGGCAGCAGATATTTCATGTACTCAATGTAGGGATAGAGCTCGACAATCGAGAGCGCAGTCTGCTGCAGGATGCGCGGCTCAACCGTCGGCTGGTTCAGGGCGTTAGTAAGGTCAGTGAGTTCGGATTCCAGCGCGGAGCTCATGAAGTTGTCGCTGTTGTCCACGACGAGAGCAATCTGTGGATGGTTGTCTTCGTAGACGCGGCGCGAAAACTGCGGAGGGATAATTACAGCACCTTCGAGCTTTCCATTGCGAACATCTTCGACAGCCTTTTTTTCGTTGTCGTAATAAACCGGGAGGAAGGTGCGGATGTTCGAACGGACGGAATCGAAGGCCTCGCGGATCTTTAACGCTTGCGTGCCTCCATCTTCGTCGACAATGGCGAGGCGGGCGTCGCGAATCTTGCCCCCGAATGCATTGCCCAGAATGATGAGCTGCACCAGCGGAAAAATCATCGATGCCAGCATCAGCGCCGGCGAACGAAAGAACTTACGCATTTCGCGTTCCACAATGGCCATGATGTGGTTCATGGCTGCAGCCCCGGCCGCTGCGGCATTACGAAGGCGTAGGCTTTCTGCAGTTCGTCGCGCAGTTGCCTGCCGGTGTAGTGGACAAACACATCATCCAGCGTGGTGTTCTGCACCGAAAGTGACTTCACCGCAATGCCCGCTGCCACAGCCATTTCTACGAGTTGAGTGGTGGTGCGCGACCCATTGCTGGTGAGCACTCGATACATTCCAGCGCCCTCGTGTTGAATGGAAGTGACGCCGTCGAGGGTCTGCAGTCGACCTTCCCAATCCTCGGGAGGATTCTCGAACTGGACCTCAATCACGTTCGAACCCGGCACGCTCGCCTTTAAAGCCATGGGGGCATCGAGCGCGACCAGCTTGCCGTGGTCGACGATGGCAATGCGATCGCAAAGCCGGTCGGCCTCGTCCATGTAATGCGTGGTGATTAGAATTGTGAGTTGGCGCTGGCTCTTGATATTGCCCAGCATCTCCCAGACGGCAACGCGCGAAACAGGATCCAGGCCGGTGGTGGGTTCATCGAGAAAAAAGATTTTAGGGTGATGTACCAGCCCGCGCGCAATTTCCAATCGCCGCCTCATTCCGCCCGAGAGCGTCTTGGTCTGCGCGTCGCGCCACTTGGTCAGGTCAACGAGTCCCAGCAATTCGTCAATCGAGCGCTTTCGTTCCTTGGCTGGAACGTCGTAGAGCTTAGCGTAGATGTTCAGGTTTTCTTCTACCGTCAAATCGAGGTCGCTCGTGAGAGCCTGCGGAATCACACCTATGGTCCGTCGAACCGCATCGGGTTCTTTTGCAACGTCGTGGCCATCGATGCGCGCCGTTCCAGCCGTAATCGGAATGAGAGTGGTCATCATGCGGATCAGCGTCGATTTGCCGGCGCCATTGGGTCCAAGCAAGCCGAAGATTTCGCCGTTTTTCACGTCGAACGAAACATCGTCCACCGCGGTGAAATCGCCGTACTTCTTCACGATATGTTGGACATCAATGGCGTGTGGCGTTTCTGAAGCAGGCAACGCGCCGTTGGCATTCGGTTCGGTCATTCTAACCGCCCCGCTGCGGCAGCGGTGCTCTTAGAAGTACCCTTCGTTTGAGCAGGAGAAACCAAAACCTCCGCCGTCATGCCAGGCACGAACGCGCCTTTCGGATTGTCCAACCGGACTTTCAGCACGATGGTTCTGATATCGCGCTTGCGACGACTCACGTCGCGCTGCGTAGCAAAGTCACCTTCAACGCCTTTAAAAAAAACCTTGCCGCTAGTAATCGTCCCCCCTGGCAGGCGGACGCGAAGCGTGTCACCGTATCCGATGTGATCGGCATAAGTTTCGGGAATTGCCGCTCTAGCCCAGGTGTCGGTGAAATCAACGATGGTGACGATCGGCGCGCCAATGTTGACTACTTCGCCCTGCCGCGCTGCCCGTACGGAAACCGTGCCGGTCACAGGTGCGTACACATTGGTATAGCCAAGACGGACGGCGGCCTGATTTTTTTGCGCGACGGCGTTTTCGAGGTCGGCTTGCGTGGACTGCACTGTGCTCTTGGCGGCGTTGGCTTGCTGAGTGCGCGCGATGGCTGAGCTTAGATCAGCCTCTGCGGCTTTTACTAATTCTTGTTGCGCCTGCAACGTCGCTTGCGCCGCCTGCAAGTTGGTCTCGGCCTGGACGCGTTCCTGCTCGGACTGGACGCCCACCTTGGCCAATTCGATCATGCGCCGGCTATCGCTTTCGGTGCGATCGAGCGCCGCTTTCGCCTGCAGAAGCTGAGCCCTTGCGGAAGAAAGTTTGGCTCGCGCATTTATTACATCGCTGGAAGTTGAGCCTGAGGTGGATTGCTCGGTGTGCTGCATTTCTGAGACTTTATGCTGCAAACTGGTGATGGTGGCCGATGCGGCGGCTTCCTGCGTCTGCAACTCAGAAGGATCGAGAACGGCTATCAGATCGCCGACCTTCACCGGCGTGCCTTCGTCGACGAGCAATTTCTGGATGCGGCCCTCCACCTGCGCGCTGACGATCACTTGATTAGAATCGACTGTTCCGATCAGCACCAGATCTTTGGAATGGTCCGCGGAGAAAAGATAGTAGATCAACGAGATGACGAAGATGATGCTGAGAAGAATGAAGAACCGGTTGCGGGCGCTCATTGGCGTGCTCCTGGCGCCGGGTTGGCAGAAGGTTTAAACAACGCAGCGGCGATAAAATCCAGAACCGCAGCACGGCGCTCAGCGATTCTCTCCGGCGCCAACGGATTGAAGCGCACGATCCGCTGCATTACCGGGGCGCTGCTGAAGTAAAAAACAATCATAGCCACCATGGATGGAACGAAGTGGGCCGGGTCTACTTTGCGGAATTCACCTTCTGCGATTCCCCGGTGAAGCAATTCCCCAACCTTGCGGAAGATCGGCTGAAAGTAAGTCTTGACCAGCCTATCGATGTGCTCGCTTTGTCCTTCGCGGGCGCGCATCATTTCGCGTTGCATCAGCTTGGGATAGATCTGGTTAGAAGCGATGAAGTCGAAATATGCGCCAGCATAGGCCATGATTTTGTCGCGCGAAGGCAGATCGCTATCAAGAACCTTGAAAACTTTTGCCTTCATGCCCGAAAACGCGTTATCGAGGACCGCGCCGTAGAGCGTTTCTTTGTCTGTGAAGTAGTAATACAGCAAGGCCTTGTTTACTTTTGCGGCGCGGGCAATGGCGTCAGTGCGGGCTCCGGCTATGCCGTGTTTGGAAAATTCCTCGGCTGCGGCTTGTAGAATGGCTGCGCGGCTCTCCTCGGGCTTACCGCGGGAGCCGAGACGCGGGGCGGATTGTCGGGCGTGGGCTTGGGCCAAGCTTAATTAACCAGTTAGTTAGATTAAGTTTACACCAACGCCGCGCAATTGTATGCCGATTTGCTGATTAGGACTGTTTCACCGCGTGGAGCTAGTTTGTTCCGCCGGCAATGGAAGGGACGAGCAGTACTTCATCGCCCTCCTGAAAGACGTAGCTGGGGCCGCCGAGGAAGCGGATATCCTCTTCGTTTACGTAGATGTTGAGAAAGCGGCGCGCCTGTCCGGCCTCATCGCGAATATGAGGCTTTAGATCTGGGAACTTCTCATCGAGGACAGAGAAAAGTTCTTGTAAGTTTCCGGCGGAGCACGCGATCGAACTTACGCCTGCAGTGTGCCGCCGGAGAGCGGTCGGAATCTGTACGGTGATGGCCATCGAAATTACCTCAGCGGCTAAAGCCGCTCATCATGGAAGACTCTGATGGCGCGGCTTGAAGCCGCGCCCTTTCAAAACGAACGTCGATCTTAGCGGTTTTCAAAGCAGACGTGGGCCTACGCCTCAACGGTCACTTGCACCTCTTTGCTCACGTCGGCGACGTCCAGAGTGTCGTGCAAATATTTTTCGAATTCCGCCAACTTGGGCGCGATTGGCCGCTCGATTTCGTATACACCCGCGAGCACGTCAGTCGTCTTCAGGCCGTTTCCGGTGATGCACAACACGGTTGTTTCCTCGGGAGTTATTCGGTCCTGGCGATAAAGTTTCCCGGCGCAGCCCACGGTCACCCCCCCTGCGGTTTCGGTGAAGATGCCTTCGGTCGCCGCGAGCAAACGGATCGAATCGATCACTTCAGGATCGCTTACGTCTTCGCTCCATCCACTGCTTTGTTTAATCGTCTTGATGGCATAGTGGCCGTCGGCAGGATTGCCAATAGCGAGCGACCGAGCAATCGTCGCCGGCTTCTGCGGATCAATTTCAGCGCTGCCCGTCTTGACTGCGGTTGAAATCGGCGAGCATCCTGTAGCCTGCGCTCCGAAAAACTTCACGGGCTTGTCTTCGACCAAGCCCAGCTTGGTGAGTTCGTCGAACGCCTTCTTAATTTTCGTGATCAGTGAACCGCCGGCCATGGGAACCACGACATTATCGGGCAACCGCCAGCCCAGTTGCTCGGCGATTTCAAAACCCACGGTCTTCGATCCCTCGGCGTAGTAGGGCCGCAGATTTACGTTTACGAAGCCCCAGCGGCGCTCCTCGGCGATCTGCGAGCACAAGCGATTTACCTGATCGTAGTTGCCTGCGATGCGGACGACATTCGCGCCGAAAACTTGTGTGCCCAGAATTTTTGCAGGCTCCAGGTCTGAGGGGATGAAGATCCATGCTTTGAGTCCCAGCCGGGCGGCGTGCGCCGCAACGGCATTCGCCAGATTTCCAGTGGAGGAGCAGGCCACAGTGTCGAAGCCGAAGGCTTGCGCATTGGCCAGCGCGACTGCCACCACGCGGTCCTTAAAGCTTAGAGTGGGCAGGCAGACCGCGTCATTTTTGAGATAAAGATTCTGAGCGGCGGTCCTGGCGTCGATTGTGCTGCCGACAAATTGCTCGGCCAGGCGGGGAGCGCGGAACAACGGCGTAAATCCCACCGGAAGTTTCGGCTCGTAGCCTTCGGGCAACGGTAGCAGTTCAGAATAGCGCCACATGTTCGGGGGCCGCTGCGCGATGCGTTCGCGGCTGATAGAGCCTCGAAGAGCCTCGTAGTCATAGGAAATTTCCAGAGGAGAAAAACACTCGTCGCAGATGGAGCGGGGCTGGTTTCCCCAGCTTCGTCCGCATTCCCGGCAGCGCAATTCGTAGTGAGCTTCGTAATTCGACATCGGGCCACTCGCTTTCTTGTGATTCGGCGAATAGCTGGGGACGAGCCGGGAAAAGTGGCCCTAAAATACGACGGCCTCATTTCCAGGAAAAAAGGAAAAGAGGTCGGAATGCAAATAAAATTAAGCTTCGCATCCGAATCTCATGTTCCCCGTTTCCGGGCGGGAGTTGGCACCTGGCGGTCGAGATATATGATCCCGATCCGGTTGCCGTGGCGTCACAGGGCTCGTCCCTCAGCCACTCTGCATGAAATTCCAAGCCTGCCCCGAAGGGCTGACTTGTAACTGATGTTACAACCACCGCTGCGCTTCGTCAAGAAGATCCTTGGCCCCTCGCCAAGCACCCCGCGAAAATTTGTCACTTGTGCTCGCCACCAGTACACTCTTATTTCGCGAGGTGAGAATGCTAGAGCTGAGCAAGTCCTCTTCAACCAGTCCCAGGTGCTTACGTTTATCCGATCTTTTTCTTCTACTTCGCATCAGTCGACTTTCCTTTATTGTGCTTGCGCTCTTTCTCGCAGCCACTTCTTTTGTCGAGTGTGGCGTGGCACAGACGACAGCGCAACCGGCCGCTCAGCTCCCCAGCGAATCTCCCGCCAAGTTCGCGCCGGTTACCGACGGCTTCGACTACGTCAAGCGCGATGTGATGATTCCCATGCGCGACGGCGTCAGATTGCATACCGTGATCCTTGTGCCGAAGGGCGCGAAGAATGCTCCGATCTTGCTAACGCGCACGCCTTATAGCGCGACGGCGCAAACCAGCCACGCGCAGAGCGGCCACTTGTCCGAAATTCTCAACGGCTACGATAACGCGACGGACGTGATTGTTGGAGGCGGATACATCCGCGTGATCCAGGACGTCCGCGGCAAATACGGCTCCGAAGGTGATTACGTGATGACGCGTCCTTTGCACGGGCCGCTGAATCCCACGCCCGTCGATCACTCGACCGACACGTATGACACCATCGACTGGCTGGTAAAAAATATTCCCGAGAGCAACGGCAAAGTCGGCGTGCTCGGCATTTCCTACGACGGATTCACCACGTTGATGGCGCTGGTCAATCCGCATCCTGCGCTGAAAGTCGCGGTGCCCATGAATCCCATGGTCGATGGCTGGATGGGTGACGACTGGTTTCACAATGGCGCATTCCGCCAACAGAATATGCCTTACATCTACGAGCAGGAGGCGACGCGCTCGTCGGACGAGAAATGGTGGAGCAACCAGTTTGACGACTACGACGTTTTCATGGAAGCGGGATCAGCCGGCGAACTGGGCCGCCGCCACGGACTCGAGCAGGTTGGCTTCTGGCGCAAATTGCTCGACCATCCCAGCTACGACGCGTGGTGGCGCGATCAGGCGATGGACCGCATTCTTGCCGCTCAACCGCTGGGAGTTCCTACCATGTTGGTCGACAGCCTGTGGGATCAGGAAGATATCTACGGCGCGCCTGCACTTTACGATGCGCTGAAAAAGAATGAGGCGAACCACGGCAAATTATTTCTTGTGCTAGGCCCGTGGCATCACGGCCAGGAGATTGGGGACTGCAGTTCGCTGGGAGCCTTGAAGTTCAACAGCGATACCGGACTTTATTTTCGCCAACAGATTCTTCGACCGTTCCTGGATCATTACCTGAAAGATGACGCGCCCAAAGCGGACGTCTCGCCCGTGAACGCATTTGAAACTGGAACGAACACATGGCGTCGCTTGCCTACGTGGCCAGCTGGTTGCGACAGTGGCTGCTCGGTGCGTCCGACACCTCTTTATCTCAAAGCTGGGCTGAAGCTGAGTCTGGCAGAGCCGAAGGCTGGTGACGCGCCATTCGATGAATACATTTCCGATCCAGCCAAGCCGGTTCCATTTCGCGCCCGACCGATTCAACCCGTTGGCTACGGCGATGGTTTCACCTGGGCTGACTGGCTGGTCGACGATCAGCGGGAGGAATCTGGCAGGCCCGACGTCGCCGTATTCACGTCTGACGTTTTGACTGCGCCGATGAAGATCAGCGGGCAGCCGGTTGCGAACCTCGTGGCTTCCACCAGCGGCACGGACTCCGACTGGGTGGTCAAGGTGATCGACGTATATCCCGATGAAGTCGCTGGCCAGAGTGCTATGGGCGGATATCAACTGATGATTTCTGCCGACATCTTCCGCGGGCGCTATCGTGAGAATCTGGAGAAGCCCAAAGCCATTGCGTCAGGGCAACCTCTACTCTATCGCTTCAACCTTCCCACAGCGAACCATGTGTTTCTGCCCGGCCACCGCATCATGGTGCAGATTCAGTCAAGCTGGTTCCCGTTGTACGACAGGAATCCGCAGACCTTTGTCGCCAATATTTTCTGGGCCAAGCCCGGCGATTATCACAAGGCGACCCAGCACGTGCATCATGCGCCGGGTGAAGCCAGCTTCATCGAACTTCCTCTCGTGGTGACGCCCTGAGAACCTAGTGGAGGAACGTTAACGGCTGTACTGATTTCTCTTTTTATCGGTGTGGCGCTCGATTCCAAGTTGAATCAGCCGGTCGATCAGATCCGCATAAGCCAATCCAGAAGCCGCCCACAGCTTGGGATACATGCTGATAGCAGTAAATCCCGGCATGGTGTTGATCTCGTTCAAAAAAATCTTTCGCGTCTGCGGATCCATCAAAAAATCGACGCGCGCCAGGCCGGAGCAATCCACCGCCTTAAAGGAGCGCACGGCCAGTTCCTGGATTTTCTTTGTTTCAGTTTTGGTTAGTTTCGCAGGGATGATAAGTTCGGAGCCTTCGTCCAGGTACTTGGCGTTGTAATCGTAGAACTCTTTTACGGGAACAATTTCTCCAGGTATCGATGCTGTCGGCTCGTCGTTGCCGAGCACGGAGCATTCAATCTCGCGTGCTTTGTTTTTCTTGCCGCCTACGCCCTGCTCGATGACGATCTTGCGGTCGAATTTCGCGGCTTCCTCAATGGCCGGACCGAGCTCCTTGCGATTGTGGGCCTTGCTGATTCCGACAGACGACCCCAAGTTCGCGGGCTTCACGAATACGGGATATCGCAATTTGCTCTCGACGAGCTTCTGAGTTTTCTTCGGTTCTCTGTGCCAGGCGCTGCGCAGAATTGTTATGTGCTTCACGATCGGAATTCCAGCGGCAATGAACAACGACTTCATCACATCTTTGTCCATACCCGCGGCGGAGCCCAATACCCCCGCGCCCACATAAGCAATGTCAGCGAGTTCGAGCAGGCCCTGAATCGTTCCATCTTCACCGAAGGTGCCATGGAGCACGGGGAAAATCACATCGACATTGATGGCGCGATCGGCGGCCCGCCGCGTGAGCGCAGCATCTGTCTGGAAAGGAACGAGACCACTTTGCCGGTGCACGGGCTCGGGTGGTACTACGACCGCTTCTCCGCGGGCGAGCACCGCCGCAGGCTGAGTAGTGTCGGGATCGCCGGCACGCAGGTGACGCGGTTCGATCACCAGTTTGCCTTGCAATAACTTCTCAGCATCTCCCGCAGTCAGCCAGCGGCCGTCTTTGGTGATGCCAATGGGAACGACTTCATACTTGTCTTTGTCGATCGCGTTAAGGACTGATGCGGCCGAAAGCAAAGAAACTTCATGCTCGCCGCTGCGTCCGCCAAAAAGAATTCCGACTCGAAGCTTGCTCATAACTTTTTATAAAATCTTTTTTCCGAAAGCCGACAGTGCCAACTCGACTGCCAGATCCGCGGTGCGGTTGTGTTCATCGATTACGGGATTCACTTCGACAATCTCAAAGCTCAACATTCGTCCGTGGTCGGCAATGATCTCCATCGCCAGGTGAGCTTCGCGATAGGTGGCGCCGCCGCGCACGGGAGTGCCCACACCCGGCGCGTCCTCGGGATCGATCCAATCCATGTCGAGCGAGATGTGATAACCAGCGGTGCCGCGCCCAGCCATGTGCAGGGCTTCTTCCATCACGGTGCGCATGCCGCGTTCGTCGATGTCGCGCATGGTGAAGACGCCGATGCCGGCCCGGCGGACATTCTCTTTTTCGATCGCATCAATGTCGCGCACTCCCACCAGCACGCAATTCTCCGGCTTAACCTTGGGAGAAAAATCCAGAATATTCGATAGCTCCGGCGGACCCAGACCCATGATCGCAGCCAGGGGCATGCCATGCACGTTGCCGCTCGGCGAACTGTCCGGCGTGTTGATGTCAGTGTGGGCATCGATCCAAATGAGTCCGATGCGCTGATTTTGCCGCCGATAGAACTCCGCTACGCCCGCGACCGTTCCGGCGGCGACAGAGTGGTCTCCGCCTAGCGTCACGGGAATTTTTCCAGCTTCCAGAGTCTTGATCACCAGCTCGGCGTGCTTGGTGCAAGTCGCCGTGATTTCCTTCAGATACTTGGCGTGAGTGTCGCCTTCTTTTTTTTGTTCCGGGATAGCGACAGCGACATTGCCACCATCTTCGACTTCATGTCCCAGGGCCTCGAGACGCGCCTCAAGCCCGGCCACACGAACGGCCGATGGCCCCATGTCGACGCCGCGCCGCGATTGCCCCAGGTCCAGCGGGACTCCAATCACGCGAATCTTCTTGGGAATGATGTTGGTGGTGCTTAAGGTTGTCATAGCATTTTGCGATTGTGCGATCGGGTCATCGGGCGATTGGCAATCAGACGGCTAGGATTGTGGTCTCTAAAATCGCCCAATCTCCAAATCGCCCAATGTCTCAAATTCTTACGGGTAAAGCCGGTTCAGCATACGCGGGAACGGAATTGTTTCCCGCACATGTTCGAGGCCACAGATCCAGGCGACAGCCCGCTCGATGCCCATGCCGAAGCCGCCATGCGGAACGCTGCCGTACTTGCGCAAGTCGAGATACCACTTGAAGGCTTCCTCGGGCAATCCGTGTTCATGAATGCGCTGCAATAACAATTCGTGCGATGCCATGCGCTGCGAGCCGCCGATGATTTCTCCGTAGCCTTCCGGGGCCAGCACATCCACGCATAGGGCTAACTCGGGCCGCTGCGGATCGGGCTCCATATAAAACGCCTTCACTTTCGCGGGATAACGATGCACCATCACCGGTTTGTCGAATTGCGCCGAAAGGTAAGTTTCGTCGGGCGAACCGAGATCGCCGCCCCACTCGAACCTCGCTTCCAGTGCGCCCTTGGTATGGCCTTCCTGTAAATTCTTGACGGCATCGTCGTAACTGATTCGGGGGAAAGGCGGCACGATCTTTTCCAGTTTTGAAATGTCGCGGCCAATGGCTTGCAGATCCACTCGGCGGCGTTCCAGGCAGCGCTTTACGACAAAGGTAATGAGTCCCTCAGCCAGGTCCATCAGGTCGTCGAGTTCGGCGTAAGCGACTTCCGGTTCGACCATCCAAAACTCGGTGAGGTGGCGGCGCGTCTTCGACTTCTCCGCGCGAAACGTTGGGCCGAACGAATACACCTTGCCAAGGGCCATCGCGGTCGCTTCGATGTAAAGTTGTCCCGATTGCGTGAGGTAGGCTTGCTCCTCGAAATAGTCCACGGGAAAGAGCGTGCTGGTGCCTTCGCATGCGGCAGGCGTAAGAATCGGCGGGTCGGTGAGAGTGAACCCGCGTTCATCAAAAAAATCACGAACGGCTTTTATAATCTCCGCGCGCACCCGCAGAATTGACGCCTGCCGCTGCGAGCGCACCCAGAGATGGCGGTGCTCCATTAGAAACTCGGTGCCGTGTTCTTTCGGAGTGATGGGGTATGGATCGGATTCCGGGACACGCTGCACCACTTGCACGTTCGACACATCGAGTTCGTAGCCGCCGGGCGCACGCTTATCGGCGCGAACCTTGCCTTCGACGATAACGCTGGATTCCTGGGTCAGCGTTTTTATCGCCTCGAACACTTCCGGCGTAACCGCGTTCTTCGGAACTATTCCTTGAATCACGCCGGAGCCGTCGCGAAATTGTGGAAATAAAAGCTTTCCGCTCGCGCGCAGGTTGTACAGCCAGCCACGAAGCGTGACCGACTGGCCCTCGTGCTTGCCGATTTCTGCAATAGTGGTTACAGGGGACATAAGAATTGGGTAATTGTGCAATTCAGCCACTGGGCTATTGAAAAAATGCAATTGGGCTGAGTTTTAAAATTTCCCAATCACCAGATCGCTCAATGACTCAATGCATCAGGCCGTCTCTAGCTTATCGAACGCCCGCCCGAGCTGTTCCAGTGGATTCACTTTCTCGTCGCCCTCTAATTCCAGCATTAAGGCTGGCGTCTGCGGCGCAGAACGCAGCAGTTCCATCGCTTGCTTCCAATCGATCGTTCCTTTTCCCGGCCACAAGTGCGAATCACGGTCTTTGTTATTGTCGTGCACATGGGTCGAGCAAATCTGCTGGCGCACGATCTCGAAAGCTTCTCCTACTGAGCTCATCATGTGAGCGTGCCCAAAGTCGAAGCAGATGCCCACGTCGTCGAAGTGGGCGGCGTGAATCATCTCGACCAATCTCTCCGGTGTGGAAAGTTCGTTGGGAATATTTTCCAGCAGAATGCGAACGCCGAGGGGCTTGGCAAATGCGCGCAAGTGCTCAATGGATGTCATCGCCGATTCAAATTTCTTCTCGCTGAAACTTTCATTCGGCAAGCCGAGATGTTGCACCAAAAAGCGGAACGGGATCTGTTCGGCGATCTCCAGCGCGCGCTTCACCTCATCCATTGCCTCTACCAGTCCCGCGCGATCCGTCGACGCAAGGTTAATCGGCTCCGCGCCAGTACGTCCCCACTCGTAGTCCGCATAGAGAGGAGAATGCACGGAATTTAAAGGGACGCCGCTCCCGCGGAACCATTCGGCGATTTCTTTTACGTGAGCTTTGCGGTTGGCATAGTCAATGTGCTGTCGCGCGGCAAAAATCTCGATTGCCTGCACTCCGTTGCGAGTCAGGCCATCCAGAATTCCGGGATGCAGCCGCTCCTTCACGTACAAATAAGTCGATACCGCTTTCAGCATGCTTGGTCCTTGTCAGCAATCAACAATAATTTAGTACCCTACGGCCTTTCCGTTATTTCGACCGTCGCTGGCGCCTAAACGCTCTCTCGTATGCGGATCGACCGCGATGCACTCCGCATCGCTCCAATAACCGCCGGCGTCCGGTCCGTCGCGCAGGCCGAACTGCACGTGATATCCCATTTGTTGCAACGCTTCCACCGTATCGGGCGAAAACCAGCGCTCGACGTTCAACACATCTGGCAGCCACTGGTTATGGAAGCGCGGAGCGTTCACCGCTTCCTGAATATTCATACGGTAATCGATCACGCCCATAAGCACATTGGCTACCGTTGTAATAATTTTCGAACTGCCTGGCGAGCCGAGCACAAGAAACACTTTGCCGTCACGAGTCACAATCGTCGGCGTCATCGACGATAGCGGCCGCTTGCCCGGGCCAATCGCATTGGCCGAGCCCTGAATCAACCCGTCCGCGTTCGGTACGCCCGGCTTGGCGGAGAAATCATCCATCTCGTCATTCATCAGAAATCCCAGGCCCTCGGCGGTGACGCGCGAACCGAACCAGTCGTTGATCGTCGTAGTTACCGCGACCGCATTTCCCTCTGCGTCCACCACGGAATAGTGCGTAGTATGCGGCGACTCATGATTGGCCTGCGGCTGCGAGTGCGTGGCAGCGTAAGTTTCAAGCTCGCTGAAAATCGACGGCCGCTTCAGTTCTTTGCTGGCGCTGGCGTGGTCCGCATCGATCGAATCGCGCCAAGCGGCTGCGTACTTCTTGTCAATGAGTTGTGCAATCGGGATCTTCGAAAAGTCAGGATCGCCCATGAATTCCGCGCGGTCGAAAAACGCCCGCCGGAATGCCTCAGTCGTATAGTGAACCGACTTAGCTGAGCGGTCTCCCAACTTGGCGAGATCATAGCCTTCGAGAATGTTTAACGATTCGATGAGAACGGCGCCGCCGGAAGATGGCGGAGGGGCGCTGATGATGTCATATCCGCGATAGGTCCCCCGAATCGGCTCACGTTCCTTCACTTCGTAGTGCGCCAGATCATCCACGGTGATCAGGCCACCGCCCTTCTGCATCGCGGCCGCCAGATCGCGAGCCAAGGCGCCATGATAAAAATCATCGGGCTTGGCGGCGATGCGCTCCAACGTGCGGGCGAGATCAGGCTGGCGGAAAACCTCCCCAGGCTGATAGTAGTTGCCGTCGCGCTGAAAGACTCGCCGTGATTCGGGAAACTTGGCCAGATATTCATCCTGGAAATCGCGAGCCTCCCCCCAACTCAGGGCAAATCCGTCGCGAGCCAACTTGATCGCCGGAGCCATCACTTGTTTGAGCGTCAACTTGCCATACTTCTGCTCGGCGTAGACCATGCCTGCAACCGAACCGGGCACGCCGA
>Ga0209422_1000047_pt1 | contig 27860 bp, 27 predicted proteins | sample BlaSpr_A8_OM2_M3_FD_187983 | JGI IMG/M metagenome (GOLD analysis project Ga0209422, IMG submission 187983) | Forest soil microbial communities from Thunder Bay, Ontario, Canada - Black Spruce, Ontario site 2_A8_OM2_M3 (SPAdes) (version 2) | ecosystem: Environmental > Terrestrial > Soil > Boreal... | reverse complement strand
TGCAGATGCGCCACGGCACCGCGCATGACCACAAAACGTGCCCCAGAAAGGCGCCCGGCTGCTTCGAAATCCAGTCCCCCGAGCCCCTCTCCCACTTCGACGTGATCCCGTGGCGTGAATGGAGCGACGCCGCGTTCGTGGAGGCCGAGACCGCGGACAAGCCGATCTTGCTCGCGATCGGCGCGGTCTGGTGTCACTGGTGTCACGTCATGGATCAAACGTCGTACAGCGATCCCGAGGTGATTCGCACGATCGCCGAGCGCTACGTCCCGATTCGGGTCGACACCGACCGGCGTCCCGACGTCAACGCCCGCTACAATCTCGGCGGCTGGCCGACGACCGCGATCCTCACGCCGCAAGGCGAGCCGCTGACGGGCGCGACCTACATTCCGCCGCCGGAATTTTGCGCACTGCTCGGCGAAGTCGCCGACGCCTATCGCGATCGAAAGGGCGAAATCACGGCCGCGCTGACCGAGCGTTCGGCGAGGTTGCGCGAACGTCCGGCGCATGAGGCGGCGCAACTCGACGTGAAGACGATCGCGTCCGTGCGCGAGTCGATCGAGGCGCTGTACGACGACGAATACGGCGGATTCGGCAGCGAGCCGAAGTTTCCGATGACCGACGTCTTGGAGTTTCTGGCGTTGCTCTACGCGCGCGAGCGCGACACGCAGGCCGGTGCGATGCTTGCCAAGACCCTGCTTGGGATGGCCCGCGGCGGGATGTACGATCATGTCGAGGGTGGGTTCTTTCGTTACTCGACGACCCGCGCGTGGACGATTCCGCATTTCGAGAAGATGGCCGAAGATCACGCCGGCCTCTTGCGCGTCTACGCACGCGCCTGGCGCTTGCTGAACATCGTCGATCTGCGCGAGACGCTCGTCTCGACGCTGGGGTACGTCCGCACGATCTTGCGCGACCCGAAGAGCGGGTTGTTCGCCGGCAGCCAAGATGCTGATGAAGTCTATTACGCGCTGCCGCTCGAGCAACGGCGCGAACGAGTCGCACCGTTCGTCGATCGCACGGTGTACGCGGGTTGGAACGCGGGGCTCGCAAGCGGTTTGCTGGCCGCGGCTCGCGCGCTCGACGACGACGTCGCGGCGCGTCATGCCGTCCAAGCGCTGGATGCACTCGACGCCCGGCTTCGAGACGGTGACGGACTGCTCTATCATTACCAGTTAGCGGGTTCCGAACCGCAAGTGGCGGGTCTACTGGCCGATCAGGCGGCGTTCTTGCGGGCGCTCCTCGACGCGCACGAGTACACCGGTGAAGCGCGTTTTCGTGAACGGGCGGCTGCACTGGCCGAGCGGATCGTCGAGCGTTTCGCCGCCGCCGATGGAACCCCGGTCGATCACGCACACCGCGAGAAGCTGGGGAGACTCGACATCCCCGACCGTCCGCTCGCGGAAAACGCGAGCGTCGCCGATTCGCTCTTACGACTTTCCGCGATGACGGCTCGTGACGTCGACGCCGAGCGCGCGAACTCGATCCTGCGCGGGTTCGCGGTCAGTTCCGCGGCGGCGCGATTGTTCGACGCACCCTACGCGAGCGCGGTCGCCCGCGCGCTGTGGGGCGGTGCGAGCGTCGCGATCGTCGGCACAGCCCAGGGAAGCGAAGGGTTACGCGAAGCGACGGCGCGCTTGCCCGATCCGTTCGTCGTGTGCGCGACGTTTGCGCCGGATGACGCCGCCGCGCGAGCGCGCGGTCTGTGTGCCGCCGAGAACGGCGCGCCCTTGGCTTATCCATGCCGCGGACGCACGTGCGGCACTCCGGTACGTGACGCCGCCGCCCTGCGCGCCGCATTCGACGAGCTTACCTAGTCTGCTACAACGGACGGTAGAAGCGTGTCCAGTACCACACGCCCCACAAGCCGGCGAGCATCGACCAAGTGCAGAGGATCGCGCCGATCGGTCCGATGCCGCGTCGCACGGCGAGCGCCATCAGTACGAACAGGAACGGTTCGAAATCGAGCGCGTGGCGCATCCCGAACTGAACGAAGCCCCAGGTATAATAGAAGAAGCTCGGCAGTGCGACCAACACCGTCGCGGCCCACATCGCTGCGACGAGGCGCCACGGGCCGCGGGCAAAGAACGCGAGCACGAGCGCGGGGCTCGTCCAGGTGAGCGCGACGCCGCTGTACGTCGGCACGAGGTACGGCGCGCTCGCGATCGTGTCGGGGAAGCGGACGAAGAACGAATAGAGCTGCAACGGAACGTGCGACAACGCGAAAGGTGAACCGGCCGGCGAACCCATCTGGTCTTGGTGGTAGAACAGGGTATAGCCGATGTCGTACGGCACGCCGAAACGGGCTTCGTTGTAGCCGATCCACAGGAGCGCGCACGGCACGAGCGTGGCAGCGTAGACCAAGATTTGCCGCCGGCGCTCGGCGGGCTTGGCATCGAAGAACAGCAGCGCGCCGTACACCGGGATCGCCATGACGAGCGCGAAGCGCGATTCCATTGCGCAGAACGCCCAGAGCGCGACCAGCCACGGTCGCTTCGAGCCGAGCAACTCGGCGAGCGCGAGCAGCGTGAAGGCCGCCGACGCCAAGTGCGCGATGAACCAGACGTCGCCGTAGATCGCGCACCACAAGAGATCGGTGCCGAGCAGCAGAAAACCGCACAGCCAGAGACGCGTCCCCAGCGGGACGTCGAGACGGCGCTGAATCTCCCAGCCGGTACCGACCGCGACCGCGCACAGCAGCACCGCGAATAACGTTTGGTTGACGGCCGTCCCCCGCAGCATCACCGCGGGAAGCATCAGGAGCGCGGGCATCGGCGCCTCGATCGAGTAGCGCCGTCCTTCGAACGCGACCGCGTCGATGTACGGTCCAGGCCAATCGATCCACAAGTGGCCGTGGCGCATCGCGTCGGCCAGCAGCACGTAATTGTTATAGGTGGTGGGATGCAGGTGACCGAGGATCGCGCAGACCGCGAACGCGACGAGCCCGGCGACAAACGCTTGGGCTCCCCCACGATAGCGAGTCATTTGGGTAGAAGGCGCACGATCGTGGGATCGTTCGAGATTGGTTCGATCCGAAAATCCGGATCGGTGTAAGCCTGGTTCACCAAATAGATCGGACGCGATCTCAGCCAGATGGGATAGAACTCTTTGTGATCGCCTGAGAAGCCGATGACCAGGATGCGATTGCCGAGCCGGCGTTCGACGTAGGCCGCGTAGCCGAGCGCTGTGCCGTATGCCCAATGCGCGATCAAGATCGCGTTGTCCGGCGTGTGCTCGATGGTGTGGTCGACGAGTTGGGTCGGTCCGTTGTCGCGGCGCGAATCGAAGGCGTGAACGTTCGAGCGAAAGATGCCGAGTGTGAAGGCGAACATCAGCCCGAGCCCGAGCGCGTCGGCCACAATGTCGCGGCGGTCGAGGTAGGCGACCGTCACGCGCGAGACGCCGACCGCCGTCAAGACCGCCGAGAGCCAGAATGCGGTCAAAAGATAGCGTTCGGGATCGGCTTCGGGATAGAGCAACCCGAACGGGATGCACGGCGTGCACGTGACGACGAGCCCGAGCGCGAGGAACCAGTCGGTGCGCACCAGCATGGCGAGCCCGAGCAACGCGAAGATTACGGCGACGAATCCGAATTCGTGAACGGCCGCAGCACCGAAACGCATCGAGACCGGTTCATAGTTGGCGAAGTTTAACAGTGCGCCCAAACTGCCGCCGACGGCGCTCGAGTCGCCGCCCGCCATATAACGAAGAAAGGCCCCGAAGGTCGCCGGATGCTGATCGTCCCAAAATGGGCGCCCAGGCGGCAACCCGAGCGACAGCGTCGGATCGACGCGGTGCGCGTAGAGGTAACCACTGCGCAACGGAATGTACGCGTAGAGCAGGCACGGCAAGACGACGTGGCCCGCGGCGTGCAGCAGCTTTCGAAGTTGAACCTTGCGGATGCGCGGGAAGAGGAGCAGCACGAGTCCCGGCGCCATCAGCACCGCGAGGCCGTGCGTCGCGAGCGCAAGACCGTAGGCGAACCCGGCCGCCAACAGCGTGCGTTCCTGGCCGGTGCGGCGCCAGCGAACGACGAGCCAGACGGTCAGCGCCGCGAACGCAATCAAGAAAGAGTGGACCTCGGCCCGCGATCCGCGCGTCCAGGCGACGTCGCCGACGCCGAACAGGATCGCCGCGAACGCTCCGAGCCAACGTTTCCCTTCCAGTTCGACGACCGTGGCGTAGACGCACCACGCGGCAAGCGCCATCGCGGCGCCGCTCAGCACGTTCATGCGCCACGCTACCGTCCCAAGCGGGACGAGATGCCCGACGATCCAGCCCGCGAATACGAACGTCGGAAAACCGGTCGGATGACTGATGCCGAGGATGTAGGGCACCGTCTGCATCTCGGCCGTATCCCAAAAGCCGACCGATTGCGGTGACGATGCGACGTAGATCGCAAACGGGACGAAAAACGCGACGAGAGACGCGTACGGAATGTTGCGCGCCCAGTCCGGCCAGGTGATCGTTCGGGACTCAGACAATCATCGCGAAGTTAGCCTCGTGCAAGCAAACCGCCTCTCCGCGCGCGTCGTCGTCGCGGAACCGTTCTCCGAAACCGGACTCGCGGTGCTACGCGAGCACGGCATCGAGATCGTCTCGTGTGTCGGAAAATCGCGCGATGAATTGTGCGAGGCGCTCGCGCGCGCCGACGGTTTGATCGTGCGTTCCGAGACGCGCGTCGATCGCGAGTTGCTCACGGCCGGACCGCGCCTGGCGGTGGTCGCACGAGCCGGCGTCGGCGTCGATGCGATCGACGTCGCGGCTGCGACCGAGGCGGGGATCGTCGTGCTCAACACGCCGGGCGCAAACACGATCGCGGCGACGGAGTTGACGTTCGCGTTGCTGCTCGCGCTCGTGCGGCGCATCCCCGATGCGGTCGCGTCGACGCGCGCCGGCCGCTGGGAACGCAACGCCTTGGTCGGCACGGAGCTGGCCGGTAAGACCCTCGGGGTCGTCGGGCTCGGCCGGATCGGTGGCGCGGTCGCGGCGCGCGCCGCGGCGTTCGGGATGCGGATCGTCGGCTGGGATCCGTTCATCTCGGCGGCGCGGGCCGACGCCCTCGGTGCGAAACTCGTCACGCTCGAAGAGTTGCTCGGCGAGTCCGACGTCGTCACGTTACACGTACCGCTGACGCGTCAAACGATCGGGATGATCGATGCGGGCAAACTGGCGCTGATGAAACCAACGGCGTACTTGATCAACTCCTCGCGCGGCGGCGCCGTCGACGAAGCGGCGTTGCTCGCGGCCCTCGACGCCGGAAAAATCGCGGGGGCGGCACTCGACGTTGTCGAGCAGGAGCCGCCGCAACCGGGCAGTACCAGCGCGGGTTTATATCGGCACCCAAGCGTGATCGCGACGCCTCATCTCGGCGGTTCGACGCGCGAAGCACTCGAACGCATCGCGACCGAGCTCGCGCGTGATCTGGCGAGCGTCTTGATCGGCGGCACCGCGGCGGGCGCGGTGAACGCGCCGGTTCCCGACGGGCCCGACGGCGAAGTGTTGCGGCCGTTCGTCGATCTCGCACACCGGCTCGGCCGCCTGTACCCGCAACTGGCCGAGGCGGCTGCGTTACCGCCGTTCGCGATCGCGTTGGAAGGTCAGATCGCGGGCCTTGATTCGGCGCCGCTCGTCAACGCGTTCCTGACCGGATTGTTGCAGGCGACGACCGACCGGCGCGTTTCGATCGTCAACGCGCGTGCGATCGCCGACGAACTCGGCATTCGCGTCGACGTCCGCGGTGCAGAACGCCGCGGGCCGTTCGCATCGGTGCTGCGCGTCACCGGTGGCGCGACCACGCTCGCCGGGACGGTCGGCGCCTCCGGGCCGCGCATCGTCGAGGTGGACGGTTTCGAGATGGACGCGATTCCGAGCGGCTCGCTCTTGCTCACGCGTCATCCCGACGTCCCCGGGATGATCGGAAAAGTCGGAACGATCTTGGGCGAAGCGCAGATCAACATTTCGACGATGCAAGTTTCGCGCGAAAACGCGGGCGGCGAAGCGATCATGGTGCTTGCGACCGATCGGCCGGCGGATTCCGCTACGCTCGAACGGCTGCGCGCCGTGCCGGGCGTTCACAGCGTCACGTCGCTCACGCTCGAGTAGGCTTTCTGTGATTTATCTGGCCCGGCACGGCGAGACGACCTGGAACGTTGCCGGCCGTTATCAAGGGCGCCTCGAGTCGGGACTTTCGGGGCTCGGCGTACGCCAGGGCTTCGCGCTCGCCGAGTATTTCTTCCGGCGCTTGATGCGCGGCGACTCGATTCCGGCGCGCGCGATTTCGAGCCCGCTCCTGCGTTGCACCGCGACCGCGCGGTTCGTGACGAGCCGCCTCGGCGTCCCGTTCGAAGTCGACGAACGGCTCATCGAAATCGCGCACGGGACGTGGGAGGGACGCTATCGCGACGAGATCGCCGAGAACGATCCGGAACGTTATCGAATGTGGCGCGAGGATCCGGCGCACGTGGTCTTCGAGCAGGGCGAGACGCTCGGTAACGTTCGCGACCGTTGGCGTTCGTTTGCGACCGCGCTGACCGGACGGACGGAAAACCTGCTGATCGTGACGCACGACGCGGTCATCCGTTGCGCGTTGCTCGACGCGACGGGCCGGCCGCTCGACGATCTCTGGCGCCCGAGCGTCGAAAACGCCGGTTTCGCGCGCCTCCAAAACGAGAACGGTGCGCTGCGCGTCGTCGAGGAGTGCGTCGTCACGCACCTGACCGGCGTGCGTTCTTCACTCGTCGGCCAGGCGCTCTAAACCTTGCTCCCCTTGCCGATCATTGCGAACGCGCTCAACAACATCCAGACGAGGAAAACGATCAGCGTGGCGAACGAAGCGATCGGGCCGCCGAGCACCAGGATCCCGGAGTTGAACATGACCGCGAGGCTAGCAATCGTTTCCACCAGCGCCGCGATATAGCCGACCCATACCAACCACCCGGGCAGCGTGCCGTGGCGCGCTCCGCTGCTTGCGGCGCCAAACGTAAACGCGGCCAGCGGCAGCCAAATCATCGTTCCGAACATGCTCGTCAAGTCTGCCAAGGCGAGTCCGACCTGCGGACCGAGCGCGCTCGCGGGATGAAAGACGAGTGCTCCGGTGACGGCGGCCGAAGCGAGCGCGACGACGTTCGCGGTGATCGCGCTGGCAAGTGAAAACATCGGAAGCCCTTCGTCGTCGCCGCCCGACTTGAGCCAGCGATACATTCCGATCGCATACCAAGTGAACAACACCGCGGCGACGCAACTCAGCCACGAAGCAAACAAGAACAGCGTGCGATGGCCGTCATAATAGGCGGCGAGTTCGCTGGCCGGACGACTGTTGTCGGGCGGGATGCCCGGGGCGAAGCCTGCGACCAGCACGACGACGACGAATGCAAGCCCGGCAAGACCGCCGGAGCGAATGGCGTGAAGGTTCATCTTCTGACGATTGTGCGAGCGAGCCGCGGAACCTGCGCCGGCGAGTTACGGCGTGCTCGGGATTTCGGTGGCGAGTGGGCGGGGTTGAGCGAACGTCGATTCGGGCAACGAATCGGGGAAGCGATATTTCGTCCAACGGATCCGTTCGCGCGCGTCCTTGCTCCCGGCGCGCGCCGAGACCGACGCTTCGCGCACGACCCAGTAGCGCCCGGAAGCCATGAACTCCAGCCGCCCCTTTCCTTTGATTCCGCTCGCGACGCTCGTGAAGGTGATGACGACCGGGAGGTAGCGTTGCGCGTCGATCAGGACGTCGCCGATCGCGAACGGCGCAGCCGAGACGGGAGTGGTGCGGAAGGCGTACACCCTCCGGCCGAGCACGGTCCGTCTCCCGGCGTACGCGAACGTATAATCGGCGGGCTTCGGCGCGAGTGCGAGCAGGTCGTACTTATACGCGCTGTACGGAACGATGCGCACCGAAGGAATCTTGAGCGAAACGCCGTCGGCGACGAGCGTCTCGTCACGCTCGCGCAAGCCGCTGCGGTAGACGCGGTGCGTCTCTTCGAGGTTGTGCAATCCCGACTGCTCGACCGAATACTCGAAGATCATCGCCGGCGGACGAGGCAGGTTGGCGAGCGCGTCGGCGTACCGTTCCATCACGGTTGCCCCGAGCGACGGCAATGGCGGCAAGATCGTTTGCGCGCTGCACGTCACGACCGCGAGCACGCCGACGGCCGCGCGAAGAAGAAAACGCTTCACCCGGCGAGTGCGCTGCGAATCGCGGCGATCGCGGCGTCGGCGCCGGCCGGATTCTTCCCACCGCCCTGAGCCTGCGCCGGTTGACCACCGCCTTTTCCGCCGACGAGCGGCGCCGCCAACTTGACGAGATTCCCCGCGTGCACGCCTCTCTGCACGAGATCGTCGCTCGCGCTTACCATGAGCGAGACGGTGCCGTCCTCGACGCCCGCGAGCGCGATGACGCCACTGCGTAGGCGTTGCCGGATCGCGGCGCTCAAGTGCTTGAGCGCTTCACCGTTCGCCTCACGCACGACCGCGGCGACGACGCGCTTGCCGGCGATCTCTTCGGCGCGCTCGACGTACGTCGCCGCGTCGGCGGCGGCGAGTCGCGCCTTGATCTCGGCCAGCGCCTTTTGCAGATCGCGCACCTCGCCTTGCAGGCGTTCGACGCGTTCGCCGAGCTCGGCGGGTTTCGACGACAGCGTCTCGGAGAGTTGCGCGATCAGGTCTTGCTGGTCGAGCGCGTGGGCTTCCGCAGCCTTCGAGACGACGGCCTCGATGCGCCGGATGCCGCTGCCGATCGACGACTCCGACAAGATGATGAACATCCCGAGCTCGCCGGTCGTGATCGCGTGCGTCCCGCCGCAGAATTCGACCGCGGGTCCGGCGTGGACGACGCGCACTCGCTCGCCGTACTTCTCGCCGGCCATCGAGATCGCGCCCGAGGCGCTGGCCTCCGCCGGCGTCATGATCTTGGTGACCAGATGGTGGTCGTCACGAATGAGCGCGTTGACGCGCGCGACGATGTCTCGCTTTTGCGACGGAGCCAGCGCGCCGCCCGGCGAGCGGAAGTCGAAGCGCATGCGGTCGACGCCGACCCAAGATCCGGCTTGGACGACGTCGTCGCCGAGCACGTCCTTCAGCGCGTGCTGCAAGAGGTGCGCGCTCGTGTGATGGCGCCGGATCTCCTGGCGCCAGAGCGGATCGACTGCGCCGTGCACGACGTCACCTGGGACGATCGCTCCGCCGCGCACGATCCCGCGATGCGCGATCGCTTCGCCGAGCCATTGAGTGTCGAGCACGGTGAACACCGCGCCGTCGGAGGTCGTAATGATTCCGCGATCGCCGATCTGGCCGCCCTTCTCGGCGTAGAACGACGTGCGGTCGAGGATGAGTTGCGCTTCGTCGCCGTCGACGATCTCTTCGACGGTGAAGCCGTCGCGCACGATCGAGACGACCGTTCCGTCGGTTTCGAGTCCGTCGTACCCCGTGTATTCGGAGACGATCGCCGGAAGGTCGGTCACGGTCACCACGGCTCGTTTTCGTCCGGCATCGGCGCGCGCGCGAGCACGCTGTTCCTCCATCGCCGTCCCGAACCCCGGCAGATCGACCGTGACTCCGGCTTCGGCGGCGATCTCACGAGTCAACTCCGACGGAAAACCGTAGGTGTCGTGCAGCGTGAAAACGTCACGGCCCGCGAGCGGCGCCCCCTTCTTGCGCGCGCGCTCGAGCAGACCCGCGAGGATCTCGCTCCCACGCTCGAGCGTTCGCTCGAACGCGAGTTCTTCTGCACCCAAGGCCTGTTCGATGCGCGGGACGGCGCCGCGTAGCTCCGGGTAACCTGGTGCGAGCGATTTCGCGACGTGCGGAACGAGCGCGGTCATGAAACCGTTTGGGTATCCGAGCAGTTTGCCGTTGCGAATCGCGCGGCGCGCCAGAAAGCGCAGCACGTAGCCGCGGTCGGTGTTCGAAGGATAGACGCCGTCGGCGATCAGGAACGTGACGGCGCGCGCGTGATCGGCGATGATCAGCCGCCGCACGTCTCTGTCGTCGGGTGCGAGGGACGAATGACCGATCGGCGGCTGCGCGGCGACGAGGTCGGCGAACAAGTCGGTCTCGTACATCGAGAACTTTCCGTTCGCGACGGCGAGTACGCGCTCGAGTCCCGCGCCCGTGTCGATCCCCTTGCGCGGCAAATCGTGCAATTTTCCGTTGGGGGTACGATTGAATTGCTGGAAGACGAGATTCCAGATCTCGATGAAGCGCGTGCCGAGATTGGGACCGGTATCGCCGGGACCGCTTGCGTACTCGGCGCCCGCGTCGTAGAAAATCTCGGAGCACGGGCCGCACGGACCGGTCGGACCCATCGTCCAGAAATTGTCGGCGTCGAAGCGCGTAATCTTGGCGCTCGGCATCCCGACCTCGCGCTCCCACAACTCCTGTGCTTCGTCGTCGTCGACGTGAACGGTGGCGTAGAGTTTCTCCGGCGGCAGCTTGACGCGCTCGATCAAATACTCCCACGCCCAAAGGATCGCTTCACGCTTGTCGTAGTCGCCGAACGAAAAATTCCCGAGCATCTCGAGGAAGGTTCCATGCCGTCCGCTGCGGCCGACGTTCTCGATGTCGCTCTTCGCGCCGGCGACGCGCAGGCAGCGTTGCACGGTGACGACCCGCGGCGCCGGCGGCGGGACGTCGCCCAAGAACGCCGGGACGAACTGTTCCATCCCCGCGATCGTGAACAGCGTCGTCGACATGGCGTCGGGGATCAGGGTCGCGGACGGGACGTGCTTGTGTCCCTTCGCGACGAAAAAGTCGACGAACGAGCGGCGCAGTTCTTGACTGGTCATGGGCGCGCTGCTGCAGTTCAGGGTCGGCGCGGCCAACGCCTATCGGACCGCGGCGGCCTGCCCTACTAGATGGTGCTGTGTTGCAGCAGCTGCGCTTCGATGTCGGCGAGACGCCGCACGTCGTCGCCGAGCGAGCGCACGAGCGCGGTTTGGACGCGGCTCCAGCGCGGATAGGCTTCGTACAGCGCAAGGCGCCCGGCACTCGTCAAAGTGATCTGTCGTCCGCCGAAGCCGATCGAGCGGCGCTCGAACGCGATCAAGTTCGACTCGATTAAGTCGTCGAGCGCGTCGGATGCCGACGACGGATCGAGGTTCGTGGCGCGGGCGACTTGCTCGATCGTGCACGGGGCCAGATCTGAAATCGTGTTGAGCAGCAAGAAATCGCGCGTCACGAGTCCGGTCGGCGACAGCGCTTCGTCGTAGAGTTCGCCCAAGCGGTGCATGACGCGACCGCTCAATGCATAGAGACACGCATTCGGATCGACCTGGAAACGGTCGTTCGACATCGCCGGCATGCGACGGAGATTCTGCTTTTCGCCTTCGCGAACCCTATCGCTCTAGTAGGGCTTCCCGCAATTTTTCCAGGGCCTTTTGCTGCAGGCGGGAGACATGCATTTGGGAGACATTGAGCCTTTTGGCGATCTCGGTTTGTGAGACCGATTCGTAGAAGCGCAGGAACAGAATGATGCGTTCGCGCCGCGACAGAACGTCGAAGGCTTTCTCGAGATTGGCGCGATCCTCTAAATTCGCCAACTCTGGGTCTTGTTGCCCAATGTAGTCGGCCAGCGTCTGCGCGTTCTTGTCGCCGTCGCCGGCGAGTTCGGTGTCGAGCGAGAGAAGATTGTAGGCTTGCCCGAGTTCTTGGGCTTCGAGGATGTCTTCATCGGTCGCGCTCAGATGCTTGGCCAACTCGCCGACGGTCGGCGAATGGCCCATTTCCACGGTCAACTTCTCGATGGCCCTATTGACGCTGAGGTTCAGCTCTTGCAGGCGCCGGGGAACCTTGACGGCCCAACCTTTGTCGCGAAAGTGGCGTTTGATCTCACCGACGATCGTCGGGGTCGCGTAGGTCGTGAACTCGACGCCGCGGCTCAGATCGAAGCGGTCGACGGCTTTGATCAATCCGACCGTCCCAACCTGTATGAGATCGTCGAGCACCTCGCCGCGATTGGCGAATTTGACCGCAAGATAGCGCGCCAGATTCAGATGCGCGACCACGAGGGCGTCGCGCAACCGCTCCGCTTCCGGGCTTTTCCTTTTGCGCGCCGCCGCAAGGCCGGTGAAGGCCTCGCGCGTCCGCCGCCGGTCCCAGCGTTCCTCTTCGCGTCCCTTTGGTGCCGATGCCGGCTCCATGTCGTCTCTCTTTATTACGAACCGACGCGCTTGATCATGATGAGCTCGCCGCCGGAGTCACCCTCGGGCGAGTGTTTGACTTCGTCCATCAGCGCCTGGATGAGGAAGATGCCCAGGCCTTCGACCGACCCGCCGGCCGGGCGTCTCGGAGCGGCTTCGGGATGGATCGCGCCGCGGTCGCGAACGCGAATCGTCAAATCGGCCGGACCCGTGTCGCAAATGATGTCGATCGTGTCGGCGCCGCTGCTGGCTTGAATCACGTAGGTGCACGCTTCGGCGATCGCGAGCTTGAGATCTTCGATGTCTTCAACCGAGAACGGAAGCCGGTTCGCGATCGCCGCCACGGTGAGTCGGGCGACGGCCACCCATTCGGCCTTACTCGGGATGCGCAGTTCGACGGTGCCGAGAGATTTCGCCTCGGTCACGACTTCCTTCACGCCAGTGCCTTCTGGGCTTCCGCCTCGTCATCGTAGATGCCGAAGATTTTGACCAGACCGGTAATGTCGAAGATCTTGCGGATCTGCGGGTTGGTGCAGACCAGACTCACGCTACCACCGTGCTCCCGGACCCGCTTGAGGCCGCCGATCAAGACGCCGAGTCCGGTCGAGTCGATGTAGCGGACTTTTTCCAAATTGATGACGAGATTGTAGTGACCTTGGTCGATCAATTCGGTGATGGCGTCTTTCACTTTGGGCGAGGTATAGACGTCGATCTCGCCGCCGAGTTCGACGACGTACGCATCCCCGCCCGATTCGCGGACGTTGACTTTGATATCCAATGTGTCTCCTAGAGCAACGGGGTCGAGGTGTTCTAAGCGCGCCGCTCGGCGGCCCTGTCGGCTAGATCTGAGGCGGCGTCGCGGGCTCGGTTTGAAGCTTCTTTGAAGGTCGCTCGCATCAGGTGGCGCAGGTCGTCGCCGCTCTGTGGCGAGAGTATCAGGGCCGCAGCGGCGCCGACGATCGCACCCGCGATAAAGCCGGTGAAGAAATCGCCGAGATCGACGGGCCGGTCAGACATTGCGCTCCTCGCTTTCGTCGCGGGGTCTCCGCATCGCCGAGGTGATGCCGGACAGTGTCGATCCGATGAGATTGGCGGTCTTCGACGCTCCGGTTGCTACGTTTTCCAATTGCGAGACGACTGCTGCCAGGCGAGCAAGCGTCGAGTCGGCAGTATCGGCAATGCCGCCGACGTGGGTGAGCGTCGAGGCGATCGGCCCCGACATCACCCCGATCTGCTGGTCGACCTCGTCGAGGGTCTTGCCGAGCCGGGTGAAGAGCCCCCCGGCACGCAGGCAGACGATGAAGATGCCGAGCCCCGCGAGCAGAGCGCCCAGGCCAACACCGAGATAGAGCGCGATCGGCCAAGATTCAGCGCTCATGCTCCCTCGCGTTCTCGGTGCATGGTGGGTTTCATCGGTCTCCTAGATCGGAACGGCGTTGCGAACGGATTCGATAGTGTCGGGTAGCATCGCAAGAAGGTCGTTTACCTCCTGCCGCCCGGTGAGGCGGCCGAAAGAGAAGCGGACCGTCGCGCGCGGAATCCATTCCGGCCCGCCGAGCGCCGCGAGGACGTGACTTGGCTCACTCGACCCGGCAGCACAAGCGCTGCCGAGCGAGACTGCGACGCCTTGGAGGTCGAGCCGGACCAAGAGCGCTTGCGCGTCGACGCCGCTGAAGGCCAGGCTCGAGACGTTCGGCAATCGCGCCGCCTCCGCTGCATTGACGCGTGCGCCGGGGATCGTCCCCAGGACGCCGGCTTCGAAACGATCGCGCAACTCACGTAGGCGCGTCGCCTCGGGCTCGAGTTCGGTGACGGCGAGTTCGAGCGCCTTCGCGAAGCCGACGATGCCCGCGACGTTTTCCGTGCCGGCGCGCAGTCCGGCCTCTTGACCGCCCCCGACCACGATCGCGGCGAGCGGCGTACCGCTGCGCACGTAGAGCATCCCGACGCCCTTGGGTCCGTAAAACTTGTGCGACGCGAGCGTGAGCAGATCGACGCCCAGCGTGCGAACGTCGAGCGGGACGCGCCCGAGTGCCGGCACCGCATCGGTGTGAACGACGGCACCGCGCGCATGCGCGAGCTCCGCGATCTCGGCGATCGGCTGCAACGTCCCGATCTCGTTATTGGCGAGCATCAGACTGACGAGCGCGGTGTCGTCGCGCAGCGCGCTCGCAAACTCGCCGAGGCCGACGCGGCCGTTGTCGTCGACGGGCACGAGCGTGACGTCGAAACCGTCGTCGCGCAACATCTCGACCGCGTGCAGGACCGCGTGATGCTCGATCGTGCTCGTCACGACGTGCCGGCGGCGCTCGCGCAGCGCGCGCGCCGCACCGGCGATCGCCAGCGTGTTCGCTTCCGAACCGCCGCCGGTAAAGACGATCTCGCGCGGCCGCGCGCCGAGTGCGCGCGCGACCCCCGCGCGGGCTTCGTCGAGCGCGGCCTTGGCGCGGCGGCCTTCGGCGTAGACCGAACTCGGGTTGAATCCCAGCTCGCGGAGATGCGGCAGCATCGCCTCGACGACTTCGGCGCGGGCCGGCGTCGTAGCGGCATGATCGACGTAGATGCGCCGTCGCGAACCGTTCACCGCTGTTCCTCGCCGTGTTTTCCGGGATCGTAGTAGTGGTGCCCGGCGACGTTGGGCGGCAGAAACGTTTGTTCCGCTTCGTAGTCGTTGTGCGAGTAGATGTAGTCGCGGCCGTAGCCGAGTTGCCGCATGAGGCCGGTCGGGGCGTTGCGCAGGTGAAGGGGGACGGGGTCGTTGCGCGTCCCTTCGACGTCGGCGAGCGCCGCGCCGTACGCGCGGCCGACGCTGTTCGATTTCGGCGCGAGCGCGAGATAGAGCGTTGCGTGCGCGAGCGGGTAGAAGGCCTCGGGCATGCCGACGAAGTGTGCCGCCTGCTGCGCGGCGATCGCGACTTGGAGTCCGCGCGAATCGGCCAGCCCCACGTCTTCCGAAGCCAAGATCACGAGCCGCCGCGCGATGAACAGGATGTCTTCGCCGGCGTCGAGCATCCGCGCGAGCCAGTAGACCGCAGCGTCGGGATCGCTGCCGCGAATCGACTTGATGAACGCGCTGATGACGTCATAATGGTACTCGCCTTTCTTGTCGTAGGCGACCATACGCCGCTGCAGCGCGTCCGCGACGAGCGCGACGTCGATGCGTTTGACGCCGCCCGGGTCGGACTTGGCGGCCGAAGCGGCAAACTCGAGCGTGCTGAGCGCGACGCGCGCGTCGCCGTTGGCCAACCGAACGAGCGCGCTGCGGGCGTCTTCGTCGAGCGCGATCCGCTCGTTGCCGAGTCCGCGTTCCTTGTCGGTGAGCGCGCGTTCGACCAACTGCGCGATCTGCTCTTCGGTCAGCGCGTGCAAGACGAAGACGCGCGTGCGCGAGAGCAGCGCCGAGATGACCTCGAACGACGGGTTCTCGGTGGTCGCGCCGATCAGCGTCACCGTCCCATCCTCGACGTAGGGAAGGATCGCGTCTTGCTGCGCTTTGTTGAAGCGATGGATCTCGTCGACGAAGAGGACGGTGCGGCGCCCGAGAGCGCGCGCGCGCTGGGCGTCGGCGACGACGGCGCGCAGGTCGGCGACGCCGGCGCTGACCGCGGAGAGCCCGACGAAATCGGCGCCGGTCGCGCTCGCGATCACTTCGGCGAGCGTCGTCTTACCGGTTCCCGGCGGTCCCCACAGGATGAGCGAAGGCACCGTATCGGTTTCGATCGCGTGCCGCAACGCGTGGCCGGCTCCGACGATGTCTTCTTGTCCGACGAACTCATCGAGCGACTTCGGCCGCATCCGCGCCGCAAGCGGTGCGGGCTGCGCTTCGCCCTCGAAGAGCCCAACGCGCTCGCCCGCCCGCCGCGCGCTCACCGGCTCTCTCGGAAGGTCCCCATCAGAGGAGGCGGCGCTTCTTGGGGGCCGGCGTTTTCGGTGCGCCGGGCGCCGGCGTCTCGAGCGGCATGCGGATGAGCGCCGGTTTTCCGCCGACCACGGCTTCACCGGTTACGGTGTTGTAGTCGACGACGTCGGCGTCGAGAAGCTGGTCCTTGTCGCGCAGGTGCACGTGGCCTTCCATGTGCAGCATATGGGTAGCGTCGTCGAGCGATGCAGCGTCCGACGATCCTTCCCTCGCGGCTTGCGTAAAGTGGACGTTGCCCGTCGCGACGTAGACTTTACGAATGCCGTCGGCGTCGAGTTTGTCGCACGTTAAGGTCGACGGCTCTTGGGTAACCTTGGTGACATCGCCGCCGGACTTGAGCGGTTGATTCTGGTGGACGATGACGTGTCCGTCCGCGTGCATGATCTTTTTCTTCGAGTTTCCGTTCGCTTTGTCGGCGGTGATCTCGGTGCCCATGCGTGTCGCGGTGAAGCGATCGGGGATCGTATAATTTCCGGTTTGAAAATTGTAATTCAAATGCGCGGCTTGAATGTGATCGAAGCCGCCGAAACTGCTCCCCAAAGGCGCCGGGCCGGACGGCACATCTGAATGAGCGGGCTGCTCCGTAACGGCGGCGTGCGGCGTCGGCTGCGCGGCGTCGGTGGGCAGCGCGAGCGCCAACATGGCCGAAGCGAGCAAAAGGGCAAGCAAGTGGTTTCGGGCGCGCGTCTTCATCTATATAGGCCAATTTTCGCCGGGCCGCTGAGGCGGGCCCGCAGGCGCGTTCTCAAATGGATTCTCGAATCGATGCGAACGGGATCGCGCCCTCACGAATCAGGCGCATCTCGGGTTGCGAGAGGTCGACGACCGTCGAGGCGACGCCGACCGGCGCCGGACCCGCGTCGACGAACAGATCGGCGTCCGGCAATTCGCCTAACGGTTCGCGGCCGGTGTATGCCTCCGCGCCGCTCGCGTTCGCACTGGTCGCGGCCAACGGACCGAAGCGTTCGAGCAGGGCTTGGCATAGCGCGTGCGCCGGGACGCGCAGCCCGATCGTCAGCAAACCCCGGGCGACGTACGAATCGACCGACGGCGGCCGCGCGACCACGAGCGTCAGCGAGCCCGGTAAGAAACGGCGCGCGAGCGCGACGGCGCGCGCGTCGTCCAGAATATACGGCAGCAGATCGTCGACGTGGGCGAAGTGCAGCGCAAGCGGTTTTTCGCGCGGCCGGGCTTTGAGCGCGTAGATCCGGTCGATCGCCGGATGACACGTGGGGTCGCAGCCGATGCCGTACACGGTGTCGGTTGGAAAGATGATCGTTCCTCCGTCGCGCACGACGGCCGCCGCCTCTTCGACGACGCGCGCAATCGGGAGGCTGCGGGTGTCGAGGATCCGCAGTTAGGTACGGACTCGCATGCCGGTGCCTATTGCTACGCAACTCAGCGGATCGTCGGCGACGATGACGGGGATGCCGGTGATCTCGCCGAGCAGCGTGTCGAATCCGCGCAAGAGCGCGCCGCCGCCGGTGAGGATGATGCCGCGATCGATGATGTCGGCAGCGAGTTCGGGGGGCGTCTTCTCGAGCACCGACTTGACCGCTTCGATGATCGACTGCAGCGGTTCGGCCAGCGCCTCGCGCACCTCTTCGCTCGTGATCTTCACGGTCTTCGGCATACCGTTGATGAGATCGCGGCCGCGAATCTCCATCACCATCTCTTGCTCGAGCCGGTAGGCCGAACCGATCGTGATCTTGATTTCCTCGGCGGTACGTTCGCCGATCATCAAGTTGTAGACGCGCCGAATGTGGCGGGTGATCGCTTCGTCGAGTTTATTGCCGGCGACACGCAGCGATTGCGATACGACGATCCCGCCGAGCGAGATCACCGCGACGTCGGTCGTCCCGCCGCCGATGTCGACGACCATGTTGCCCGAAGGCTCGTCGATCGGCAGGCCGGCGCCGATGGCGGCGGCCATCGGTTCCTCGATGATGTCGACGCTGCGCGCGCCGGCGAGTTTCGCGGCGTCGCGGACGGCTCGCTCTTCGACCGAGGTGATCTCGGCCGGGACGCAGATCACAACCGATGGTTTCGGCTGGAAGAGCATCTCGAAGAACGAGCGGTCGCGCGTCACCTTCTTGATGAAGTAGTGCAGCATCGCTTCGGTGACTTCGAAATCGGCGATAACGCCGTCGCGCAGCGGCCGGATCGCTTGGATGTTGCTCGGCGTGCGGCCCAGCATCTGGCGGGCCTCCTCGCCGACCGCCAGCGTCTTATTGGTGCGCACGTCCTTTGCGACGACCGAGGGCTCGCGTAGCACGATGCCTTTTCCCCGGACGTAGACCAGCACATTGGCGGTCCCGAGGTCGATTCCGATATCCATGGCCCCGTTAAATAGGTCGCCGGGCCGCGACCACCTTGTTAGACGGCGGGATTGGCGGCGGTCTCGAACGTGCCCAGCGGTTCGAGCAGCGGCGCAATGCCGCTCGCCCGTTGCACCTGCGCGCCGAGCTCCGAGAGCATCTCTTCGATCCGCTCGTAGCCGCGGTCGATGTACTCGAGACCGATGATCTCGGTCTCACCTTGCGCGGCGAGTCCGGCGATGACGAGTGCCGCGCCGGCACGGATGTCGGGCGCCTCGACCGGCGCGCCGGAGAGCGTGCTTCCTTTAATGAGAGCTTTGTTGTTCTCGACGCGCACGTCGGCGCCCATGCGCGCGAGTTCGTTGACGAACGAGAAGCGCGCGTTGAAGATCGTCTCCTCGACGACGCTCGTTCCGGGACAACTGCAGAAGAAGCTCACCACGGGCGGCTGAAGGTCGGTCGGAAAACCCGGATAGGGCGCCGTCAAGATGTCCGTCCCTCCGCCGATGCGATCGGCTTGCACCCGAATCCAGTCGGGGCCGCTCGAAACCTTCGCGCCGCATTCACCAAGCTTGAGCATGACCGCTTCGAGATGCGCCGGCGCGCAGCGCTTGACCGTGACGTCGCCGCGCGTCGTCGCGCCTGCCAAGAGCAACGTTCCCGCGACGATACGGTCGGGGATGACCTCGTACTCGACGCCGTGCAATTGGCGCACGCCTTCGACGACGATCGTATCGCCGCCGTGCCCCGAGATCTTCGCACCCATCGCGTTCAGGAAGTTGACGAGGTCGACGACTTCGGGCTCCATCGCGGCGTTCTGGATCGTCGTCGTCCCTTGAGCCAAGACCGCCGCGAGCATCGCGTTCTTCGTTGCGCCGATGCTCGGCATGCGGAAATCGATGGTCGCGCCGCGCAATTTTCCGCGCTTGGCGACCGCGATCAGATAGCCGTGGGCGTTCGAAACCGTCGCGCCGAGCGCACGGAACGCTTGTTCGTGCATGTCAGTCGCGCGCGTGCCGAGGATGCAGCCGCCGGGCAGTGGGACCTCTGCGCGGCCGAAGCGCGCCAGCAGCGGTCCGACTAGGTCGAACGAGGCTGCCAGTTTTCGGACGAGCGTGTACGGCGCGCGGTTCGAGGCGACGTTGGACGCGTCGATGACGATGGTGTTCGGGCCCTCGGAGCGCAGCCGCGCGCCGAGCGCCTCGAGCAGCGACCACATCACCGAAACGTCGGTGATGCGCGGGACGCGGTGCAGGACGACCGGGGTCTTGGCCAAGAGCGCCGCCGCCATGATCGGCAGCGCAGCGTTTTTGGCGCCATGGGTCTCGACGCTGCCCTCGAGCGTGTGTCCCCCACGCACGCGAAGCGTCGTCTCGAGTCGGTCGAGCACGTTCACAGCGCCTCTTTCGGAGCGCACCCTGGCACGGACCCCCTGGGAGCGTTCTTACGCTACGCGTGATACGCGCGCGCGGGGAGGGGACTGGGCGCGGGCATTGGTAGATAGGGGCCTCCAGAACTCTTTTCCAGGAGCTTTTTTTGTACGAGCTAGGCAAGCTAGCCACATTCGCGATTCTCGGATCGATTGTGCTCGCCATAGGAGCGTCTCAATGAAGCGGCTTGGGAACAGGTTCTTCTCCTCGGCGGTTGCGTTGATCGCGGCCGCATCCGTTGCGGCCTGCGCAGGTGGCGGCGGAGGCGGAACGTCGCCGATCACCACGCCGACAAATCCGGCGCTGAGCGGTCTCGTGACGTCGCAGTTCGTGATCGTCGTCCCTTCGGGGACGTCGGCGGGCGCGCGCAAGCCGCAATTCGTGTCGTCAGCCTCGCTGTCGATTACGATCACGCTGACGAACCCGCCGGCGGGGCTCAGTCCCACGTCGGTGTCGACGAACATCAGCGGCTCGACCTGCACCGTGGCAACGCCCTGCATCGTCAACGGTCCGCCATCTCCGCCGGGGGTAGCGGACACCTTCCAGCTGACGACCTTCGACGCTACGCGCGGCGCCGGTAACGCGCTGGACAGCGGCTCGGTCACCTTTACGCCGACCGCAGGGCAGGCCAACACCGCGCCTACCGTCACCATGCAAGGTATCCCGTTCAGCATCACGATCACCAGCGTCCCTTCCAACTTCAACGCGAACACGGCGTCGCAGACGGCGAGCCTGACCGTGACGGTGAAAGACCACTCGGGCCAGACGATCACCGGCACGTACGCGAATCCGGTGCGGATCACCGATCCCGACGCCGAGACGACCAACGGAACGCACTTGACCGGGACGCACGTCGGCGGCGGCTGCACGAACTCATGCGTCGACCTGCAGACCAATACCGATACGATCACGCTCAACTACGGCGGGCTCGCGGAGAACCCGGTCGTCCTCTCCTCGAGCGCAACGGGCGTCAGCGGCGGCAACGCCGGCACGGCGACCTTCACGCCAATCCTCCAAGCGATCGTGAAGGACAACGGTCCGACGACAACATTGGGCGGCGACGGCATCGACCTGTTTACCAACAACGCCGGTTCTACGGTCGGCTACTCGGGAACCGAGCAATATAAAGAGCCCGGCTTCACCAATAGCCCGTACGGCAAGTCGCTCTCGATCACGGGCGCGGGAGCTTGCTCGACGTTTGCGACGCTCTCGACCGGGGCGAACGACACGACGCACGGCACGCCGTTCACCGCGACCGCGATCGCCAGCCCGGTCGCAGGCGTGTGCACGATCACCGTCACCGACAGTCTCACCGATCAACCGAGCGCCCTCCCGACGTTCAAGGTCACGTACACCACCGAGACGGTTCCCGTGCAGTCGAAGTATCGCCGCTGACATGGAGCGGCTCGGGAGCAGGCTCTTCTTCTCGGCGGTTGCCCTGATCGCGGCCGCATCCGTTGCGGCGTGCGCCGGTGGCGGCGGAGGCGGAATGTCGCCGGTCATCACGCCGACGAACGCGCCGACAAATCCGGCGCTGAGCGGTCTCGTGACGCCGCAGTTCGTCATCATCGTCCCTGCGAGGACGTCGGCGAGCGGACGCAAGCCGCAGTTCGTGTCGTCGGCCTCGCAATCGATCACGATTACGTTGACGAACCCACCGGCAGGTCTCAGCCCCACGTCGGTGTCGGCGAACATCAGCGGCTCGACCTGCACCGTGGCAACTCCCTGCATCGTCAACGGTCCGCCCTCTCCGCCGGCGGTGCTCGATACCTACCAGCTGACGACCTTCGATGCTCCGGGCGGCGCTGGTAACGCGCTCGACAGCGGAACGGTTTCCTTCACGCCGGTCACGGGGCAGGCGAATCAGACTCCAGCCGTTATCATGAAGGGCATTCCGTTCACCATCACGATCAGCGGCGTCCCGTCCAACTTCAACGCGAACACGGCGTCGCAGACTGCGAATCTGACGGTGACCGTGGCGGACCACTCGGGCCAGACGATCACCGGCACGTATGCGAGCACGGTGCGGATCACCGATCCCGACGCCGAGACCACGAACGGCACGCATCTCACCGGGACGCACGTCGGCGGCGGCTGCACGAACTCGTGCGTCGACCTGCAGACTGATACCGATACGATCACGCTCAACTATGGCGGGCTGGCGGAGAACCCGGTCTTGCTCACTTCGAGCAACGCTGACGTCACCGCGAACAGCGGCACCGCCGGCACGGCGACCTTCACGCCGATCGTGCAGGCGATCGTGAAGGACAATGGGCCGACGAGCTTGCTCGGCGGCGACGGCATCGACTTGTTTACCACCGACGCCGGTTCCCCAGTCGGGCACTCGGGAACCGAGCAGTACAAAGAGCCCGGCTTCACCAACAGCCCGTACGGCAAGACGCTATCGATCACGGGCGCGGGAGCTTGTTCGGCGTTTGCGACGCTTTCGACCGGCGCGAACGACGCGACGCACGGTACGCCGTTCACGGCGACCGCGATCGCTAGCCCGGTCGCCGGTCAGTGCACGATCACCGTCACCGACAACTTGACCGACCAGCCGAACGCGCTGCCGACGTTCGTCGTCACCTACACCACCTCGTCGATCTCGGGCAGCTCGAAGGCTCGCCACCAATGACTTCTATGGTACTCATGAATAGGCTCGGGAACAGAATCTGCTCTTCGGCGATTGCGCTGGTCGCAGCGTTTTCGGTCGCGGCGTGCAGCGGCGGCGGCACGCGCGGCACGCTGCCGCAACCGGTGCCGACGTCAAGCAGCAGCGCGGCCGCCTACAACGGGCCGCTCGCAAGCGTGACGTTTACGTTCCGAATTCCGGGACCGTCCACCAGCGCGAATACCCGGCGGCCGTTGTACGTTTCATCCGCGACCAAGTCGATCAAGCTCGTGCTCAACACCAGCAGCACGCTGACTGTGAGCCAGGTCACAGCCTACAATCTCCGTCCCTGGGGTACCATCAACGTCGGCACGCTGCCCAACGCGACGTGTCCGGCCAGCGGTTCAGACTTTGTCTGCACCGTCGCTATCTTGATTCCGCCGGGCAGCGATAACCTGACGTTCAGCCTGTATGACAACACGAACGCGACGGGCAACATCCTCTCGCAGCAGATTCAAACCTTGACGGTCACCGTGGGAACGAGCAACAGCTTCAACGTGATCTTCGACGCGAACGCGAACATTATGACGGTCAACGGCAGCGGAAGCTGCCAGAACGGTCCGATCGGCGCCGTGTTCGGTTCGGTCGGCACGACGCCGGTCACGTTCAGCGTCGCGTACACCGATTTGGCTGGTAAAACGATCGTCGCGCCGGGCATACCCGTGCTTGCGATTCAGGACAATACGGCGACCTACCAGACGGCGAGCGGTACGATCAATGGCACCGGCGGCACCATCGCGTTCACCATCAACCAGGCGGCGCAGACCTTCACGCTGACGCCGAGCAACAGCACGACTACGAACGCGACGGTCAACGTGAAGGCGACCCCGGCGAACTCGACCGGGAGTTCCGACGGCCTTGCGTTCACGAAGACGAAGGCGTTCGCGTTCTCGACCGGAACGGCGCCGCCGGCAAGCAACTTCCTTGCCGCGGTCGAGCAGATCGGCACCAACACCGGCCAGGTCGACTTCTTCACCGTCACCTTCGGTCCGGACACGTTCTCGGCTTTCTCACCGGCGACGCTCGCGGTCACGAACTCGACCAACGAGAGCAAACCCGACGTCGACAATCCGCTCTCGCTCGCCTGGGACTCCAACGGTGACCTGCTGATCGGGAACGGCCACAACGGCGGCGCTAGCCTCGGTAACATGGCGTGCGTCCCGGTCGGGGCGATTGCGACGGGCGCGAACACGGCGACGACGGTCTCGACCAACGTCACGTCGCCGTTCGCGATTGCATACGATTCCCGTGACGGCAGCGTCGCGCTCGCCGACAAGCCTGCCGGCGCCCCGGTCCAGCTCTCCGAATATCTGCTGACCGGCAATTACACGGCGGCCCCCGGGACCGGAGCCGGGACGCGTAACCTCGTGGCGGCCGGCCTCGGCGACGACTACGTCGTGAATCTCCCGACGCAGACGGCCGGTACCTACGCCGCTGCTTTGACCGATGGCTGCGAGGTCGATCCCGCCCACAAGACGTGCGGCGGCGGCACGATCACCGGCACGTCCAAGATCGCGAAGCTCAGCCCGACCGGGGTCGAGACTGACATCACCGATACCACGACGTTCGCGATCGACATACCGTTCGGGTTGGCTTGGGATGGGACAAACAGTCAGCTCGTCATCGCGAACAATTCCGTTTGGCACCCGAGCGTCAGCTTCTACTCTCTGCCTTCGACTCAGGTGAAAGTGATCACCACGCTCGGCGCCGATGCCGGCCCGCGTAAGGATACACTCGTCGCCGCTTCGCCGGACGGACACGTCGCCGTCGCGCAACTCTCGTCAGCCGGCTCGGGCTACATGCTGGTGCAGGTCTATGACAACACGGCATCGCGCAATCCGGTCGGCGGCCCGATTCCGTTCAACGCGACCTCCGACGCCGGAGTTTGTAGCAACTACAGCTTCGGCACCGACGGGGCGACCGTCCAGGCGCTGACGTGGCTATCGAACACGAAGTTGCTTATCGCGGTGCTGGTGACCAGCGGCGGCGCCTACCAAGCGACGAACGGTCTGTACATCTACGACATCTCTGCGACGGCAATTCCGGCCGGATTCAACGACGAGACCTGCCTCGCGTACTTGACGGCGCCGAAGCAGAGCGGATTCCAGCACCTCAACAAGACGCCGTTCGGCGTGGCCTTTAAGCCGTGATCATTCGAGGGGGGAGACAATGGGCCAACCATACGTAGGCGAGATCCGAATGTTCGGTGGTAATTTCGCGCCCGCCGGTTGGATGTTGTGCCAAGGCCAGCTTCTGCCGATCTCCCAATACGACACGCTCTTCAACCTGATCGGCACGACCTACGGCGGCGACGGCCAGACCACGTTCGCCCTCCCGGACTTGCGAGGTCGCTTCCCGATCCATTTGGGCACCTCCAGCACCGGGACGAACTACACTATCGGCGAGAAGGCCGGTGTCGAGCAGGTCACCCTGAACGTGACCCAGATCCCGGTCCACTCGCATCCGGTCATCGCCGACGGCAACAACGCGACCACCGGCGATCCGACGAACGCCTACTACGCAAACTCCAGTCCGACCGACGCTTTCACGGTTCCGACCGGTCCGAACAGTATCAACCCCGCTGCGCCGCGATTAAAGAATTTCAACGCCGCGGTGCTGCCGAGCCAGGGCGGGAGTCAGCCGCACGACAACATGCAGCCGTTCCTGGTCGTCAACTACATCATCTCACTCTTCGGCGTCTTCCCGAGTCAGAATTAACGATGTCAAATCCATTCGTAGCGGAGATCCGCATCTTTCCGTTCAACTTCGCGCCGAAGGGCTGGGCGTTCTGCGACGGCCAGCTGCTGGCGATCTCCCAGAACACGGCGCTCTTCTCGCTGCTCGGAACGACCTACGGCGGAGACGGCAGGTCGAACTTCGCGCTCCCTAACCTGCAAGGTTCGGTGCCGATGCAAGCAGGCCAGGGGCCGGGCCTCTCACTCCGCGACCTCGGCGAATCCGCCGGCGAGGACTCCGTCACGCTGCTCACCTCCGAGATGCCGGCACACACCCACACCGCGGAGGCCGACTTCAATAACCTCAACGCGACCGCCGTCTCGCCGGTCGGCGCCGTCCCGGTGAACGCGTCCCCGACGCATACCTTCTCCAACTCCGCGACGCCGTCGCTCGCCCTCATGAACCCGAACATGGTAGGCGTCCAGGGCAGCAGCCTGCCGCATAACAATCTCATGCCGTATTTGGTCTTGAATTACTGTATCGCGCTCCAAGGGGTCTTCCCGCCGCGCTCGTAGCGCGCCGGGAGACGTAGGAAACAAGAGATGAGCACACCCTTTCTGTCCGAGATCAAGCTCGTGTCGTTCAACTTCCCGCCGAAAGGCTGGGCGTTGTGCGACGGCCAGTTGCTGCCGATCAATCAGAACCAGGCGCTGTTTTCGTTGCTCGGCACGACCTACGGCGGCGACGGCCGGGTGAACTTCGGGCTGCCGAACCTGCAGGGCCACGTCGCGATGCACACGGGAAACGGTCACACCTTGGGAGAGCGTGGCGGCGAAGAGAACCACACGCTCAACCTGGGCGAGATGCCGGCGCACGTCCACCCGGCTACCGCCGACGTACAATCCGGCGACAACACGACGGGGAATCCCCTCAATGCCTATCCCGCCAACACCGGAGGGACGCCGATCTATTCGGCGGGCAGCAACAGCCTGGCCTCGATGTTCCCCGCGATGGTCTCGAACGTCGGAGGGAGCCAGGCGCACGCCAACCAGTCGCCGTTCCTCGTGCTGAATTTCATCATTGCCCTCCAGGGCATCTTCCCGAGTCGGAGTTAAATGTTCTTTCACCAAACGACGGCCAAAGGATTCGAATCATGAAGCGTGCCCCGTTTCTCGGAGCCGGCGCGAGCTTGCTCCTCGCCGGCTGCGGTGGCGGCCGCAGCGTCCTGCAGATGCTCCCCGGCGTCGTCTCTTCCGGGACGCGGCCGAGCAGCAAAGCACTCCAACTCGTCCCGCAAGTCGCCGACCCGATCTCCGACAGCGTGCTGAAGCAATCGCTGATGGGCGAAGCGCGCCGCTTCGATGCAGCGACCGCGCCAACCGGTTGGACGCTGGCGCAAGGGCAAGCGCTCAACATCGCCGACAACCGCCAACTCTTCTCGATCCTCGGAACGATTGCGGGCGGGGACGGAAAACTGACCTTCAAACTTCCGAATCCCGGGTTCGGCGTCATCGTCTCGGTCGCGGGCGCATTCCCGACGGGTCCCGCCTTTCTGGCGGCGACTCGCCGGAACATGACCTACACGGCCTCGCTGGGCCCCGGCGCGCAGCCGCGTCCGCCGCGCATGCCGAAGCCGCCGTCGCAAGAGGTCCTCGCCGCGCAGCGGCTCATCTCGTCGTCGATTCGCGTCGGGCAGCCGCATCCTCAGGCGGTTTCGCGCGATCTCGCCGATCGCATCACCGGAGCGAAGCAGGATGCGCGATCGGCAGCCGTCGCGCAGTTGAGCCCGCAGAACCAAGCGCGGCTCGAAAGCGCCGTTCAAAGAGCGGTCGCGGGTCAGACCGGCGTGCAGGGTGCGATCAACGAGATGATCTCGGCGCTTACGCCAAGCGAAGCCGCGGCGCTCCTCAACGTCAACGACGGAATGGTCCATGGTTTCAACAGTGCGTGGGCCGGTAGTCCTCGTTCCAACGCGCAAGTCAACGCCGCCCAGTTCTTGATCTCCGTCGCGATCACGCGGGAGCAAGCGCGCGCGATCTGGTCTCGCGAGAGTAACCTGACCCAATAAACGTGGGCAAAGTCGTCAACTTTCATCTCCCGGCGGACGACGTCGAGCGAGCCGCCACGTTCTACCGCGAGGTGTTCGGTTGGGAATTCGTCCCGTTCCCGAACTCGCCGAGGCCCTATCTCGTGTACGAACCGGCGGACCGAAACGGCGCGGGCGTTCCGGCCGCGATCACCCTGCGTCACGAGTTCATCAAGGCACCGGTTCCGACGATCGAGGTCGACGACATCGATCAGTCGATGACGGCTATCGCGATGAAAGGCGGCCAGCAGGCGCGCGTTGCGGATATCCCGGGCTTGGGACGTTTCGGTTACGCGATCGATTCCGAAGGAAACGTCATCGCGTTGCTCCAGCGCGGAGCATCGCCACGACCTGAGGGCGCATGAAACGCTCGAATCCCGGGATGACCGGGGTCCGGCCGACGATCGTGAACCCCAACCGTTCCAGAAGCTTCGCGCTGCGCGCGTTGTTGGGATGGTAGTAGGCCGAGAGCGCGCCTAAGCCGAGCTCTTCGAACGCGTAACGAACGACGCGCTCGACGGCCTCGCTCGCGTAACCGCGCCCTTCGTACGCGCCGTCGACCGTGTAGCTCAGCATCGCGCCCGGCGGATCTTCCGAGGTGAAGCCCTCGAGCGTCACCACCGCGATCA
>Ga0209422_1000046_pt1 | contig 28344 bp, 24 predicted proteins | sample BlaSpr_A8_OM2_M3_FD_187983 | JGI IMG/M metagenome (GOLD analysis project Ga0209422, IMG submission 187983) | Forest soil microbial communities from Thunder Bay, Ontario, Canada - Black Spruce, Ontario site 2_A8_OM2_M3 (SPAdes) (version 2) | ecosystem: Environmental > Terrestrial > Soil > Boreal... | reverse complement strand
AGATCCTTGCCCAACTGGGCGAAAGCCTGGGCGATGGGACTGTTGCTTTGTGACGCCGAGGTGCTGGAACTGGATGGCGCAGCCAGACTCTGCAGCGTGGCAAAGTCGGTCTGCGCCGCGGATAAGTTGCCGGATTGGAGGTCCTTGCCGGGTTGCTGGAACTCCTGCTGTGCTTTCTGAATATTGTTCTGCGTGGTTTGAGTGTTGAAGAGACTGATGGAAATGCCCGAAACCGACATGTGCGAACTCCTTAGGGGAAAGGTGCGCCCGGGGATTAACGGCCGCGCCTAATGGCATGATCGGCAATTCTTTCGCCGAACTTTAATCGCCGTTGGCATGATGACTATCGCAGGTTGAAGGCCAAATGCTGGCGAGTGCTGAGGCAAATGCAGGACACATTTTGCAGGACTTAGTGCGTGGCACTGGCAAGTGAGGTGCCGGGGAAGCGGGCTAGTGGGCAAAGCGTGCCTGTCGTTGGGCAAAGGTGTGCCAGGTTTCTTCAGACGGTGAGCGTTTGCGACACTAGGTCAGGCGCGTTGGGCTTCGCGCTTAAGGGCTCGCTCGAGTGTTTGGTCGAGGGCGGACTTGGCTTTCTCGTATTCGTCCTGAGAAATTTGCCCTTGGCGACGTTCGACTTCGAGTTGGAAGAGTTCTTCTTTCAAGCCTTCCAGCAGCTTGGAGGTGGGACGCGATGCGGCCCCCATGCCAATCGAGGGTGTGGCCGGGATTTCCGCGGGCTCATAATCATCTTCCAGGCTGGCTGATGGGGAAGAGCCCGACTTCCGCCGCGCCAGAGAGCGAGCCGCTGATTGTTGGCGGGAAGCGACGTAAACTCCGCCGATTACTAAGATGGCGGCGAACCCCCCGAGAATATACCAGCGATATTTCTGCAGCGGGTCGGGAGCGTCGATGGGCGGGCCGAGACCGCCTCCGGGACGGGCCTGAGACTGGCCGCCCTCGGGAGCCGCTGAGCCTTGCGAGCCATCGCCTTCCTGACGAGTCTCAAGCACGCCTTCGCCGGAAACTTTGAACGCCAGATTCTGTCCGAGGTTGGTGTTGGACACGACCTGCACGTTCGCATCGGGCTGGTTGGGATCGTTCATGGATTTGAATCCCGCAGCAGGAGATGCGGCGAACTGCATGGATTTGGGCAGAATGGCGACGAAATGTTCCAACGGGTAAATCGATTTGGGGTCGAGATTAGCGCTGCCGGAATAGGGAAGCTGAAAGGCGACCTGGAATTGCGTGACGCCGGGGCGCAGCGGGAAGATGAAAGAGTAGCGATCCTTTTTCTCGCTCTCGGGCACTGGCGCGGAGGTGATGGGTTGACCGCCGGCGGTCATGGCCGATCCGTCGATCACTTTCGCGCCTTCGGGGACGTAGAACTCGAGGTTGCGCTCGTTCATCTGGGTGCGCGGCGGGTTCGATGTGTTCTGTACTGCGAACGCGCGCATCACTTCGAGTTGGCCGTGCTCCACCTGTACGCGCATGATGTCGGCGACAACCGCGATGCCCTCGATTTTTTTCGCGACGTCATACACTTCGAGTTCGACGGAAGTGCTTCCAGGAGGCGCCATGCGGTGGTAGGTAACATCCTGATGGATGGCACGGACGAGGTGCGGCGATTGGGCGTCGTCGAGCTTGAAGCTGAAATGGCCCTTGGCGTCAGTCTTGGTGCGTCCTGCTTCTTCCATGCCTTGAGCGAGTTTGAGCAAGACGACTTCGTCGCCTGCGGAAGGCTTGCCGGTGGTTGAGTTTTTGACGGTGCCGGTGAGAGTTTGCGCGGAGGCGAAGGTGGCGAGGAGGATGGTGAGGATGAAGGCTGCTGCTGCGAAGCGCGATACAGAGTGAGGAGAGAACTCCTTGCGAGGACTCCTGCTGGTGTTTATGGACAAGGGATCCTTCGACCGCATGACTGCTTCGCTTCGCGAAACAGTCACTTCGCTCAGGATGACAGGGGGGTGAAGTTGTTTCAAGATCTGGGTCCTTTTTGTGGCGCGGGATTTTTTTCCAGGCGGGCGATCTCGGCCATGATGGTCGCGGCTTCGTCTTGCAGAGAAGATTTCAGGGAGGCGAAATCAGCATCCGGGACTTTGCCGGCTTTGTATTCGAAGTTGAGGTCGCGCAGATTTTCGTAGACCGCATCCTTACGCTCGCGCAAATATCCGGCGCGAGTCTTTTCTGGGCCGAGAAAAAGTCTTCCGGGAAGGTAGAACACATAAAAGAAAGTGGCGACGGCGAGCGCTGCGCAGATGATCAGCCACATCATAGATCAGTCTCCTTGCCGGCCTGATCGCGGAATTGCTCGAGCTCGGCGCCGCGCACCGGGCGCAGGCCGCCGGCAATCGCGGGAGCGGGGCGATTCTTCCAGGCCCGGACGATCCCCACTACCAGGCCGAAGCCAAGAATCAAAGCCACGAAGGGCAAGATGTAGGCGGCGCGATCGAAGCCCTTATTCGTGGGAGCGGCGAGAACGGTTGGCCCATATTTTTGCACGAAGCCTTGTTCCACCAGACTATCGCTGTCGCCGCGAGTGACCGCAGCCATCAGTTCGTTACGCATGCCATCGGAGGAAGGGCAGCCGACGTGATTGCATTCCAGAAGAATCTGGTTGCATCCGCAAATGCACATCATCTGGTGGCCGATTTCCGTGAAGCGCGTGCCGGGATCACCGGCGCCGAGCAGGGCGAACACGGCGGCGCAGAGCAAGATTGTCTGTACGGCCTTGCGGCCGGCCTTGGCTGGCTTCGTTTGTGGGTTCGACTCTGTCATTGACTCCCTTGGACTTCGCGCCGATTACTACTTGCCGTTTCTACTTGGCTCGCACTAATAGAAGAACTCCAAGCGCCATTATTAGGGCCGCAAAGACGGCGATACAAATAGCGACCAAACGCCAACGTTGTTGGCTGGGGCTCGTGCCCGAGACTGCAACCTCATCCTGGGCGGACACAAAAGTAAAGATCGACCTCTTGAAGGATCCCCAAAGCAACAAATACGGAAGTCCAGCGACGAGAAAATAGATCCCGATAAAAACGCCCATACCTCTGGCGAAATGGTCTTCCGGCTTGCGCAAGATGTGATTAAGGCCGATCGACCAAGCTGATGACAGCAGAATGCCTAACCAGAGTATTGCGAAGTGTGCAAAGTAAAACATTTTCAGAAAAGATTTGATTCTTAGTTCGTCAGCGGGAGACTTCACAAGATAGCCTCTATTTCGATTGATGCCAGAAAAGACGACTACACGCCCGGCGTCTTCGCTTCTGAAGTTCGAATCGACAATAAGGTCAAGAAAAGACATGTTTCAGTCTCCCGTGGCCACGGGAGCGGGCTGCGCGCGCTCGAGGCGCGCGGGTGCGGGAACACGAACTGGCGCGGGTGCGTTTGGAACCAGAGCCAGAACCGTTCCGCCGAGGATGATCCATACGCCCAGCCAGATCCACATCACCAGGGGGTTCAAATGCGCCTTGATGATTGGGTGGCCATTGTCAGGGTTCAGTCCCTCGAATACCAAATAAAGATCCTCGTTCAGCGAGGAGCGGATGTCGGGCATGGTCGAGGTCTGCTGGCTGGCCTTGTAGAAACGGCGCACCGGGGTCATGGTGTCGATCTGCTTGCCGCCCTTGTACACGTCCATCAGCGCCCATTCACTGGCGTAGTTGGGACTGTCGTCGTCGGTATAGGAACGGCAGACGAGGGTGTAGGGGCCAATGGTCAGTTTGTCGCCATTCGCCATCTCCTGCTCTTTATCTTGATTGAACGCCGCGCCGGCGAAGCCGATGATGACGACCACTACGCCGAAGTGGACGATGTATCCGCCGTAGCGGCGCGTGTTGCGATGGGTAAGCTGCACCATCGAGGCGAACATATTCTGCCCGGTGTGTTTCGAAATCACGCGGCCGCCGCGGTAGAACTCGCTGGCGACGGTAAGCGTTACCAGCACCGAGAGAGCGATGGCCATCAACGAATAGAAATAAGCGACGTCCTGCCAAGGCCGCAAGCCGAAAGGCGATCCCCAGGACTTAGGCGTCACCATCAAAAAAACCGCAACCGCCACGGCGCCAATGGTCGGCCACAAAAAATTGCGCTTCAAACTTTCGAAAGAAGTTTTGCGCCAGGCCAGCAGCGGACCTACAGCGGTGAGAATGAGAAGCAGCAATGCGACAGGGATGGCGACGCGGTTGTAGAACGGCCCGCCAACCGTAACTTTGTTGCCTTGAACGAGTTCGGAAATCTTCGGGAACCAAGTCCCCCAGAGCACGGTGAAGCAGAGAAGAACGAAGAGCAGATTGTTAAACAGGAAACTGGATTCGCGCGATACCAGAGATTCAAGTTTGTGCTCGCTGGCCAGATGCGATTTGTTTTTGAAGAAGAAAAAAACGAACACAATAAAAGTGATCGCCAGAAACCAGGCAAACCAGGTACCGATGGAAGATTGCGCGAAGGCATGCACCGAGCTGATGATTCCGCTGCGCGTGAGAAACGTTCCCAGAATGGCCAGCCAGAACGTGGCGAACACCAGCCACATATTCCACATCTTCAGCATGCCGCGCTTTTCCTGCATCATGACCGAGTGCAGAAAGGCCGTGCCCGTGAGCCATGGCATCAAAGAAGCGTTCTCGACGGGATCCCATCCCCAATATCCGCCCCAGCCGAGCACAGAGTAGGCCCAGTGTGCCCCCAGAAAGACTCCGATGGTGAGGAAACCCCAGGTGACCATAGTCCAGCGGCGGGTGATGTGAATCCACTTTTCGCCGGGATATTTCATGATCAGCGCGCCCAGCGCGAAAGCGAAGGGCACGGTGAATCCGACGTAGCCCAGATAGAGCATGGGCGGATGAATCACCATCTCGGGATATTGCAGAAGAGGATTCAGCCCCGTGCCATCGGGGCGCAACGCTCCTTCCAGAATGCCGAAGGGATTGGCGGCGAAATTCACTAGCAACAGGAAGAAAATCTGCACTCCGGCCAAAACCACCGAGGCGTAGGCGAATAAACGCGGGTCGGTTTTGTGACGCAATCGCAGCACGAAGCCGTAGGCTGCGAGCAGCAACGACCAGAACAGCAGGGAGCCTTCTTGTCCCGACCACAGGACAGCAAACTTGTAGGGAGCGGGAAGATCGCGGTTGCTGTGATGAAAAATGTAGGCGATGGTGAAATCATCGCGGAAGGCACAGATGACGAGTACCACCGCGGCAAGAAAAACCGCGGCGAAAGTGGCGATGCCGGCACGGCGGGCAGTTTCACCGATGCGCTCCGAACCACGCCGCAGCAAGGCAGCTAGTGTACCTTCATTCCCCAGGGCCCCGGTGCCGGTGCGCAGCGTGAGCCGACTCCCCGGCCCTCCTGCGGGCTGCAGAGCGTGTTTCTGAAAAGTTAATGCCACGATCCCGGCAAAGAACGTGTAGACGCTCAATGCCAGCCCTAGGAGCAGTGCGAAGCTACCAATTTCCGCCATGTGAGGGAGCCCCCGCTATTTTTTCAGAAATCACCCGGCATCGCAACCGGGGCGCGCTTGTCGCTTGGACGTGGCAAAACGGCCTGACCTTTTGCAGATGTTTCGTCCGCAAACGGTCGCAGCACGAACAGGCGGCCGGGCAGTCAGCCGCCGCGTCTGAGGTTACAACACGGCGTGGCTATGCACTCTGTTGGCGATAACGTTGACGCACTTCACGCTCCGCGGCCGACCAATCATCGGCCTCGTTACCGGATGCGCATCCGCGTTGCTGATAGAGTTCATAGGCACGACGGCGGATTTCGTCTTCCAGATTGATCGGGACCAGATTCTTGCGGGAGTCAGTCTTCATGACTTCCATCTTGCGTGGTTCTGAATTGGCCTTGAGCGTGGGTGTCACTTTTGCCTCGGTAGTGACTTTTTTCGCCGTTGACTCTGGCGCATGTTCGGCCGCAATGCCTTCGACCGCAATCGTCTTCACTTCACCTTCAGATGATTCGCCCGCGCTGCTGGTTACTGGTTTTTCTTTGTTGCTGCGATTAATCTTGCTGCCCGGGATGGACTTGGACCTTGCCATAATTGGATACTCCTTGCATTCACCTAAGTTGAGGAATGAATTTAGTTGTTCGGCGAGCCACATACACTTTGCCCCGCGACCTAAATAGGAGAAGCGGTTAAATTTTTGAGCAGTGTGAAACAAGTATAAACCCTCAGGGCTGTGGAAAGCCGCCGCGGACAAGAAAACCACGGGCGGGCCTTTGTTATAATCGAAGGTCTCGGGCGTGGCGCTATCGTCTAGGGGTTAGGACGGAAGATTCTCAATCTTCAAACCCGGGTTCGATTCCCGGTAGCGCTACCATTGATCGTCCATTGAGACCCGCATCGCACCTGACTTCACATCTGCAGCGGTAGGCATTCTGTTCGGAACGGCTCCAGCCATCCCTGCGCGACGCTGGATCGAGTAGAAAGTCTGAGATACCAATGAGCTGAGATGGGCGCGAACGAAGTTCATTTTCGAGAGCTTGGGGCTGATCAGGAAATCAAGTAACATACATTATGACTTTTTTGCGCCTGATTATTCCAAGCGCCGCATTCATCGGGTGGAGGCATCGATTCGTTGAGGGCAAATGCCCTTATTTCGGTCAGACCAGAGGTTCAAATCCCGCATGAAGCCGTCTTCCAGTCTCCACTTCAAGACCTATCTCTTGATTTTTTTGATGGTGATCTTCGGCCCGCTCGGGAATGTACTTCTTGGTAAGGGGATGAAGCGCATCGGTGCGGCGAGCATGGGAACAACACCAGGGGCAATTGACTTTGTTTCCCACGTTGTCACGTCGGGCACGATTTGGCTGGGCATTGGGTCTCTCGTCACGTTTTTTGTCGCTTACATGCTGGTACTCTCCTGGGCGGACTACAGCTATGTCCAGCCAGCCTCGTCGGCAGCGTACGGTATGGTTGCATTGTTGGCTCACTTCATGCTGCGCGAAGTGGTCACACCGACGCGTTGGATGGGAGTGCTTCTCATCTGCCTGGGTGTTCTCGTCGTTGGGCAGACGCCTCCGCGTACCACGGAGCCAAGATAAATGCGCGAGATTATCCTTTATCTTCTGATCATTGGGGCCGGGACCGGAGGCGAGCTCTGTGTCAGCCGCGCCATGAAGGTGGTAGGCGAGGTGAAGGATTTTCGCCCGGCGGCCCTGGTCAGGTTCTTCGCCCGCGCGTTGCGAGTTTCGTGGATGTGGGTTGGAGTGACAATGATGGGGATTGCGTTCTTTTCTCTGCTCGCAGTACTATCGAAGGAAAATGTCAGTTTGGTGGTTCCCGTTACCGCGTTGAGCTATGCTGCCGGAGCATTGGGAGGGAAATTCTTTCTTGGCGAAAAGGTTACGCGAAGAAGGTGGGCTGGCGTGCTACTGGTTTGCATTGGCGTCGCCATCGTGATCACGGGACGGCGCTGATCCTGTGTTTCAAAACTTGGAAACGTTCCCCAGCTGCGCTGTATCACCGATTCTCCACAACCCGCTACGGGAGAGTCGCGAATCATTCAGGACAAGCGATAAGCAGAAATAGAGAGTAGAGGAGCAGTCACTTGTGCGGCATTGTTGGCTTTACCCGGAAGCGATGGACGCCCGACTCCGGTCGGATTCATAGCGCCCTCGCGACACTCATTCATCGTGGGCCGGACCAGCAAGGCGTGTTCGAGTCCAGCCTCTGCTGTATGGGCGGAGCGCGGCTCAAAATTATAGACCTCGCGGCCGGCGACCAACCCGTCATTTCTGAAGATGGCGATGTGGCCCTTGTGTTCAACGGCGAAATCTACAACCATCACGAAATACGGCGCGAACTTGAGGGACTCGGCCATCACTTTTACTCCCACTGCGACACGGAAGTTGTTCTTCGCGCCTTCCTGGAATGGGATACAGGTTCTTTTGCGCGTTTGCGAGGCATGTTTGCGATCGCTCTGTGGACGGAATCGACCAAGCGGCTGGTCTTGGCGCGGGATCGTTTGGGCATCAAGCCCCTTTATTTCGCCAGACGCGGAGACGACTTGTTCTTCGGCTCGGAATTAAAGGCGATTCTGATCCATCCTGAGATTGAGCGACGGCTCAGCCTGGACGGCCTCGATTGTTATCTCTCGTTAAACTACGTCCCCTGCCCCTGGACGCTGGTTGAAGGCATCGAGAAACTTCCTCCCGGGCAGTGGATGGAATGGCGGGACGGGGAAGCCTTCTCGGACTCCTATTGGCAACTGCCCTTCGGAGTCCGGCGCGATTGGACTCTGGAATCTGCTCGCGAGAAATTGGACGATCTTCTGCGGCAATCCGTTCGCGAGCACTTGATATCCGATGTTCCACTGGGCATGTGGTTAAGCGGAGGCATCGATTCTTCAACGATCTTGCACTATGCCGCTGAGTGCGGCGTACCGCTCAAGACTTTCTCGATTTCGTTCCAAGGACGCAGCTTCGACGAAACCGCCTACGTCCGCGCGGTCGCACAGCACTACCAGACCGAGCATGAGGAGTTGGACCTAAACCCGGAGGTCAATCTCCGGGAGGTGATCGAGCAGTTCGCCTATTACTCGGATGAACCTTCGGCGGATGCGGGAGCGCTTCCCGTCTGGTTTCTTTCCAAGTTGAGCAAGACCAGGACGACGGTCAGTCTGAGTGGTGAAGGAGCGGACGAGCTCTTTGGTGGCTATCTCACGCATCGCGCCAACCGCGTGGCCGCTCTGGCGCGGCGATTGCCTCGAAAAGCTATACAGCTCGCTCTCGATGCTTTGCAGGCCTGGCCGGTCTCAGACGACAAGATCAGCCTCGAGTATCAGCTAAAGAGGTTCCTGGAAGGGTGCCAGATGGCTCCCGAGCGGGCGCACGTTTACTGGAATGGAACTTTCAGCGACGCGCAGAAAGCGGCGTTGGTGTGCATGGAGCTGCCAAACGCCCTGGATCATGTTCTGGGTGAACTGCGCTCCCGACCTTCAACCCCTGACGATCTGGCGCGATTCCTATGGTTCGATCAGAAATACTTTCTTCCCGATGACATTCTGAACAAATCCGATCGCATGAGCATGGCTCACTCATTAGAAGTGCGCCCGCCTTTTCTCGATCATCGCATTGTCGAATTCGCCGCCTCCTTGCCCGCGTCACTGAAGATTCGTGGTTCGAAGCAAAAGGTTATTCTGAAGGAGTTGATGCGAGACAAGCTTCCCGCTTCAGTTCTTCGGCGGAAGAAAGTCGGATTCGACATTCCGGCGCACGATTGGCTTCGTGGACCTTTGCGTTCGCTGATGACAGATGTTTTGCTTGACAGTGCTTCCGATTACGAGGGTTTATTCCGGCGGGACGTAATCGAGACTTATATCCGGCAACACCTGGGGAGACAAATCAATGTCGGCTATCACATATGGGGCCTGATGGTGCTGTTTCTATGGATGAAAAAGTGGGGGATTCAAGCAGCCGCGTCCCCGAGCACGAACGTTTGGATACCAGAAAAAACCGGTACCTATACGTAGGCGTTCTCCTCGTTGCGGGGGCGATCTACTTGGGCTGCATCGTCTCGCCTCCATCGCTGATGGATGACGTGGATGCAGTGCAGGCGCAGATTTCCCGCAATATGCTGACTTCGGGCGACTGGGTGACTGCCAGGCTGGATGGCGTCGTGTACCTGGAGAAGGCTCCTTTTGTGTACTGGGCAATGGCCGCGAGCTACGTGATTTTCGGTGCGCACGACTGGGCAGCGCGCATTCCGATCGCGTTGTCGGCCATTGGGCTCTGCTGGTTGACGGCTGCCTTTGGCGCCTGGGCGTTTGGCCGGCGTGCGGGATTCTATGCGGGTCTATGCATGGCTACCTGCATTGGACTGTTTTTGTTCACGCGAATTTTGATTCCTGACGTGATGCTGACTCTTACCGTGGCTCTAGCCATGTGGGCGTTCCTTCGCGCCTTGGACGAAACTGAGCCGCATCCGCGATTTTGGGCTTTCGTGTTGGCCGCGAGCCTTGGGCTGGGTCTTCTTCTGAAGAGCTTGATCGGAGTTCTGTTTCCGCTCGCGGCAGGCGTCATCTATCTTTCGATTACTCACCAGCTCTTTTCTGCCGCCACATGGCGCAGGTTACGACTCTTTAGCGGGTTACTGATAATTCTGCTCATCGCGGCACCCTGGCACATTCTGGCGACGTTGCGCAATCCACCTTACTTCGCTTTCACACTTCACAGTGGTCCGGGGCAATACCACGGCTTTTTCTGGTTTTTTTTCATCAATGAGCAACTACTGCGTTTTCTGAATCTGCGCTATCCGCGAGATTACAACACCGTCCCGCGCCTCTACTTCTGGCTGTTCCACTTGGTGTGGTTATTTCCCTGGAGTGTGTATTTTCCTGCGATTACAAAGCTCTCCTTCAAGCCGGTGGATCGCGCAGGACGGACGCGGCTTCTGGCGCTTTGCTTGACTGGCTTTGTGCTGGTCTTTTTCACCTTCTCCACCACCCAGGAATATTATTCGATGCCCTGCTATCCGGCGCTCGCACTCCTTTTAGGATCAGCCATGGCAGCCGAAGGCGTCTGGATAAAGCGCGGCACGCGTGCGCTCTCGATAGTTGCGGCGGGTGCCGGAGTCGCGACATTAACTTTGTTTCTTATCACCCGCAATATGGCCGCGCCCGGAGATATTTCACAGGCACTCAGCCAACATCCCGGAGCGTATAAGCTCTCGTTGGGGCACATGGAGGATCTCACTGTGGCGTCCTTCGCCTATCTTCGATTGCCTCTATTGGTGGCAGCGGTGGCCTTCTGCCTGGGCGCTTTGGCAACTTGGATATTCGCCGGCCAGCGCGCATTTTTGGCGGCCGCTCTGATGATGATTTTGTTTTTTCACGCGGCTCGCCTTGCCATGGCCGCCTTTGATCCTTTCATGTCTTCAAGGCCGCTGGCTGAAGCGATTCTGAAATCGCCGCAGGGGACGCTGATCATCGATCACCACTATTACACGTTTTCTTCCATTTTTTTCTACACCAACAGTAGCGCGCTGCTTCGAAATGGCAGATTCTATAATCTGGAGTATGGAGCTTATGCTCCAGACGCACCCGATGTGTTTATCGATGATGCGCAATTCAAGAATCTCTGGCTAAAGCCGGAGCGCTCATACATCGTTGCAAAAGAAAATGTAGTTCCTCAATTGGAATCGCTGGTGGGTGCCGTGAATCTGAATCTGGTGACGGCAAGTGGCGGGAAGGTCGTTCTTACGAATCATCCAATCGCCAGCTCCGAAGGGGCGGCCGTTAAGGCGCTGGGCACAAGCTGAAAAAGTTGCAGTGTTTTCTGAAGTAGACTCGTTTTATAGATTATTCTCAGAAGAGGAGCCAAGGAGAGGTTATGAGGATTGCAGTGTTGGGGGGAGACGGTTACTGCGGATGGGCCACCGCTCTATATTTGTCGATGAAGGGACATTCCGTTTCTATTGTCGATAACTATGCACGCCGGCAGTGGGACCACGAACTTGGGGTTCAGACCCTTACGCCCATCCTTCCGCTTTCGGATCGATTGCGGGCTTGGCAGAGACTCACCGGAAGCACGATCGATCTCTTCGTGGGCGACGTAACGGAGTACGACTTTCTCTCCTCGGTGATCAAGGACTTTGAACCTGAAGCAGTCGTCCACTTCGCTGAACAGCGGGCTGCTCCCTATTCCATGATTGACCGCAAACACGCTGTTTTCACGCAGGTGAACAATGTCGTCGGTACGCTCAATCTACTATTTGCGCTGCGCGAGTTTCAGCCCGATTGTCACCTGATCAAGCTCGGCACGATGGGGGAATACGGCACGCCCAATATCGATATTGAAGAAGGTTACATCACCATCGAGCACAACGGCCGCAAAGACACGGTGCCCTACCCCAAGCAGCCCGGCTCCTTTTACCACCTCTCAAAAGTGCACGACAGTCACAACATTATGTTCGGGTGCAAAATCTGGGGATTACGTGCGACTGACCTCAACCAGGGCGTCGTATATGGGACTGTTACCGACGAAGTATGCCTGGATGAAGCGCTGATCAATCGCTTCGACTACGATGAAGTCTTCGGTACGGTGCTCAATCGCTTCTGCGTTCAGGCCGCCATTGGATACCCGCTCACCGTGTACGGCAAGGGAGGCCAAACTCGCGGGTTCCTGGATATCCGCGACACAGTGAAGTGTGTCGAGATTGCATGTTTGAATCCGGCGGCTCGCGGGGAATGCCGGGTCTTCAACCAGTTCACGGAGCAATTTTCAGTTCTGGATCTGGCGCGAATGGTACAGAGCGCGGGTAAAAAGTTAGGTTTGGCGGTTACAGTCGATCATCTGCCAGATCCGCGAGTAGAAAAGGAAGAGCATTATTACAATGCGAAACACTCGAAGCTGATTGAACTCGGTCTGGAGCCGCATTTGCTTTCCGATTCGCTGTTGGATTCCCTGATGAATGTAGCACTGAAATATCGCGACCGTGTCGATACGGCCGTGATGCTGCCGAGAGTCAACTGGCGGCAGCCCTCAAACGAACGCCGGGCGCAGGCCGAGCGCGAACCCGTGCCTGTGACCAAAGGTTCTCTTGAGATCGTCGCAGAATCGGCCGGCGGGGACAACGGAAATGGCCGTTCTACGAAGCGCGAGCGCAGCCGATTGAACGCAAAATTGGGAAGCTAATTACCAGTCTGAGATAGTCAGTGCCTGGCCGGGTCGATTGGCGCGGCGGGCACGAGCGTGCCTTCTCGAATGTAGTATTCGACATTGCGCCAGCGAATGCTGTTGCGCGAAAAACTGGTGAGCCAAATGCAGAACGCGAGCGCATCCCACACCGGAATCAAGGCCAATTTTTTCCAAGGCACGTCATGCCTTAGGCCCCACGTCCCCACCATCCACGTCATCGCGAATCGCATGGCAAGATAGGTGCCGAGATATCCTAGCGTGATTGCAATTGTGGGTTGGACAGCAATTCCCACGAAGCACCAAGGCAACCCCAAAGTGAAAATCAACCCGAAGTGTCCCCAGGGCCGCAAGTGCCGCATGACTACGATCCAGCGCAGTCTCTTGTGAAAAAGATCGCGCATAGAACCGTAATCTGCCACCGTCAAAATAGTATAAGGAAGGAGCTCAACCTCGTAGCCCTGCTCGGCAATCAGGCGACCCACCAGCAGATCATCCGCGGGACGATCCTTGATCGCTTCGTAGCCACCGAAGCCCGCCAGCCTCTGGCGGGTTGTAGCGATCGTTGGCCCCAACGCAAACTTCACTCCATCGAGTTGACGCGCCACCAGGATGCCCACGTAGAAATCGGAAAACATGCCGATCGACTGGAGACTCTCGGTGAGATTCTTATCTTCCGTCGCTACATAAAAGCAGGTCACTGCACCCACTTTGGAATCGGCCAAAGGAGCAACCAGTTTGCGCAAGTAGTCGGGCTGCACACGGACATCGCTGTCGCTGATCACCACAACTTCGTGCTGCGCTTCGCTGACCAGGCGCGCCAACTTGATCACCTTGTCGTTCGATCCCACTCCGCCCGAGCCGAACAACACCCGAATGCGGCGCTGCGGAAAATCGCGCGCTAGCTTCTCCAGTACGGGGACAGCCGGATCATCCTCTTCACCCACGCAGAAAAGGATTTCGTAATCTGGATAGTCTTGCCTGCAGAAGCTGGCAAAGTTTTCGTAGGCGTCAGGGTCAAGGCCGCGAATGGGCTTCAAAATACTTACCCGCGGAGTGTAGCCTTGATCTGCTGCGCGACGAGATACAGGGCGGCGAAAAAACTGCCAAATGCTAAACAACGCAATCAGATAGTAGATAAACGGTATGGCCGCGACGGCCAGGACCGCAGACCGGATACTAGGAATCATTGGGTGCCTAAAGCGCCGAAGACGAACCCCTGCTACCCAAAGGCCCTCGCGGCAATAGTGGATGTGGCGTTCGTCGCGATGGTTATGGAGTTAGCTGTTTCAATTGCGTTTCGTCCAAGCGTGTCTCGCCTTCACGAGCATAGCAAAAAGGCTCTCGCCCGCAAAACTCGTCCACAAACTTCCCGCTAGAAGCCTATGGGGATAGAAGAGGCCCCGCTTCTCGCAGACGTGAGAAAACGGGGCCACCTTAAACTCGCAACTTTATTTAATGGTTACGGTAAGGGCATTCGAATTCCCTCCCCCCGGCGTCGGGTTCTTGACAACAACGGCAGCCGTGCCTGGGGTCGCAATAGCAGCCTTAGGCACGTAAACCGTCAACTGGCTCCCACTTAAGTATTTCGCAGAGAAGGGCTTGTTATTCCAATGGACCACCGAGCCGGGCACAAAGCCGGAGCCGCGGACTGTCATGAGGGTGTTTCCGCTTCCGTGAGTAACAGTCGCAGGGCTTGAGTAATGAGTAACTGGCGCAGGGCTGATGGTCTTGGTGGCAGTGAGGAGCAAGGTAGGGCTTTGCACCAGCACAACCTGAGAGGTGGTGGGGGTGCCGCAACAACCACTGGACAGAATAAAAGCCAAGCCGTTGGGGCCCCATTGCATGAATTTGGAAATCGAAGGGTTATTGGCGGTAAGTTCAGCCAGACTCGCTACGGCCAAAGGTGTGAACTCGGAGAGATTGTAGCTAGTGATTCCTAGGGGGCCGAAGAAAGGAGTCTGGCCTAGGGCAAAGGCACGATTGATGGCTGAATCCGCCAAGACTTGAGTGCTGCCATTGCAACAAGTATTGCCTACATCGAAGGTCCCTTGCAGTAAGCCGGTCGCGGGATTGAATTCCTCACCGTTACTTCCAAAGGCCAACCCGCCGGAGTATTGGAACGTGCTTCCGTCGACAACCCCCGTCCACTGCTGGGCTAAGGTTCCTCCGGTGGAAGAGACGGTGATCTGGCTCAGCGTGTCGGAATAGTACCCATATATAGGGTAGATCCGCTGGCAAAGGCGATTTGGTTGATGTACGGTGAACTGACGGAGTTCGCAAGTTTCGTCGCATCAGTAAAAAATTCGAGTGGACCGTTTGGATAACAGCAACTGCCCTCATTGAGCGCTACCGCAATCGTGTGCGAGTTCGTGGGAGATACTGCGATTGCTCCGGCCAGATTCGGACCGCCATTTTGGGTACCCAGATTGATTTCGATGTCGTTTGTGAAGCCCGGAAGATCCAACCGCTGTATGTAGCTAGCACCATTCAGGCCCACGTAGAGAAATTTCGAGGTGCTATCAAGCGCAAGTTTTGTGGGCTCACTCCCAACGAAGAAAAATCCAGTGATTGCTCCTGTGGAGGGATTAATCACCGCGATGCTGTTTCCGTTCGGTCCGTAGCTGCTGGGCACTGAGGCATAGATGAGTTGGGCAAATGGATCCCAAACGAGATCATTGGCAGGAAGGTCCAAAACGGTGACATTGATGGGATAGGTGACGTCGAAACTGACAGGTGGGGAGATAGTGCCGGGAGACGGATTCACCACCGACAACTGAACGATGCCAGCGCTTGCCAGTTCAGCGGTCGTAGGTTGAGCCTGCAGCTGTGTAGAACTGAGATAAGTAGTGGAGATGCTGGCGCCATTCCATTGTGCTTTTGCTCCGGTCATGAAGTTCTGACCATTAATCAGGATCGGTTCAGACGCAGTTCCTGCCACAATGGAAGTTGGGGAAACATTGTTGATGAGAGGCTCAGGAGCTACGACTTGCAAGGTCGCAGATGCCGTACCGCCGCCAGGCTGGGGATTCGTTACATTTAGGAAAATCTGACCCGTACTCGACAGAACCGTGTCGGGGATCTGAGTTTTGAGCTGGGTTGCGCTCACAAATGTTGTAGGCAACGGGGTGGTGCCGTTCGTAAAAGAGTTGAGGGAGGCTATCGAGGAAGTCAAGAATCCCGAGCCGTTGATAGTGACTGTTGTGGTTGGGCTGCTGACATAGACGCTTGCTGGTGAAAGCGACGTGATGTTAGGAATGGGATTCCCGCCGGTTCCTTGCAAGGGTATGGTGATTGCAGTAGTCACGCCAGTTTCGGTGATCACCAGGCTGGCCGCGAAACCCGTCATTGCGGAGGGGGTGAAGGTCATATACATCTCGCAAACTTGGCCGGCGGAGATTATGCCGACGCAAGAGGGCCCATAGAAGGCGAAGTTGGTGCTATTCGTTCCACTGATTGTTATCCCGGAGACGGTGACCGCGCTCGCGCTAGAGTTACTCAGGAAAATGAGTAATGGCGAGCTGGTTGAGCTGAGAGGAACGGTTCCAAACTGAATTGGGTCAGGATAAACGGTAACTGGGACGGCGGCTAGGGCCAAGGTTACGCTTAGAACGACGCAAGCGCAGACGAGAGTGATGCGAAGCTTCCGATTCATTGAGTAATGCCTCCATGAGCAAGATCCCCCCTCAAGCGCACATAGCGCGCAGGAAGTCTACAATACTTTCGAGGAAAGTTCTTTGTTTTTCTTGGCTAGGTATGGCTACCTACCAGTTGGGAGCGGACGACGAAGATCTCCGCGACAGCTTCGAGGACACGAAAATCTCTCCCAACCGGCGTAGAATAAACCGAAGCAGAAGAGGTTGTCGTGGCTGAAGACGCTGTTACCATCTCACCCGGTCCGCATTTTCGAACGGCCATGGTGCTGGCCATCGTCGCGGACGTTTTGCAGATTGCGGTGTTCCCTTTATTTGTGGAGGGCGCGCTGTCGCCGGCCGACGACGTATTGGATGTTGGCATCGCTGCGCTTCTGGTGCGGCTTCTAGGCTGGCATTGGGAATTTCTGCCGTCATTTCTGGCCAAGCTGGCGCCCGGGGTCGACTTGATCCCTTTTTGGACGCTGGCGGTGGCGAATGTCTACCGGAAATCGAAACTGGTTGCGGTGAAGGCAGAAGAAGTTAATCGGCGGCCAGTTCTGAAAGATTTGCAACAGTCGTGATCGCTTATCTCCACTAACTAGCCTTCGACTTGCGATCCATTATTCATTGTTAGCTAGCGTCGTTTTCCAGCAATCGTTTTCTGATCGACTCATTTCACGTATTTTGGTCCGCCAGCAGAATGCCAGGGATCGTACTCGAGCGAGAAACGGATTCTCTCTGCGATCGACGGATGGCTGTAAGACCAAAATACCAGCAGCGGGTTCGGAGCTGGATAGTCGTAACTTTTCTCCCCAAGTTTTTGGAACGCCGACGCCGCCACTTCACGGTTGTTGGGAAAGAGTCCGTGCGTAACTTCCAGGCCATAGATATCGGCTTGATTCTCCTGGTACCGGCTGAACGCGTTGCCGATCGGTTCGGCAACCAGCGTGAGCAGTGCGAGCGCCAGCATTAGCACGGGCAGGGCCGCGAGGTCGGTTATGCCGCGGATACGCCAGTTCTCTCCCCAGCGTTTCAGCATTGCGAGCACCACCTTGCGTCCCAGCCAGAAGCCGACAAACATCAGTGCGGAGAAGAAAGCCAGGCCTTTGTAGATGTGATTCAGAACGTAATGGCCCATCTCGTGGCCGAAAACGAAAAGAGTTTCGGGAATGGTCATGTCGCGCGCAGTGTTGTCCCACACTACGACGCGTTTGGTAGCGCCGATACCGGTGACGTAGGCGTTGTAGGTGGTGACTTTTTCGCTGGCTTCCATTTCGAACATGCGGTCGCGAGGAATGTTAAGGCCTCCGCGCTGGGTGACCTTTTCGATTGCGCTGACCAGTTGCGGCTGGCTTTTCTCCAGAGGCTCGAACTTGTTGAAGATGGGATCGAGGATAACTGGCGCGACGAAGATTAACAGGACGAGAAAAGGAACGCTTAACAGCCAAAAATAGCACCACCAGCGCTGCGGGCTCTTACGGATGATGAGGAACAAGACGAAAACCATCGGAACTGTAAGAACGAGCGAGACGCCTTCTCCCTTCAGCCAGTCGCCTGCCCATGATCCCCAAGCTTGCACAGACAATCCATAGGCTCGGGAGATGTGATGTTCGTAAATGTCGATAGGGAGAGAAATGATTGCGATCAGAAGCATGAGCAGTGGGACGAAGATTACAGTCTGGATAAAACTGTTTTTGCTGGCACGCTCTGCGAGGTCGCGGATTCCAGGACCGACCCGCAGTTTGAGCAGTATCCACAGAACTAAAATTCCGAAGACTAGTCCGATGAGGTAGAGAATGGTACGCGTTTTGTAGAGCGCTTCAGCTTTTGCCAGTTTGTCGGGAGGCAACCGGTATTCGGTGACATTGAGTTGCTGAGGCGGCTGAGCGGGTGATTGTGTTTGGCTCTCTGTTCGCGCGGCGGGTGCGGATTGCTCACGAGCGGAGGCTGGTGACAGGCTGAGGATGGCAGTGAGCACGAGGCCAGATGCGATTGCTTTCAAGAAGTCCTCTTGTGATGGAGCGGATCAAGGGTATCGACCACCCCATTATTCAGCGGTAAGAGGTTGGCATTTGATCGATCCAAAGTTGCCAATGAATTATAATTGCGCTCCGAACCAATGGCGCTAACCGCTGGCACAAAACTAGATCCGCACGAGATTCAATCTCCGCTAGGTGCAACTAGAGCAGCGGATGGAGCGCGAGGGACGCGCTCAACCATCCATTACGGTGGTCACGAATTTTGCAGTAGGGCTCTAAGAAGTAGGGCTAGGTTGCGCCTTAAAATCTACCGACAGGTGTAGCATGAACGTTTCGATTCGCATTGCAGTTGCTGCATTGCTGCTTACTTCCTCCATGTCAGCACGAGATCGGTCCAACGCGCGCTCGATGGTGATCACACGCTACGGCATTGTAGCGACCAGCCACGTACAGGCGTCAGTGGCAGGCGCGAAAATTCTTGAGCATGGGGGCTCGGCGGTGGATGCGGCGATTGCCGCCAATGCCGTACTCGGAGTTACCGAACCCATGATGAATGGCATGGGCGGCGATCTGTTCGCAATTTATTGGGACGCGAAAACGGGCAAGCTGTATGGGCTGAATGCCAGCGGGTGGGCTCCGCGCGGATTAACTATCGCGCACATAAAAGCGAAAGACGCGAGCGCCATGCCTCTACAAGGGATTGACTCGGTGACTGTGCCGGGTGCGGTTGCGGGCTGGAATGCGCTGCACGAACGTTTTGGAAAGTTGGCGTGGAAGGATCTTTTTCAGCCAGCGATTTTTTATGCCGAAGATGGATATCCAGTTCCTGAAGTGATTGCCTCGTACTGGAAGGATGCTTTGGAATGGGTTTCACAAGATCCGGAGAGTCGGAAAGTGTATTTGCCCGGGGGCAAGCCGCCGGAGGTTGGGCAAGTTTTCCAGAATCACGATCTGGCTAAGGCCTTGCGCCTGGTCGCGAATAATGGGGTCGATACGCTTTACAAGGGCGAGATTGCGCGCGCCATCGTGAGCACGTCGCAGAGCCTGGGCGGAACGATGGCGGCGGATGATCTGGCCGACTTTACGCCGGAGTGGGTTGAGCCGATTTCAACGAAGTATCGTGATTGGACGGTCTATGAACTTCCGCCCAACGGGCAAGGCATGGCGGCGCTGGAGATGCTGAATATTATGGAGACCAGTCCTGCCTCGCCCGACGGCCCGCTCAGCGTGGCGGAGCTGCACAAGAAGATTGAAGCCATGAAGCTGGCTTACGCGGATTTGGGGAAGTATAACGCCGATCCGCGATTCGCGAAAATTCCGGTGAAAGGAATGCTGTCGAAAGAATATGCGCGCGAGCGAGCGAAGCTGATTGATCCCGGTAAGGCGAATTGCGATGTCGCGGCAGGCGCGCCTCCGTTTAGCGATACCACCTATCTTTCTGTAGTCGACCGTCAAGGGAATATCGTTTCCCTGATTCAAAGCAACTACGAAGCGTTCGGGTCTGGCGTTGTGGTGCGCGGCATGGGATTCGTGCTGCAGGATCGGGGAGCGTTGTTTTCTCTGGATGCTGCCTCGCCGAACGCTCTCGCACCGCGCAAACGGCCATTTCATACCATTATTCCTGCTTTCATGGAACACGGCGATCAGCATATTGGTTTCGGAATCATGGGCGGCGCGAACCAGCCGGTCGCGCACGCGCAATTTGTTTCTAATATCGCCGATTACGGAATGAACATTCAGGAAGCGATGGAGACAGCGCGTTTCACGGTGAGTCCGCAGCGTGGTTGCAATGTTGTGATCGAGTCGCGAGTGACGCCGGAAGTGCGACAGAAACTTTCATCGATGGGGCATCAACTTGACGTGCGGCGTGAATACACCACAGCGATGGGTCGTGGACAGGCGGTGCTGCACGATTCGAAGACCAAGGTGAACTACGGTGCGTCGGACGCGCGGGCCGATGGCGCAGCAGTGCCAGAAAAGTGATCAGTGTCCAGTGGTCACTGTCCAGTGACCAGGGGGCCGATTCAAGGTTTTACTGGCCGCTAATCACTGGTCACTGTTCACTGCCCACTGCCTACGACCTCAGCAGATTGCGTGCAATAAAGAAAACATTGGCGGGGCGCTCGCCCAATCGCCGCATGAAATATGGGTACCATTCGGTGCCGAACGGAATGTAAACTCGGACCCTCCAGCCTTTTCGCACAAGACTCTGTTGCAGATCGCGACGGATGCCGTAGAGCATCTGAAACTCGAACGAGTCAGGGGAAATCCTTTCGCTCCTGGCGAAAGCCTCGGCTTGGCGCACAATGTTCTCATCGTGCGTAGCTAAACCGTGATAGATCCCACTCTTCATTAAAATCTTCATCAGTTTTACATAATTAGCATCCACGTCGGATTTGGCGGCGAAGGCGATATCCGCAGATTCTTTGTACGCGCCTTTGCACAGCCGGATGCGAATGTTCTCGGCCAGAAGTTTTTCGACGTCGCTTTCGGAACGCTTCAGATAGGACTGAATCACGGTGCCGACTGAATTTGCATTTCCAGGCATGCGATGCAGTTCGTGAACGAAGTCCAGGGTACGCTGGGTGTAGGGCGAGCCTTCCATGTCGACGCGGACGAAACCGGGAGGATTCATAGATGCGGCTTTCGCCACGAGTCTACTGACAATTTCGCGAGCGAGGCTCTCGTCCACATCGAGTCCCATGTGCGTGAGCTTGAGGCTGATGTTGGCCTCGAGTTTGTTGGCGGTGATGGCGTCGAGGATTTGGTGGTAGAGCTGAGCGCTGTGCCGTGCTTCCTCAGGATTGGTTACGTTTTCGCCAAGATTATCGATGCTGACGCTCATTCCTGCGCGGTTGACGGCTTGGGTGGCGCGGACAGCATCGGCAATCTCGGTGCCGGCAACAAAGCGGCCGGAGATTCGACGGCCGAGCGAGGAACGTTCGGCAAAACTGCGTAGAGATGAATTTTCGGAAAGACGGACGAAGAAGGTTCTTAACATTCCGCACCTGGAAAATGATTCGGCGATAACGCCTGGGGGATGAAGATGAGCAGCACAGAAAGTTGTATCACACGGGAACCGGCCTCGACGGAGCGCCGCCGCGCAAAAAATGGAAAGCGCTGGCGAAAATGCGCTCTGGTTAAGCCAGATGCTAGGGATTGAATCTCAATTCAACACTTTCAGGAGTTTCATGAGCGTGTGTTCATAGAATTATCGGGGGTCGAACCTGATGTCAATCACTTCAGAAGTCGCGTGTGTCCCCGGTTCCCACTTCCAATCGTGAAGCGCTTTTTCCGCAGATTGCACCAGAACTGGATTGCCGCCCTTCACCACGATCGATTTGGCCGAGCCATTGGCCTCAACCAATACCAGCATTTTCACCGTTCCGGTCAGGTGCATTGAGCGGGCAAGGGCGGGGTAAGGCGGGTTCACCCGGGTCACAACTTTGCGGGCGACCTCGGAAGATTCCTGGGCATAAGCGGGAACGGAAGCGCACATTAGAACAGCAGCAAAGGCAAATAAGGCGGCGAACAAGGTCTTCATAGCGGACTAGCTTGTCTGTGGTCAGGATAAGAGGGATCTAATCCGCCTGAAAGATTACCGCAGTAATGCGCAAGGCGGCCGATGCGAGGAAAGTGGGCGGTCTCTTGCACAGCGGCGCGACATCTGCCGATTTTTACTTAGCGTGATCTTCGAGGAATTTCTCGGCTTCAAGCGCAGCCATGCAGCCGCTGCCTGCGGCGGTGATGGCCTGGCGGTAGCGGCGGTCTTGCACGTCGCCACACGCATAAACCCCACGGACCCGAGTGTGTACATAATTGTGGGTTTTCAGATAACCATCGGCATCGGTTTCGAGCTGACCGGCGAACATCTTGGCGTTGGGGTCGTGGCCGATGCCGAGGAACAGTGCGCTGGTGGGGAAGTCGGAGACGACGCCGGTTTTTAGATTGCGCAGCTTGAGGCCGGTGACTTCCTGCTTCGCGTGATCGTAGACGTCTTCGACAACGGTATCGGTGAGGAAATGGATTTTTTCGTTTTTCTTCGCGCGATCCAGCATGATTTTCGAAGCGCGAAAGTCTCCGCGGCGGTGGATCAGCGTGACCTTGGTGGCGAATCGTGTCAGGAAAGTAGCTTCCTCCATAGCGGAATCGCCGCCGCCTACTACTACGATTTCTTTTCCGGTGAAGAAAAATCCGTCGCAGGTGGCGCAGGAAGAGACGCCATGGCCGATAAGTTTCTGTTCGTTGGGCAGGCCAAGCCAACGGGCGGAGGCGCCGCTGGCAATGATCAACGTTTGCGCATGAACCTGGTGCACTCCGAGATGCAGCAGGAACGGCCGTTGGGTTAGGTCGGCGCTGGTGAGGTGCGCCAGGCGATACTCGGCACCAAAGCGCTCCGCCTGCTTGCGCATATTCTCGACCAGCTGTGGACCCATAATTCCTTCGGGGAAGCCGGGGAAGTTCTCAACTAGCGTCGTGAGAGAGAGCTGGCCTCCAGGTTCGTGGCCCTCGACTACCAGAGGCTTCAGATTGGCACGCGCTGTGTAAAGCGCTGCTGTGTGCCCGGCGCAGCCGGATCCGATAATGACGACGTCGCGCGTTTCGCTCATGATTTTCTTAGGTGCTCGTTAGATGGCGGAATTCGGGTTTCGATGCATGAGGTCGAGGCCTAAACCTAACTCTTTTACCACTAAGGACGCTAAGGTAGACAAAGGAAATTGCTGATCATTTTTTTTCTGTGCCGGGCTTGGTGGCTTTTGGGTTGGCTGCTTTGGACGCTGATGTTGGTATCTGGGCTAGCTCGGCGGGAATTGTGTGACGGACGCCGAGGAGGCTCCGGTAGTTGGCTAAGACTTCCGAAGCGCTGCGAAATAGCGGATCATACGCGCTCTGGTCGGGAGCGGGTCCGTTTTCGGATGCGTTGCAGCGAGCCAGAGCGATCGAGGATTTGCCGAAGCGTTCCAGACGGATGCGGCTGGCCGGGGTGTTGGCCGCGACCATTTTCTCAGGCGTGCTGATCGCAGAGGCGCTGTCTTCCATCGAAACCTGAATTAAATCTTTGGGGTCGCGAACGTGCAGAACCAGAGTTTCGATCATGTTCTGCCCATCGTCGCTGAAAGAATATTGCACGCTGGCAAATAAGGCTTGCACCGCGAATTCGCGGCGGATGCGGACGTAGCGGGCGACGGACGGTTCGCCGGAGTCGTCAGTATTTTTTTTGGGCTGCAGGAAGTTTGGGGAATCGGTCAGGGTTGAGCTGCCGTGCGAGATTTCAAAGTCCGGGCCGAACAGAGGTTGTTTCGGGATGCGGGCGAGAGCAGCCGCCATTTCCTTTTGCTCCTCTGGGGATGGAGTGCAAACATTCAGCATGTTCACTTTGACCTGGGGTTGGGTAGAAGGCGTCTCGGGAGCCTGCTGTGAGACGGCCGGCAATGTCGCAAGAGCGGCGGCGGCGATCAGAATGAGTTTTGAGAGCACGGCAGAATTCTAAACGATGATGGCGAAAATGCTTAAACCCGAAGTAATGTCAAAATTTCGCTTGCGGCAGCAAGAAGTTTAGAATCCAGGCATGGCGAATCTAACGTTAGTTTACGGAATGCGGCTTCTGCCCTCTGAAGATGTGGCGGAGGTCGGACAGGCTCCGGTGAAGCTCACCAGCGGACACGAGGCGCACGTCACCATGCACGTGCTCGAAGGCAGCAAAGAAGAGATTGAGAAACAGTTGCGCACCAGCCTGGAGGCGTTCTTCGACTTGTACCCGGAGATCTAAGAAACTTGGCGGTGTAACTGGACTGTTAGTTTGACGAGTCCAGTCAGGGGCTTGTGTTCGGCGGCGAATCGAATTCATGAGAAAGATTTACTGGAACTTCCGTGCACGAATGCAGGCGGCCGGTCTATGGCCGCGAGGATGGGTCGCGCGCGGCGCCTGCTACTCGCTGGGTTTGTCAGCAGCGCTCTTTGCGCTGCAGATGCTGCTGACGCCATTTGCACCGAAGTGGGCCGACAGTCTTGGGGGGTGGGTAAAGTTTCTTCTGTTTGACGCCGCGTTGCTGTTTTCCATCGTTGCTTTTCGCCAGCTCAGGCAAAAAGTCCTGTGGCGTTTGCGCAACCGGTTGATCGTAACTTATGTGTTCATCGGCGTGATTCCTGTCGTGCTGCTGATTGCGATGGCCTCCATTACGATTTATCTTTTTGCCGGACAGTTTGCCAGTTTTGTGGTGACTTCCGACATCAACTCGCAGTTGCGCAGTATGCAGGCGGTGAATGCCGCGGTCAGCAATGAACTTGCGGTGCGGATCGAGAAGGGCGAGCCACCCACGCTGGCATCTCTGGCAGGATTGAAGAAGCGTGAGCGGGCCTGGAGAAGGCGGCAAGTCACGGCCTGGCGAGGGACTAAGAGTTTGCAGCTTAGTGGGACGCAGGATAACTCAGTCGCATTTCCCGATTTTGTTAACAAAAATGACAATCCGTACGCGAAAGCGATTCGTGCGGGCGAGCCCTTCAAAGAAATCGTTCGTGACCACGATGCGTTGTATCTCCGTGTCGCTTCAGTGTTTGACGTAGGGCCGGAGAAGTTGACGGTTGTATGCAGCGAACCACTGGACCAAAACCTGGTTGCTGACATCGCCGCGAACTTAGGAGAAATAACCCTTTACGGGGCGGGAATTTCGCTCGACGATTCGCAGAGGGACGATTCGCACAGGAATGATGCGCAACGCAATCAGCAGACCCCCGATTCCGCAAACCAGGGAGGCTTTCAAACCCGTCTCTTTGCTGAGCCAGACAAGGGTGATGGCGGAAGTGCTGTGCACCAGGGAAAGACAACTGCGGGCCCGGAAAACAATCCACAGATGTTTCACCCGACGTTCACCGTAGGTTCGCTGCCAGCCCCCGCAGACGCGATGGATCGGGAAATTACGTTTGGCACGCCGCTGCAGGTGCTCGATTGGACGACGGGAGATGTGGAGCGAGCCGGCGCCCTGGTGCGAGTGCGCACGCGGCCTTCGGTGCTGTACAGCCATTTGTTTGCGGCGCTGGGCGACATCGCGCGCGGAGTTGAGTATCTGCTTTTGGCAATTTTGATCTTCTTCGCGGTGATTGAACTGGTCGCTTTAATTATTGGCACTCGAATGACGCAAACGGTTACGGGCGCAGTCGCTCAACTTTACGACGCGACCCGCAACGTAGATCGCGGCGACTTCAGCCATCGCATTCCCGTGAAGTCGGCGGATCAGTTGTCGCAACTTTCATTGTCATTCAACTCGATGACGGAGTCCATCGAGAAGCTGATCCTGGAACAAAAGGAAAAGCAGCGGCTGGAAGGGGAACTGGCGATTGCGCAGGAGGTGCAGGCGCAGCTTTTTCCGCGGCAGGTGACGGAACTGGAGTCGCTGGAGGTGCATGGCTTCTGCCGTCCGGCACGCACAGTGAGCGGGGACTATTACGACTTTTTGACGGCTAGCTCTCACAAGTTAATTCTGGCTGTCGGAGATATCAGCGGAAAGGGAATTTCTGCTGCGCTGCTGATGGCGACCATTCACTCGGCGGTGCGAGCTTACAGCGTGGAGAGTTTGCCGCAGATGCGCGAGCCGGTGGCGGTAGGCGCGGTCGCAGGAGCGGGCCGAATGATGGCGGCTTGGCCGGAGGGGATTGAAGTTTCGCCTGGCGCGCTGCTTGGTCTGCTGAATCATCAGCTCTATGAAAGCACCCCGCCGGAAAAATACGCGACTCTGTTTTTGGGGATTTACGACGGTCGGTCGCGCCGGCTGACCTATAGCAATGGCGGGCACTTGCCGCCGATCCTGATCGGCAAAGATGGACGAGTGCGGCGGCTGGAAGCGGGCGGGACCGTGGTGGGACTATTCGACAACAGGACTTATGACGAAGGTTGTGTGGAAATGCATCCCGGCGAGATTTTTCTGGCATACAGCGACGGCGTTACCGAGCCGGAGAATGAATTTGGTGAATTTGGCGAGGAGCGGTTGATTGATTTGGTAAGCGCGAACCGCACTTCTCCTCTGGTGCAGATCAGCCAGACGGTGACGTTGGCGGTCGATGACTGGATCGGCGATAACGAGCAGCCGGATGACATCACGCTGGTGCTGGCGAGGCCTAGGTAGGCGCAGCAATCAGCAATCAGCCGGATGCGTCGTGGGGTCTTGGGGACGCGCCAGAACTAGATTTTTTGTTTCTTCCACTTCCCCCGCTTAAATAGGATTGCGCTGGCTATAGCCATGGCACTCTCGGCGATGGCGATAGAAAAGAAAACTCCGTTCGAGCGCATGTGCAGCGGGATGGCCAGCCAATAGGCCAGCGGGATCTCGAACAGCCAAAATCCGAAAAAGTTCACGATGGTCGGAGTAATGGTATCGCCCGCGCCGTTGAAGGCCTGCATCATCACCATGAAATAGGCGTATCCGAGGTTGCCGTAGCTTACGATGCGAAGACAATTCGCTCCCAGACGTACGACGTCCGGATCGTGAGTGAAGAGGCGCACAATGGGGACGGAGAAGAATATGAAGACAATTCCAACCAGGCCGAGAAAAATCATGTTGTAGATGCCGGTGCGCCAGACTGCTTTCTCAGCGCGTTCGGGATGCCCCGCACCTAGATTCTGGCCGACTAACGTAGCTGCGGCGTTGCTCAATCCCCACGAAGGCAGGATTACGAAAATTACGATGCGGATCGCGATCGTGTATCCGGCGAGCGCCGCCGCCCCGAAGGTGCTTACGATGCGAACCAGCCCAATCCAGCTGGTGTGCGCGATGGCGAATTGAAGTATGCCGGTGAGCGAAACGCGCAGCAGGCGCAGAAGCACGTTTAAGCGCACATGAATCTGGCTCCTGAGAATGCGCAGACGCTCGGTGCCGCGCATGAGGCGATAGAACTGGTAGATGACGCCGATGCTGCGGCCGGTCAAAGTTGCTAAAGCCGCGCCAGTCACGCCGAGTCGGGGGAACGGTCCCCAGCCGAAAATTAGGCAGGGATCGAGGATGAGGTTGATGATGTTTGACACCCACAGCAGACGCATGGCGATGGCGGCATCGCCGGCGCCGCGGAAGATTGCGTTGTTGAGAAACAGAAGAAGAACGGCGAAGCTTCCGCCCAGGCAAATTCTGGCGTATCCGCTGCCGGTGGAGACGATTTCAGGCGTTGCGCCCATCAGGCGCAACAAATTCGGCGCGAATAAAAAGCAGGGAATGCCGATGGCCACAGAGATGATAAGGCCAAGAGTGATCGCCTGCACGCCCGCAACGGACGCGCCTTCAGGGTCTTTTTCTCCAATGCGGCGCGCCACCATCGCAGTAGTGGACAAGCTCAGTCCCATGCCTACGGCGAAGACCAGGCTCAACATGGATTCGGTAAGGCCCACGGTGGCGACGGCATTTGCGCCGAGACGTCCTACCCAGAAAACGTCGACCACGGCGAATAAAGATTCCAGCACCATCTCCAGCACCATCGGAACCGCGAGCAGAAAGATGGCGCGGTTCAGGCTGCCGGTTGTGTAGTCCTGGTGCGAGCCGCGAATGGCTTCCAGTAGCGACGACCACAGCGTGTGCGGCTTCTCTATTGTCGTGACAGTAACGTCCATAACGTGCGGCGAACTTCTTGCGAGCGTTCGATTCTCATTTTTTCGGCACCTGCGTAACGCGGGCCGTTACGGCCATATTCTTCACCATGCCGCCGAGTACGACCGGCCCGATTGGAGTGATGAGAATGCCGCGGCTGTCAGCGCGGGGATCGTACGTGTTCTCGCTGATGGTTTCCCAATTGTGAGCGTGGAGGTCGTAAGAGAAAGTGACTTCCGAAGCACTTGTGGGCTGGCCATCATAGGCGACGCCTTTATAGTCGTGGGGCGTGGCAGTGCCACCGGAAAAGAAAATTCTGTGATCGCGGGCCGAGCCGCCGCCACCGATGGCGAAACGAGCCGGTCCCGGATGCGGCGGCAGTTTGCTCCATTCAATTTTGGTTGGGTCTTTGTGATCAATCTTGCCCAGCCAGGCCTGCTCGCAGGCTACATAGCGCGGGCCGCCTGCCGGGCCTTTTTGCGCACCATCAATCACGACCACGGATTCGCCGGCGATGCCGCCAGCGAGGCCGAA
>Ga0209422_1000045_pt1 | contig 28600 bp, 24 predicted proteins | sample BlaSpr_A8_OM2_M3_FD_187983 | JGI IMG/M metagenome (GOLD analysis project Ga0209422, IMG submission 187983) | Forest soil microbial communities from Thunder Bay, Ontario, Canada - Black Spruce, Ontario site 2_A8_OM2_M3 (SPAdes) (version 2) | ecosystem: Environmental > Terrestrial > Soil > Boreal... | reverse complement strand
AGGACCTTCGAGAGCCATCGCGCCGAGGCGATGCGAAAGCTCGGCGCGCGAAACACCGCGGATCTCGTCCGCCTGGCGCTGCTGCATCCCACGGGCTAGGGACCTCGCCGGTTTCAATCGATTTAGGCAAGCCATGCCCGCGCGGCACGAGGCGTCCGGGTTATCGCGGGAACGTTGCGCCGCTCAGTAAAAATCTTCGGCGAAAGCGCGCACGCGCGGACTCGGCCGCGTGGCGTTGACTTCAACCTTGGACGCCCTCGGCACGATCGTGATGGTCCAGCGCTGCGGAACACTCGACTTGTATTCCAGAACCGACCGTACGTGGCCGGTGATCGTCGATCCGGCCGCGCGGATGGTTGCCGTTCTGCCGTTGAACTGGGCGATGCGAAAGCGACGGACTTCCTTCTGGTCGGTCGTTTCGAACGTGAACATGAAGCCCCCCTTTGCTCACGCCACTATCGCCTTTTATTCTTATCCGTCTATGAAAATACGCAACAGTAGAAGTACGGCGGTGTAACCTCGTCGAGCTCGCCAAGCCCCGAAGACATGCGCCGGCGCCGAGATGGCTGCTGCCGCTTTTGTTGCGGACAATTGCGGAGCGGAACCTTGCCTGAAGCTAGCGCCTTGCGGCGCCTGCGACCGGCTACTCGGCAGATCCCGGAAACACCGCTTCCATCTTGGTTTTCAGCGTGGCGGCGTTGAACGGCTTGACGATGTAGTTGCTGACGCCGGCCTTCTTTGCGGCAATGACATTCTCGGTCTTGGATTCCGCGGTGATCATGATGAAGGGCGTTTGCGATAGCTCCGGGCTGGCGCGGACTTCCCGGAGCAGGTCGTAGCCGGTCATCGGCTCCATATTCCAGTCGGAAATCACCAGGCCGTATTTCTTGCCCTGCATCTTGGCGAGTGCGGCCGATCCGTCGCTGGCATCGTCGACATTTTCGAAGCCGATCTGCTTGAGCAGGTTGCGGATGATCCGGATCATGGTGTTGTAGTCATCGACCACCAGGATCGGCATCGACAAATCAAAGGCCATGTCTCTGCTCCGCGCAGTTCAGGTTGCCGAACGCGGGCGGGGCATTCCTGGTGTGCGAAGATTGCTCGACGCAGGTTCGAACGCGGGCTCGTCAGCATCGCGACAATTATCAGCGGTCATTGAACAGCCAGTTAATTCCGGGCTGAATATATTTGCCGGCCGCGCGCCGTGGGGGCCGTATCTATACGGTGGCCGAGATCATCGCGGCCGCGGCCTGGCGCAAACAGTCCTCGCGCGGGCCGGCATCGTCTTTGCCACAACGCGCGGCGGGGGTGTTCTCGCAACGACCTCGCTACGCCGGCCGCTGCGGTGGGTCATGAAAGGCGACGCGGCCGAAGTAACCGGTTGTATTGCGCCTTGACCGTCGCGTAGCACTCACACGAGGTCCTGCTCAGACCCTCGAGATTGGTAATCTCGATATGGCCGCGGCTGTAATGAATGAAGTTGGCCTGCTGCAGCGTGTTGGCCACCAGCGATACGCTATTGCGGCGCGCGCCGATCATCTGCGCCATCGATTCCTGCGTCAGCACGAGCTTTTCGCTGCCCGATAGATCGTGGGTCTGCAACAGACATCGCGCCAGCCGGGCTTCCACCGTGTGCGAAGCGTTGCAGCCCGCGGTCTGCTGGATCTGCGCATAGACCGCCAGCCCGTGTCGAACCAAGGTCGCTCGAAACGTCGCACTTTGGTCGGCCACCGCCCGAACACGATCGATGTCGAGCGTGGAGGCGGTGCCGGGAACCAGCACCACCGCGCTGTTCAGCGAGGTTGCATCGCCAAGCGTGGCGAACGCGCCGAACAGGCTGTCGCGGCCGACCATGGCGATCTGAACGTTTTCTCCCCTGGCAAGTTTCACGACAAGAGAAATCAAGCCCCGGTGCGGCAGATAGGCGCGCTTGAGCGTTTCACCGGCCTCGACCAGCACGGATTCGGAAACCAGATCCACCGTTCGCAGATGGGGGCGAACCAATTCGAAGTCTTCCGCGGAGAGCGACGACAGGAATCCGTTGGGTGAACGGGGAGTTGAATCCAAGGCAACCTCCTCCCGCATCGAAGCACGAGCGGTCTCTGCTGCCACCAACCTCTATGCACGCTGTGCGACGCATAGGATGATCCCCACCCGCATTGTTGGCAAGTAGTATCGGCATACAGGTACATCCTCCTGCGCCGGTTTCGTCCTCATGGCGCGCTTCCGCGCAGAACGAGCGTCAAACGCTACTTTTCGTTGCCAGACCGTCAGTCCGGTACGTTCAGTAGCCGATGATGATGTGCCTTGACGGCGCCGTAGCATTCGCAAGCCGACTCTCTCAAACCGTCTACGTTGGTGATGTCGATATGCCCCCGGCTGTAGCGGATGATCCCGGCCTGCTGCAGCGCATGGGCGACGATCGATATCGCGTTGCGTTGCACGCCGATCATTTGCGCCAGGGATTCCTGGGTCAGCGGCAATGTTTCGCTGTCGCACAGATCGCGTGCGCGCAACAACCAGCGCGACAGCCGCGCTTCGACCGAGTGAGATGCATTGCATGCGGCGGATTGCTGGGCCAATGCGAGCACCGCCTGCTCATGCCGCGTCAGCGCCGTTCGAAAAGCGGCGCTGCGATCGGCAATCGCGCGAAATTCCGCGGCATCGAGAGTGGATGCGGTCCCTGGAAGGACCACCACCGCGTCGGTCAACGATATTCCGCCATCGAGCGCGGCCGCGGCGCCGAACACGCCGTCGCGTCCGACCGTCGCCACCTCGATCGATTGTCCCTCCGAAAGCCGAACCATCATCGAGATGGCGCCGCTGTGCGGCAGATAGACATGTGTCAGCAGGCCGCCTGCTTCGACCAGGACAGTTTCCTTGACCAGTTCGACGGACCCGAGACGCGGACGCAAGACTTCCAATTCTGCCGCGGGCAGCGCTTGCAACAGTTGATTGGCGGAACGCTGCATTGAAGCCATAGGCTCTCCCGCCGGAAAGGGCGGGAGCTCAATACGTCTCACGTCGCCTGGACCTTGTTCAACCGACGATAGAGAAGGATAGCCCGGCCATCCAATTGCGCAAGCCGGTAGTTGTGCCAACGACTTTATACACGGTGCAGGGCAGACAGCGCGCCATATTAAGGCAGAAATGAGAACAGCGTGCTGATTCGCGGCGATGAAAATCCCAGCGCAATCAATACCGGAGCAGGCTTGACGCGAGAGACACGGCAGGAGGGTCCGTAATGCGTCGCATTTTGGTTGTGGACGACGATCCTCATATTTGCCCTGCCGTTCGCGCATGGCCGAGGCGGTACGGTTTTAGGGTCGCCAACGCGCGACCGGAGCCGCAGCGAACGCGAAGATCATCGGGCGAGTTCGGGGGAGGAGCCTTTGCGGTCTGAGCTTTTGAGTTTCGATCGAGGGCAAGGTGCGGGCCCGGCACCGCGAGGATATGCGGCTCGAAATTTCCCGGCCTTCCCGCTTCTGACGGCGCGTTGCAGCAGGCGTTTCATTTCAAACTAAGGGTGGATATCGCGTGCGCTACGATTCAGGGGTTGCCTAACTGCCGAAACCGAATGTCCAGCCTCGGGGGGCCACATGTCACGTGTTCTCGTCGTTGACGACGATCCGATGGTCTGCATGGCCATCGAGATCTATCTCGAGCGACACGACTTTCAGGTGACCATCGCCGATGGCGGCGAAGCCGGGCTTCGGGCGCTTGAAGGTACGACCATCGACCTGATGATCGTCGACATCTTCATGCCGCACATGCGCGGTTTCGAATCCATCAGAATCTTCCACGAACGCGCGCCGACCATTCCGCTGATCGCGATGTCCGGCTACGCTTTTGCGAATCTCAACTCGCCCGCGCCCGATTTCCTGAGGATGGCGCTCGAACTCGGCGCTTCGCGCTGCCTGCGCAAGCCGTTCACGCCGGTGGCGCTGCTGACCGTGATCAACGAATCTCTGTCGGAGGCCCAATCGCGCTTTTCGAGCGTCGTCCAGTTCCGATAACGGTCCCGACCGCTGCAGGGGGAACAACCGGCTGCGGGTAAACCGCGAACATGCTTGAGCAGCATCTGGCGGTGGAAGCCGCGGAAGCGCAACTTTGATGCCGGCGAAAATATCGATCTCCCTGCTCGCCGACGTGATGATGCCGGGTTCGATCCACGGACGGCAGCTCGCCGTCGAGGCGTCGAACCGCAGGCCGTCGCTGAAGATCCTGTTCACGTCGGGCTATTCGGAAAAGCGCCATGGTCGATGACGGCTATCTGGACGCCGGCGTTCTGCTGCTCGCCAAGCCGTATCGCAAACACGAGCTTGCGAAAATGATCCGTACCGCGCTGGCGGCCTGACGCTGCCTGATTGCCGGATACGCCCGCGATGTCATTCGCAAGCTGATGAAGCGGCTCAGCGCCGCATTGCAATGACCGCCGTTTCGATGCGACCGCGATCGCAATCATCTTGCGAGGGCTTTGCATTGGCTTCGGCAGTTCTCGTTTCTCGGTAGTTCTACGTAGTTTTGCGATCTGCATTTTCAATTTCTGCGTATTTGTACGGACCGGCAATTTAACGGACAGGTAGCAACGACGGAACAGTGTGACACGGTCGCCGGCTGAACGTGCGGCGTAGCGTCAATCGTGCTCCATCCAGAAGGGAATCAAAAATGTCCGGCATTGTTCTCTCAGCATCGGTTCGTCAGAACCTTCTCTCGTTGCAGTCGACCGCTGATCTGCTCGCCACCACGCAGAATCGGCTTGCCACCGGCAAGAAGGTCAACTCGGCTCTCGACAATCCCACCAACTATTTCACGGCGCAGGGCCTCGATAACCGCGCCAGCGACATCAGCAACCTGCTCGATGGCATCGGCAACGGCGTGCAGGTTCTGCAGGCCGCCAACACCGGCATCACCTCGCTGCAGTCGCTGGTCGACACCGCGAAGTCGATCGCCAACCAGGCGCTGCAGACCACGGTCGGCTACTCCACCAAGTCGAACGTCTCGACGACGATCTCCGGCGCGACCTCGGTTGACCTGCGCGGCACCACCACCTATACCAACGCGACTGCCAGCAGCAACGTCCTCTATACGGGCGCAGCCGGCGGCACCACCGCGGCGACCTCGGGCAAGCTGGTCGGCGGCGTCGGCGGTTCCATCGCATTCGCCGGGCTGTTGGACAACGACACCACGCCAGTTGCGATCACGGGCGCTACAGTGATCGCGGCCACCTCGACTGCAGCTTCCGACGCTCTCGCTGCGACGGTTGCCGCGACCGGGCTCGCCGGCAAGTCCATCACCGTCAACGGCCATACTGTTTCGTTCTCTGCCACCGCAACCCCGGCCGCAGCCGCCGTCCCCGCCGGCTCCGGCGTGGTCGGCAACGTGGTGACTGATGGTGCCGGCAATTCGACCATCTACCTCGGCGCCGGCGCGACGAGCACCACGACCGTCTCCGACGTCCTGAATGCGATCGACATTGCCAGCGGTGTCAAGACCGCCGCCAATGCAAGCGGAACCGCGACGCTTACCACGGCGTCGAACACCCAGGCCAGCAGCGTCACCCTAGCCGGCGAACTCGCGATCTCGTCCACCGGCGGTGGCACCACCACCATCACCGGCGCGGCCGACATCCTGAAGTTCTTCGGCCTGACCAACGCGACCGGCTCGACCAACGCCACGGCCACGGTGAACAGTTCCACCAGCTCGGCGACGACGTCCAACCTGATTGCGGCCGGTTCGACGCTGAACGTCGATGGCCATACCATCACCTTCAGCTCGGCAGTGGCACCTTCTTCAAGCTCGGTTGCCGCGGGCTCGGGCGTGACCGGCAACATCGTCACTGACGGCAACGGCAATTCGACGGTCTACCTGCAGGGTGCGACGATCGCCGACACGCTCAACGCCATCGACCTGGCGACCGGCACCAAGACGACCGTCAACACGTCCGGCTCGGCCACCTTGTCGACTGCGGCCGGCGCCACCGCGTCGTCAGTGGCCGTCAACGGCCAGCTGCAGATCTCGACCGGCACCATCGCCGACCTGAGCATCAGCGGTACCGGCAACGCGCTGTCCGCGCTCGGCCTCGGCGGCAACCAGGGAACCGCGGCGACCTTCAACGCCTCGCGTACCGCGAATGCCGGCACGCTCTCCGGCAAGACCTTGACCTTCTCCTCCTTCAATGGCGGTACCGCGGTTGCGGTCACCTTCGGCGACGGCACCGGCGGCACGGTCAAGACGCTGGATCAGTTGAATGCCCAGCTGCAGGCCAACAACCTGGCGGCGACGGTCGACTCCACCGGCAAGCTGACGATCACCGCGAACAACGACTTCGCGTCCTCGACCCTCGGGTCGTCGGCGGGTGGCGCGATCGGCGGCACGATCACCAGCGCGTTGACGTGGTCGACCGCGGCGGCGCCAATCGCGGATGCTTCGGCTCAGGCCGTCCGTGCCAACCTGGTGACCCAGTACAACAACATCCTGGCCCAGATCACCACCACGGCGCAGGATGCCTCGTTCAACGGCGTCAACCTGCTCGCTGGCGATCAGCTCAAGCTGACCTTCAACGAGACCGGCAAGTCGACATTGAACATCACTGGCGTCAACTTCAACGCGGCGGGCCTCGGTTTGGCCAACCTCACCAGCGGTGTTGACTTCATCGACAACTCCGCCACCAACAAGGTCGTATCGAGCCTGGCTGCCGCCAGCACCTCGCTGCGGTCGGAAGCCTCGGCTTTGGGTTCCAACCTGTCGATCGTGCAGATCCGTCAGGACTTCTCGAAGAACCTGATCAACGTGCTGCAGACCGGCTCGTCCAACCTGACGCTGGCCGACACCAATGCGGAAGCGGCCAACAGCCAGGCGCTGTCGACCCGCCAGTCGATCGCGGTGTCCGCACTCGCGCTCGCCAACCAGTCGCAGCAGAGCGTGCTGCAGCTGCTCCGCTAAGTCGGGCTTGCGAAACCAACGATCAAGGCGGCGGGGGAAACCCCGCCGCTTTCGACCTAAGCGTTCCCTGCGTTTTATGGCGGCTTGCCTGCCGCGCGTTTCTGCAGGCGATGTTTCGAAGATGCCGAGGGCGCTCACGCCCGCGCCGTACCCTAGAAAAGGAGACGATCATGCCGTTGCGAGTCGAGCTGAAACCGTTTGAGCGGATCGTCATCGGCGAAACCGTCATCATCAATTCCGGCACCCGCACTTCATTCCTGATCGACGGCGAGGCGCCGATCCTGCGCGAGAAGGATACCGTGACCGCGGAGACCGCCAACACGCCGGTCAAGCGGCTCTATTTCTGCGTCCAGATGATGTATCTGAAAAACGACATTCCGAGATATCGCACGGCCTATCTGGGCTCCCTCAGGGACCTGCGTGAAGCCGTTTCCGGCTCCCGCGATGTGATCGACGCCGTCAACAGCCATGTTTCCGGCGGAGCTCTCTACAAGGCGCTCAAGGAAATCCGCAAACTGATGAAGACCGAAGAACAGCAGTTGATGAGCGCCTGATGCGAACGAGGGCCGCTCGCTCACCTTCGCCTCGCGCCGCCTCCCGCTGAAGCCGGCCGCAGCGCGCTCCGGACGATGCGGATCCCGCCAAACGAATCCCCGATTGACACGAGCCGGGCGTTGCGCCGCCTCCGCGCCCGCCGCGGCGTGCATTGCATCCGTAGTAGCACGGACACTGAAATTAACGCGAACGAGAAACTGAAAGCCTATCGCTGGCAGGGAAGGATATCCGTCGGCTCGCCACCGACAAGGGTTTTTGCAGGTGGCTAAGGCGAACGAAGACGGCTGCGGTGGCGGGGTTTTGAGGCATGGCAGATGACGCCAAGGGACCGGAACGCGTCACGTTCAGCCATGGCCATGGCGTCTGCATCATGGGCATTGACGGCACCTGGCGCCGCGATTGCCTGCTCAAGGCCATATCGGACAACGATGCCATCCTTACCGTCGAAGGCTCGATCACAGGGCTCAATCTGAAGGAATTCTTCCTGCTGCTGTCATCGACCGGGCTCGCCTATCGCCGGTGCCAACTGGTCCGCGTCAATGGCACCGAGATCGATGTCGCGTTTCTGAAGGGCAAGAACAGGAAAAAGCGGGGCGCCTCCTCGCCTCAGGAAGCGATGATGGAGGCGTGAGCCTATGCTGGCGTCTTGCAAGGCGTGATGGACGCCGGCAGCCGCCGGCGCGATCCAGGAAGCGGCGGTCAATTTCGCCGTCGTCTGCTGGTCATGTCCGATCGGCTGTGGCTGTCCGATCAGGTAGCTCGGCGCCTCCAGCGCGCGCTGTCAAACGAGCAGTCCGTCCGGCGGCTTCAGCCGGTTCGCCGGCGCCGGCTTTCGGCGCCCTCGCATCCCGCAAAACGTGAAGGGCCAGGCCAAGACCCGCCTGGCACATATCAAGTCCCGCATTCGCTTTCAGGTAGCGAGGGGTGACGTCGTCGAGGATGACGACGTTGGCGGCAACTTCCTCGCCGCCGCGGGGCGTTTCCCGGGCGAGCGCCAGCTCGATCAGCTTCATGCTCGCCTGGATGCGCTCGATCAGGGACACGAGTTCCGAAACGATCGCTTGATGGTTGAGATTTCTCTCGTCGGATAGGGCCGAGGTGACGCCGGCTGCTGCATGCTGCATGGGTATTCTCCGTCTTTGGTCTCTAAGCCGACAGCGCTACTTGTGCGTTAAGTCTCGGTCCCGTACAAATACGGGTCGGTCCGAGTTTGTACACGGTCCAGCTGAGTTGCGTTGAGTGCGCGTCAAATCCTCACGGGTCGATGGACGAAAGCATATGACCGAGAAACCACTCTCCCGCGGCGAGATCTTCGTCGTCGATGACGATCCCGCCGTCCGCGAAACCCTCTCCGTGGTGCTGTCTGCGGGAGGCTATCAGGTGATCTGCTTTGCAGACGGCGCCGCGCTGCTTGCGGTGGCGCGAAGCCGCACCCCGTCCTGCATCCTTCTCGATGTAAACATTCCCGGCAAATCGGGCTTCGATATACTGAAAGAGCTGCACGGCGAGGATTTTCCGGCGCCGATCTTCATGATCTCGGGCCAGGGCGACATCGCCATGGCGGTCTCAGCCATCAAGAACGGCGCGCTGGACTTCATCGAGAAGCCGTTTCGCGGCAGCGAGATCGTCGGCCGGCTGGATGAGGCGATCGGGGCCTATGCCCGCCGTCGTGCAGATAGCTCTGCCTCGAAGGTCGCCTCGCTGCATTTCCCCGGACGCGAACCTTTGACGCGGCGCGAACGCGAGGTTCTGGAACAATTCGCCTCCGGCGCGTCCAATAAGGAAGCCGGACGCCACCTCGGCATCAGCCCGCGCACCATCGAGGATCACCGCGCCAACATCATGAAAAAGCTTGGCGCCAGGAATGCCGCCGATCTGATCCGAATCGTGATGACCGCCGCGCACGCTTCGTGAAGCCGCAGTGCTGGAAGAAGCCTCAGCCGGCCAGCGCCTTGCGGATCATCGCCGCCATGTCCGATTTGCGATAGGGCTTGGCGAGCAGCAAGACGCCGGAGTCGAGCCGGCCATGGTGAATGATCGCGTTTTCGGTGTAGCCCGAGGTGAACAGCACCTTGAGCCGGGATTTGCGCTTCTGCAATTCGTTGGCAAGCTGGCGGCCGTTCACGGCGCCCGGCATGATCACGTCGGTGAAAAGCAGGTCGAAATCCTTCCCAGCCTCGACAATGCCCAACGCTTCGGCGGCGTTCGCCGCATCCAGCGTGACGTAGCCCAGCGAATGCAATTGCGTCAGCACATAATTCCGCACCAGCTTGTCGTCCTCGACGACGAGGATGGTTTCATTTCCGCCCTGAACCGTCGACGCGGTGGAGACGTCCAAAGCGATCTGCGCTCCGCTGCCCGGCGGCAGGTACATCTTGATCGTGGTCCCGTGGCCTTCCTCGCTGTAAATCTTGATGTGTCCGGCGGATTGCTTGACGAAACCGTAGACCATGCTCAGGCCGAGACCGGTGCCCTTGCCGGGTCCCTTGGAGGTAAAGAACGGGTCGAAAACCTTGTCGAGGATGGCCGCGGGAATGCCGGTTCCGGTGTCGCTCACGGCGATCAGGGCGTAGCGTCCGGGCCGCACGTCGCCGTGCAGGCTTGCATAATTCTCGTCGAGAACGGCCGAGCCGGTTTCGAGGATCAGCTTGCCGCCGTCGGGCATGGCGTCGCGGGCGTTGAGCGCGAGATTGAGGATCGCGGTCGCAAGCTGATTGGGGTCGACGGTCGCCACGCAGACTTCGTCCTCGAACACCGATTCGATCTCGATGTTCTCGCCGAGCGTGGGCCGCAGCAGGTTGGCGGTGTCTGTCATCAGCATGTTGACATCGGTCTCTCGCGGCTGCAGCGGCTGCTTGCGGGCGAACGCCAGCAGATGCTGGGTGAGGTCGGCGCCGCGCGCGGCGGCGTCGTCGATCATCTTCGTGATAGCCGCGAGTTGCGGCTCCTTTTCGACGGCCTCAGCGAGAATCTCGATGGTTCCGGTGATGACGGTGAGGATATTGTTGAAATCATGGGCAATGCCGCCGGTGAGCTGACCGAGGGCTTCCATTTTTTCGGCTTGCCGCATGCGCTCTTCCGCCGCGATCTTTTCGGTGAGATCGCGGACGAACCCGTTGAACAGGGTGCCCTCGCGGCGCCGCAGCGCGGTGATGCTCAATTCGGCCGTGAATTCCCTGCCGTCGCGCCGCTGCGCCCTGACTTCGCGGCGGCGTTCGAAGACCTGGTCCGCGCCGGAGCGCAGAAAACGTGCCAAGGCTGCCTTAAGCTCGCCGCGGCCGGATTGCGCAATGATCAGTTCGATGACGTTCTTGCCCAGCGCGTCCTTGCGTGACCACCCGAAGATCTTTTCGGCCTGCGAATTCCAGTTCAGGATGCTGCCGCTCTCGTCGATCTGGACGAAGGCATCGAGCGCGGTGTCGATGATGCCGCGTGCCAGCTGTTCGCTTTCGCGCAATGTTTCCTGCGCCAGCCGGCTTTCGGTCATGTCGCGGCCAACGAAGAAATGCCGCTTCACCGGCTCCGACCATACGCCCATCCACGACAGCGTCACGACCCGCCCGTCCTTGTGGACGTAGCGCGAGTCGAAGTTGCGGGTGCGCTGTCCGCGCCGCGCGGCGCGCATTTCCTCGCGGGTGCTGTCAAGGTCGTCGCCCAGGATGAAATCGATCGCGCTGTGACCGACCATTTCCTCCGGCAAATATCCCAGGATGGGTTCCGCGCTGGGGCTCACCTGAACCAGAATTCCCTTGGGATCGGTCACCAGAATCAGATCCTGGGAGGTTTCAAAGATGCGGCGGCGCTCCTCGATCTGCTGGCGGAGCGCCCGCTGGGTTTTCCGGCTTTCGGTGATGTCGCGTACGGTCTTCGATGCGCCGATGATCGCGCCCGACGGCGTCTTGATCGGGGATATGCCGAGCGAGACCTCCACCTTGCGGCCGTCCTTGCGCAGACGTTCGGTCTCGTACTGCTCGATCGTCTCGCCCCAGCCGATCCGGCGCAGGATGTCGTGCACCTCCGCGGTGTGGTCGGGCGGCACGATCAGATCGATGCTCTTGCCGACCGCTTCCGCCGCGGTATATCCGAACAGGCGTTCGGCGGCCGGGTTCCAACCGGTGATGGTGCCGTCCAGCGATTTGGTGATGATGGCATCGTTGGAGAATTCCACGGAGGCGCTGAACAGGCGCTCGCGCGCCGCGAAGTGATCGCGCGCGACCTCGGTCCTGCGGTGCTCCTGGACCTCGCGTTGCAGCGCGTCGGTCTTGGCTTTGGTTTCGTCCAGCACCCGTGCGAACGCCCGCGCCAGCACCCCGGTTTCGCCGGCGGCATCGACCTGAATGGCGACCGGATCGCTCCGGCCGATGCCTTCGACCGCCGCGGTCAAGCGACGGATCGGTTGGGTCAGCGAACCCGCGACGAACGCGGCCAGCGCCGCCGCGCACAATACCGCGATCACCCCGACCAACAGGGAGGTGTTCCGGATCGCCGCCGCCGGCGCCATGAGGACGGCGTTCGGCACGGTCTCGATGATCCCGACCCATTGCTTGCCAGCCAGAAGGGCGGGCGCGAGCGCTATCCCGCCGGGCTGTCCGGTCTGATCCGGCACGATGCGCGCGAGGCTTTCCGTTGACCCGCGCGCCTCCGCGAGGTCGGGAAAGTCGTGCGTCCAGTCGGTTTGCACGCCCAATTGCGAGCCGAACTCGCGGCTGTTGTCGGGATTGACCAGATAGTCGCCTCGACTGTCGACGACGTAGATGTTTTCACCGGGGCGTACCGATGACCGGATGCGCTCGAATGCCGAACGCATGTCGACATTGACGACGACAATACCGAACGGCTTGCCGTCGGGCGCGAAAACCGGCGCCGCGACCCGCAACATCGGAACGTGCGGCGTCCTGACACCGCGGTTGTCCCCGAACAGATTGAGGGGCGAGACGAAAATCTCGCCCGGCGGCAGTTTGATCGCTTCCTGGAAATAGGAGCGGTCGCCTTTTTGCTTCAGTTCCGGTTCAGGAACGACGCGGACCGCGCCGTTTGGACCCAAACGGTCGACGCGAATGATCTCGCGGCCGCCGTCATCCATTCCGATGAAGCGGAACAGCGAATAGGCGGGCTTGGCGCCGAGATCGGCGAGCAGTCGGGTCTGCAGCCGTTCACGCCAGGCCTTTTCGGAGATGTGATCGACCGGATCAATCCCGCCGTTGAAATGCGCCACGACCATTCCATGCGCGGCGGCGTGGGCGGGAAAGGTTGCGACATCCGCGCGCGCGCCACGGACATAGGATTGAAGATCGGAAGCGATCAGCCGCGAATGGGTCTCGATGCGGTCGAGGACGCGCGGCAGCAGCGCCTGTTCCAGGCTGCGGTAGCTCAGCCATCCGACCGCGGTGACCGCGATCGCAACCAGCAGGATCATCGCGACGGCTAATCGGGTTGCAAGCGTCATCTTTGCTTTCGCGCCGCGCCCCTGCCGCTTTGGCACGCAGCCGGGCAGAACGGGCGATGCTTTGCGGGCGTCATGGGCCGGAGGCAATGATACCGGCTGGGCGAGACGACGGCGACAGCTGTTTTGCGGCTTCAAGACTGTTCGCGACAGCCGCCAGCAGGGCGGCAGGTTTGAAGGGCTTTTGCAGGCTGCAGACGGCGCCGAGCTTGGTCGCCATGGTCAGGAAATCGGGACCCGCGGCCGGATCCGGGTCGATCGGCCGGCCCGAGATCACGATGATCGGGAGCAGCGGCTGCTGCTGATGAATCATCCGCATCGTTTCCAGCCCGTCCATTCCGGGCATGAAGATATCGAGGAACAGCAGATCGAAATCGCCGGCCTCAAAAGTTGCCAGCCCCCTGCGGCCATCGCCGGCGACCACGACGCTGTGGCCGGCCCGCTCCAGCAACAGCCGGATCGTCATCTGAACGGCACTGTCATCGTCGACGATCAGAATTTTCGCCAATGCCAACCTTTCGCGAGCGCGACTCCCGTCAATGTTTGGTTGTGAAACTGTTGCCTGCGCCGCGCAAGCCTTTGTTCGGCAACTCGTTGGCGATGTTGTTGAAAAAAGCGCGCCACTAACACGCGGCTATGCACGGTACGGGGCAGACGATGTCAGACGCCGCCCGCCAGCAGTCGATTCGCGGCCGCTGCGCAACGCGGTATCCTGGCAAGGCAGGCTTGCTCGGCAGGGACCGCCTGTGAGATGACCTCCGGACGTCTCCAACAGGTGTGGCAATGAAACAAAAGAAAACTCCGGAAACGCTGCGCAGCGCCCGCTGGTTCGCGCCCGACGATCTCAGAGCCTTCGGCCACCGTTCGCGCGCCATGCAGATGGGTTACGCGCCGGAGGAGTGGAAGGGCCGGCCGGTGATCGCGATCCTCAATACCTGGTCGGACGCGCAGCCCTGCCACATGCACTTCAAATCCAGAGTCGACGACGTCAAGCGCGGCATCCTGATGGCCGGCGGCTTCCCGATGGAATTGCCGGCGCTGTCGCTGTCGGAATCGTTCCTGAAGCCGACCACCATGCTCTACCGCAATCTGCTGGCGATGGACGCCGAGGAATTGCTGCGCGGTCATCCCGTCGACGGCGCGGTCTTGATGGGCGGCTGCGACAAGACCACGCCGGCGCTGCTCCTGGGCGCCACCTCCATGAACCTGCCCGCGATCTATCTGCCGGCCGGTCCGATGCTGCGCGGCAACTGGAAGGGCAAGACGCTGGGCTCGGGCTCGGATGCCTGGAAATACTGGGACGAGCGGCGCGCCGGGAAAATCTCCGACAAGGACTGGGTCGATGTCGAGGCCGGCATTGCGCGCAGCTACGGCACCTGCATGACCATGGGCACGGCGTCCACCATGACCGCGATCGCCGAATCGATCGGCATGACCTTGCCGGGCGCGTCCTCGATTCCGGCCGCCGACGCCGGTCATATCCGCATGGCTTCCGAATGCGGCCGGCGCATCGTCGAGATGGTCTGGGAAGATTTGACGCCGCGGAAAATCCAGACCCGGAAAGCGTTCGAGAACGCGATCACGGTGGCGATGGCGATGGGTTGCTCGACCAATGCGATCATTCATTTGATCGCGCAGGCGCGCCGCGCCGGCGCCGACATCGGGCTCGACGATTTCGAGACGGCGAGCCGCAAGGTGCCGGTCATCGCCAACGTTCGCCCGAGCGGCGACAAATATCTGATGGAGGATTTTTTCTACGCCGGCGGATTGCCTGGCCTGATGGGCCGCATCAAGGATCACCTGCATCTCGACGCCATGACCGTGACCGGCAAGACGCTCGGCGAGAACATTGCCGGCGCCGAGGTCTACAATGACGACGTGATCCGCACGGTGGAAAACCCGATCTATGCCGAGGGCGCGCTTGCCGTGTTGAAGGGCAACCTGGCACCCGATGGCTGCGTGATCAAACCGTCGGCCTGCGAGCCGCGCTTCCTGAAGCACACCGGGCCTGCGCTGGTGTTCGACGATTATCCATCGATGAAGAAGGCGATCGACGATCCGAACCTGGATGTCACCGCCGATCACGTCCTGATCCTGCGCAATGCGGGGCCGCAGGGCGGGCCCGGCATGCCGGAATGGGGCATGCTGCCGATCCCGACTAAACTGGTAAAACAGGGCGTACGCGACATGGTGCGGCTGTCGGACGCGCGCATGAGCGGCACCAGCTACGGCGCCTGCATTTTGCATGTGTCGCCGGAGTCTTACATCGGCGGGCCGCTGGCGCTGGTGAAGAACGGCGACAACATCACGCTCGACGTCGCCGCCCGCACCATCAATCTCGACGTGCCGGAGGCCGAACTCGCCAGGCGCCGCGCCGCATGGAAGCCGCCGGAAAGGCGCTTCGAGCGCGGCTATGGCTGGATGTTCACCCGCCACATCAAGCAGGCCAATGAAGGCTGCGATTTCGATTTCCTCGAGACGTCGTTCGGCGCGCCGGTCGATGAGCCGTCGATTTATTAAGCCGTCGTTCCGGGGCAAGGCGCAGCCTTGAACCTCAGATGTGCAATTGCACATCGAGGAACCTCGAGATTCCGGGTTCGCGCTTTGCGCGCCCCCGAATGACAAGGGGATGGAAAACAATGACAAAACTAACCGCCGCCACCCGCGAAAAACTAAGGACCGTCTCCACCGCGACGGTGGCGACCGCGCTGTTCAAGCGCGGTTTCCGCATTCAGATGATTCAGGACGTGCATCCCCTGAGCGCGGATCAGCCGGTGCTGGTCGGCGAGGCCTTTACCTTGCGCTACATGCCGGCGCGCGAGGACCTGAACAAGCTCGATGTCTTCCGCGACCATTCCCATCCGCAGCGCAAGGCGATCGAGGATTGCCCGCCCGGCGCGGTATTGGTGATGGACAGCCGCAAGGACGCCCGCGCCGCGTCAGCCGGCGCTATCCTGGTGACGCGCTTGAAGCAGCGCGGTGTCGCCGGCGTGGTCACCGACGGCGGATTCCGCGACTCGGCCGAAATCGCCAAACTCGGCTTTCCCGCCTATCACCACCGGCCGAGCGCGCCGACCAACCTGACGCTGCATCAGGCGATCGAGCTCAACGTGCCGATCGGCTGCGGCGACGCGCCGGTATTTCCCGGCGACGTCATCCTCGGCGATGCCGACGGCGTGATCGTGATCCCCGCACATCTGGCCGACGAGATCGCCAGCGAAGCCGTCGAGATGACGGCGTTCGAGGATTTTGTCACCGAGCAGGTGCAGGGCGGCCGCGGCATCTTCGGGCTTTATCCCGCGACCGATCCGCAGACGCTGACGGATTTTGCCAGTTGGCGGAAGATGAAGGGAAGGTAGTAGATTCGCGTCGTCCCGGACAAGCGAGCCAACGGGTCGGCGCGAAGCGCCGCCCGATGACAGGCTCCGCGAGCGCGATCCGGGACCCATAACCGCGGGCCTTGGTTGTCTTGAACGGTGCTGCGGCAGCTCTCTTATCGACAACATCGGTCTGTGGTTATGGGTCCCTGCTTTCGCAGGGACGACAAAATAGAGCCACTCACACCTCGCCCTTTTCCGACAACCCCACCGCCCACAGCGCGAACGCATAGGCGATTGCGACTTCGTCGAGGCGGTTGAATCGCCCCGAAGCGCCGCCGTGGCCGGCGCCCATGTTGGTGCGCAGCAGCACCGGGCCGCCGCCGCGCATGGTGGCGCGCAATCGCGCGATCCATTTGGCGGGCTCCCAATAGGTGACGCGCGGATCGGTCAGGCCGGCCATCGCCAGGATCGCGGGATAGTCTTTCGCCGCGACATTCTCGTAAGGGCTATAGGACAGGATGGTGCGAAAATCCTTTTCGCTCTCGATCGGATTGCCCCATTCCGGCCATTCCGGCGGCGTCAACGGCAAACTGGCGTCGAGCATGGTGTTGAGCACGTCGACGAACGGCACCTCGGCGACGATGCCGGCGAACAATTCGCCGGCGCGATTGGCGACAGCGCCCATCAGCATGCCGCCGGCGCTGCCGCCATGGCCGACGATGCGTTTTGTGCCGGTGTATTCGGCCGCGATCAGCGCGCGCGCGGAAGCGGCGAAATCGTCAAAGCTGTTGGTCTTCTTGTCGCGCTTGCCGTCGAGATACCAGCCCCAGCCCTTGTCGGTGCCGCCGCGGATATGCGCGATCGCATAGACGAAGCCGCGGTCGACCAGCGACAGCCGGTTGGCGGAGAACGACGCCGGCATCGCCATGCCGTAGGAGCCGTAGCCATACAACAACAGCGGCGCGGTGCCGTCGCGGACGAAATCCTTGCGGTGCAAGATCGACACCGGCACCTTGGCGCCATCGTGCGAGGTCGCCATGATGCGGGTGGTGACGTAGTCGGCGGGGTCATGGCCGGAGGGGATTTCCTGGCGCTTGCGCAGCGTGCGCGCGCGGCTCGCCATGTCGTAGTCATAGACTTCCGACGGCGTGGTCATCGACGAATAGGCAAAGCGCAAATTGATGGTGTCGAATTCATAGCCGCCCATGGTGTCGAGCGAATAGGCGGTCTCGTCGAAGGCGATGGCGTGCTCCTCGCCGTTCGCGAGATCGCGGATGATAATCCCGGGCAGCGCGTTGGCGCGCTCCAGCCGCACCAGATGACCGGCGTAGAGCTCGATATCCATGACATAGACGCCGGCGCGATGCGGAATAAGATCGCGCCAGTTTTCTCGCCCGGGCGAATTGAGCGGCGCGGTGGCAATCTTGAAGTCGATAGCGCCGTCGGCGTTGGTGAGAATGTAAAGCTCATCGCCGCGGTCGGCGACCGCGTATTGCACGCCGGTCTCGCGCGCGGCGACCAGCCGCGGCGGCGCGGCGGGGTCGGCGAGGTCGATCAGCCGCTGCTCGGCAGTTTCGTGGTCGCCGCCCGCGATCACGCAGAACCGGCCGCTTGAGCTCTCATGCAGATGGGTGAACCATCCGGAATCCGGCTCTTCATAGATCAGGACGTCGTCGGCCTGCGGCGTGCCAAGCTGATGGCGCCAGACCTGCATCGGCCGGTGGTTGTCGTCGAGCTTGACATAGAAGAAACTCCTGCAGTCCGTGCTCCACACCACCGCGCCGTCGGTCTCCTCGACCAGATCGCCGAGGTCGGCCCTGGTCGCCCAGTCGCGCACGCGGATGGCAAAATATTCCGAGCCCTTGACGTCGGCGCTCCAGGCCTGAAGCCGGTGATCCGGCGAATGCCGCGTGCCGCCGAACTTGAAGTATTCATGCTCCGCCGCAAGCTGATCGCCATCGAGGATGATCTCGGCCTCGCCGCCGTCGCGCGGCATGCGGCCGAACAATTCGTGCTGGCCGCCCTCGCGGAATTTGCGCATGTAAGCGTAAGCGCCGTCCGGTGAGGGCACGCTGGAATCGTCTTCCTTGATCCGGCCACGCATTTCCGCGACCAGCTTCTTCTGCAAGGCGCCGGTATGCCCGAGCAGGCTTTCGGTATAGTCGTTTTCCGCTTCGAGATATTTCCGGATGTCGGGATCGACCACAGAAGGGTCGCGCAGCACCTCCTGCCAGTTGGCATCCTTCAGCCACGCATAGTCATCGACCAGGGTGATGCCGTGGGTCGTGAACGAATGCGGCCGCCGCGGCGCCACCGGTGCGGGCAGGGAACTTTCCTTGCGTTTGACTTGTGCCACCAAAAACCTCGCTCGAAGCCGGCGCCAGACCGGCCGGCTCCATCATGCCATATCGGTTCGATTTAGCCTGATTGCCAGAGGCGCCGTCCCTGCGCCAGAGGGGTTTGACGACGTCACTCATCATGAGGGATATGCTGAATCACGCCAAAAACAGGGCTATCGAGCCGGTCCGTACGCGGCTTGTTGAGCGCCGGGTTGTGTGGTTAGGCTTCCCGGCCCGCCCGAGACAAGCATTGATGCTTTTCAATTCCTACCCGTTCATTTTCCTGTTCCTGCCCATCGCCCTGCTCGGTTATTTCGCGCTGGGCCGGCTCGGCAATCTGGCGCCCGTGGTCTGGCTGGCGCTGGCGTCGCTGGCATTTTACTCGGCCAGCAACTGGCAATTTGTGCCGCTGCTGATGGCATCGGTCGCGTTCAACTATGTCATCGGCCTGTTGTTGATCGCGAAGCCGCTCGGCCCCGCTGCGCGGTTGGCGGCGGTCACGGCCGGGGTTGCCGGCGATCTGCTGGTGCTTGGCACCTTCAAATATGCCGGCTTCCTGGCCGCCAATCTCAATGCAGTCTTCGCCGCCGGCCTGACGGTGAACATCCTGCTGCCGGTCGGGATCTCCTTCTATACCTTCACCCAGATCGCGTTCCTGGTGGATGCCTACCGCGGCAACGTCGCGCGCTATGCGTTGCCGCATTACGCGCTGTTCGTCACTTATTTTCCCCATCTGATCGCGGGACCGATCCTGCATCACCGCGACATGATCCCGCAGTTCGAGCGCAAGGAGACGAAGCGGCCGGATCCGCACCTGATCCTGTGCGGCCTGATCATCTTCGCCATCGGCCTGTTCAAGAAGACCTGTCTCGCCGACGGCATCCAGCCGCTGGTCGCGCTGGCCTTCGGCCCGACTGCGCCCTCGTTCGATCAGGCCTGGATCGGCGCGCTGGCCTATACCTTCCAGCTCTATTTCGATTTCTCCGGCTATTCCGACATGGCGATCGGCATCTCGCTGATGTTCGGCATCTTCCTGCCGCTGAATTTCAATTCGCCGTACAAGGCCCAAAACATCATCGATTTCTGGCGGCGATGGCACATGACGCTGTCGCAATTCCTGCGCGACTACCTCTATATCCCGCTCGGCGGCAACCGCCGCGGCCCGGTGCTGCGCTATGTCAACCTGATGATCACGATGGCGCTCGGCGGGCTTTGGCACGGCGCGGCCTGGACCTTTGTCATCTGGGGCGGGCTGCACGGCCTCTATCTCTGCGTCAATCACGCCTGGAATAATTTCGGGCCCGCGATCCCCGCCCGCCTGGCGAAGCCTGCGAACCTCGCCGCGTTCGTCCTGACGTTCCTGTCGGTCGTCGTCGCCTGGGTGTTCTTTCGCGCCGACAGCCTGCCGTCGGCGCTTTCGATCCTGTCGAAGATGGCCGACCCGACGCAAATCGTGTTCGGCCGCGGTGAGATCGCCTACGCCCTGTTCATTGCCGTCTATGCGGGGATTGCGTGGTTCGCGCCGAACACGCAAACCATCATGGACTACGATCACAAGAACAGGACGGTCGGGGAGGCGCTCGGCGGCCGGCGGATGCGCCCGCTGTTCCTCTACGCCACCGCGGCGGTGCTGGCTTTCGGGATTCTCGGAATCCAGCAGCACAGCGAATTCATTTATTTCAGGTTTTGATGAGCGCAACCGCCAAGAATTTGCTTCGTTTCCTGTGCGCAAGCTTGCTCATCATGCTTGCAGCGGCCGCGCTCAATTTCGTCGTCGATCCGCTGCAACTGTTCCGGCCGGCGCGCCTGTTTGCCGCGATGTATTCGCAGGATAGCCGCATGCAGGACGCCGGCCTGATCCGCAGCCAGGACTTCGACACCGTCTTTATGGGCACGTCGCTTTCGATCCACTTCCGGCAGAGCGATATCGACCGATTGCTCGGCGTGAAGTCGTTGAAGCTGGCGATGACCGGGTCGACCTCACACGAGCAGAGTTTTGTCATTGCGGCGGCGCTGGAGCGCCATCCGAGGCGAGTCATCTGGCAAGTCGATGACTGGATCTTCCGCGACGCGCCGGAGACCGACCAGGACATCTATCTTCCCGCCGATCTCTATCGGCGAAATATCAGGGGCCTCGCGGGTTACCTGTTCAGCGGCGCCATGGCGCGCGAATCGGCGTGGATCCTGGCGCGGTCGATCCCGCCGCTGGCGCCGGCCGTGGCGCGGCTGACCACCGGGGTCCTGTTCAAATTCCCGATTGCCCGGGTCGACGACATCAACACCCTGCGGCCCGATGTCGATGTCGCCGAAGCATACAATGCCCGAAAATCCGTGGCCGCGTTCCGGCGCGTCATTGATCCCGTGCGCAGCGCCTACCTCGCCGAAGGATACAGCTATCAGGCGATGGTGAAGAATTTCGAGCGCGATGCGGTTGGCCTGATCGCGAAAAACCCGGACGTCAAGTTTGACATCTACTTTCCTCCCTACTCGATCCTGCAATGGGTCGCGATGCGGGACGCCGCGCCGGCGACGCTGCAGCTTGTCTTTGATTTTTCCGCCTATATGGCTCAGCGGCTGGCCCAGTTCCCCAACGTCCGCCTGCACGACCTTCGCGTGGCGAAGGAAACAACCCACAACCTCGGCAACTACGCCGACGTGATCCATCATTCGCCGGCGATCGACCTGAAAGTGCTGTCCTGGCTGGCGGCAGGCACCTATGTCGTCGACCGCGCCGCGCCGACTGCCTCGCTGGAGCGGCTCAAGGCCCAGGTTGCGGCGTACAACGTCGACGAGACTCGCGGGCAGTGAGTGCGGGTCACCTCTCCCCGCTTGCGGGGAGAGGTCGGATTGCGCGCCAGCGCAATCCGGATGAGGGGGACTCTCCGCGTACTCTTCGGCTTCAGAATTCGCGGAGACAGCCCCTCACCCCAACCCTCTCCCCGCGAAGAGCGCGGAGAGGGAGAAAACGGCGATCCTCGCTACGCGTCAGCCTATCGCGCTAATTCCTCAGCCGCGCCCCCGCATTGGCGCCGAATACCGGGATGCGGTTGACGGCAAACACCACGGCAAAGGTGATCACCAGCATCGCAATCCCCAGCACCGAAATCGCGGCGAGATCGCCGCTTTCGTTGAGATCGTAGATCAGCACGCTCAGCACCTTGGTCTGCGAGGTGAACAGCACGATCGCCGCTGAAAGCTCGCGCATCACGCCGATGAAGATAAAACACCAGGTCGCGATCACGCCGGTGCGCAGCAAGGGGGCGGTGATCTGGCGCAGCGACTGCAGGCGGGTAGCCCCGAGGATGCGGCTGGCGTCCTCGAGCTCGGGGTGGATGGTCGCGAACGCCGCCTGCAATTGCTGATAGGCCGACGGCAGGTTGATGGTGAGGAACGCGATCAACAGGATCCACAGCGTCCCGTACAGCACGAAAGGCGGTCGGGTGTAGCTCAGAAACAGTCCGACGCCGAGCACGATGCCGGGTACCGCGACCGGAGCGGTGGCGAGAAAGCCGAGCGCGCGATGACCCGAGATCACGCGGCGGGTGGTGACATAGGCGATCACCAGCGCGAGGATGGTGCCGATGGTCGCGGTCGAGGCGCCGAGGATGACGGTGTTCTTGAGCGCCAGCTGGGTCGACGACAACTCGGTGAACACGAACACGATATTCTTCAGCGTCAGGGTCGAGGGCGTCACCAGCGTGGTCGCGTTCGGCGACAGCGCGGCGTTGAGCAGCGCGAAATAGGGCAGGAACACCGGGCTCAGCAGCACGATGAGACAGAAGCCCAGCGCCACCCAGCGCCATTGCTTCATTTCGACCTTGCGCGGCGCGCCATATTTGCCGCCGACCACCGAGAAACCGCGGCGGCCGAGAATGAATTTTTGCGCCTGCAGCAGCAGGATGGTCAGCAGCAACAGCGGCACCGCGGCGGTCGCGGCGAGCTCGAGTTTCGGCGGATACTGGAACAGGCTCCAGATTTTCGTGGTCATGGTGTGGAAGCCGGCCGGCAGCGCCAGGATCGCCGGCGAGCCGAACAGGGTCATGGCCTGCAGGAACGCGATCAGGGCGCCAGCGACCAGAGCGGGAAGCGCCAGGGGAATGGTGACGCGCCGCGCCGTGGTCCAGGCCTTGCCGCCGAGGATCGCGGAGGCATCCTCGAGTTCGCCGGGCATGTTGTCCAGCGCGTTGGCGACCAGCACGAACACGAAGGGAAAAGTGTAGCAGGAGATCACGAAAATGATTCCGGTCATCGAATAGATGTCGAACAGATGTTCGTCGGACTCCGCGCCGGTGATGAAGCGGAACAGCTGATTGAGCAATCCGCTGTTGGGCGCCGCCAGCAACTCCCAGGCCACCGCGCCGAGAAACGGCGGCGTCACGAACGAGGCCGTCACCAGCGCGCGGATGAACTGCCGCCCCGGCATGTCGGTGCGCGACACCAGCCATCCCATGGGCGCCGCGACCGCGCAGCAGATGATGGCGGATGAAGTGGCGATGATGGCGGTGGTCAACAGCGGGTCGAGGAAATCCGGATTGGTGAACAGCGTGACGAAATTCTGCAGCGTCACATGCTTGGCCTTGTCGGTGAAGGCGTAAACCGCAAGCCACGACAGCGGCAGCGCGATCAGCACGATCAGGCACAGCGCGAACAGCGCCAGCACCGGCTTGGTCCAGTCGAATCTGCCGCGGGTGCCGTCGATGGTTTCGATAGTGGTGGTCATGCTGCTTTCAGCTTTCTTCGTCATTCCGGGGCGCGTCGAAGACGCGAACCCGGAATCTCGAGATTCCCCGATGCGCACGGCGCATCTGAGGTCTGGTCCTTCGGACCATCCCGGAATGACCTCGGCAGGCGTGTCCGAACCAAATCAACCCTACACTTTGAACAGCTTCGCATAGCGCGTCTTGATTTCCTCGGCCATCGCCTCGACGCCGGCGGCGTCTTCCTTCATCAGCTTGATCTCGGAAATTTTCCGCCGGCCCGGCTTCGACTGCACCTGGGCATGCGCCGAATATTGCGCCGTGAAATCGGTGAAGAATTGCTGGGTCTCGCGGGTGTGAAGCCACGCCTGGAACAGCCGTGCGGCGTTCGGATGCGGCGCGGTTGCGAAAATCCCCGTCGGACCCGAGATCGTCGGTGCACCCTCGGCGGGATACACCGGCTCGACCGGCTGGCCGGCCTCCTTCAGCAGCACCACCCCATACTCGTTGCCGTCGGCCATCACGGCGCGCTCGCCGAGCGACAATTTCTTCGGCGGGTCGGTCGAGGACTGCACCTGCATCACGCGCTGCTTCGACAGCTTTTCGAAATACTCCCAGCCGAGCTCCCGCACCATCTGGAAGGTCGCGGTCATGATGGTGCCGCTGTAGGCGGGATGGCCTTTGACCAGCTTGCCTGCCCATTTCGGGTCGAGCAGATCGGCAAAGCTTTTCGGCGCGTCTTCGGCCTTCACCAGGTTGGTATTGTAGGCGATCGACGACAGATAGATTCGCGACGTCGCGGACATGCCGTCGGGATCGCGAAACTGCGGAAGAAAGTGCTGGGCGATGTCTTCGCTCACGAACGGCGCCAGCCAGCCGTTTTTCTTCCAGCTGATGAAATGCGAGGCGTCCGAAGAGTTGATCACGTCGGCGGCATGGATGTCGCTGGAGAATTCCTGCGCCACCCGCTGAAACAGCCGCTCCGAGCCGGAGCGTTCGACCTGCACGGCAATGCCCGGATATTTCGCCTCAAAGGCCTTGGCGAGTTTTTCGCCGACCGGAAGGTCCATCGCGGAATACAGGATCACCTTGCCTTCCTTGGTGGCGGCCTCGACCAGCTCGGGCGTGATCGCCACCGGCGGCGGCGACGCGGCACGGGCGGGGGAGGCGAATACGGCGCTGAGCGCGAGCGCCGTTGTGCCCTTCAAAACGTTCCGCCTGGAAAACTTTCTTGCCATCATCGTGTCCTCAATGTTGTCACCGGCTCAGCGCGCGGCAGCGTTCCGGCGGCAGCGTGAGCCAGACCTCGGTACCCCTGGGAACGGCGTTTTCGGTCGACGTCACCACCCGCAGGGTGGTGCCGTCCGATGTCTCGACCATGTAGTCGCGGCTGGCGCCAAGAAACACCTGCCGCGTCACGGTGGCCTTGACCGCATTCTCGGGCGCCGGCGGCGCTTGCGTCGATAGCTGGATATCGTGCTGGCGGATCGCGACCACGGCCCGCTCGCCGGGCTCGAGCTTCGCGCCGACCACCTTGAGTGTTGCTCCGGAAAACGTGACGTGATCGGTATCGCGCGCGGTGCCGTTGATGACGTTGCTGGCGCCGATGAAGCGCGCGACGAATTCCGACTGCGGCCGGTCGTAGATGTCTTCGGGCGTGCCGAGCTGGTCGATCTTGCCGGCATTCATCACCGCGATCAGGTCGGCGGTGGTCATCGCCTCCGACTGGTCGTGGGTGACGTAAACGGTGGTGTAACGATACTCGTCGTGCAGCCGGCGAATTTCGAAGCGCATCTCCTCGCGCAGGTTGGCGTCGAGATTGGAAAGGGGTTCGTCGAGCAAGAGCGTCTCCGGCTCGACGATCAGGGCGCGCGCCAGCGCCACGCGCTGCTGCTGGCCACCGGACAATTCGCCGGGATAGCGCTGCGCGAGAACTTCGAGTTTTGTCGCCTTGAGGATCACATCGAGCTTTTTGGCGATGGTGCCGCGGTCGATTTTCCGCAACCGCAGCCCATAGACGATGTTTTCGGCGACCGTCATATGCGGCCACAGCGCGTAGCTCTGGAAGATCATCGACATCTTGCGCTGCTCGGGCGGCAGGGTGCGCGCGCTGGATGACACCATGCGGTCGCCGACATGGATCTCGCCGTCGGAGGGTTCCAGAAAGCCCGCGATCAGCCGCAAGGTCGTGGTCTTGCCGCAGCCGGACGGGCCGAGCAGGCAGACCAGTTGCCCGTGGTCGATCCGCAACGAGACGTCATCGACCACCGCGAGCGATCCAAATCGCTTGGTCAGGCCGCGCAATTCAACCGACGCCAATCGCTTCACTCCCTGCATTTTGCGCGGATGGCGCGCAGCGCCGTTGTCGGCCGTTTTATTTATCGATGGATCAATATAAGCACGAAAAATGACGCGCCGAAAAGGCTCACGCTCCTAAAGTCTTATGCGTGCCGTCGTTGCGAGGAGCAAAGCGACGAAGCAATCCACGCGTCGTCATTCCGGGATGGTGCGCTAGCACCAGACCTCAGATGTGCAGTTGCACATCGGGGAATCCCGAGATTCCGGGTTCGATGCGGGGCATCGCCCCGGAATGACTGATGCGTCACGGACTTACACTTTCGCCGAGCCAGTCGATCGCGGCCTCGACGCCGCCCGCGCCGTGCGGGATGTCGAGCGCCTGCAGGCCGACTTCGATGACGCCCAGGGTTCCCAGGATCATCGGGGCGTTGACATGACCCATATGGGCGATCCGGAACGCCTGGCCCTGCAGCTCGCCGATCCCGACGCCAAGCACCACGCCGCATTTCTCCTTGCAATAGCGATGCAGCGCGTCGGGATCGTGGCTGTCCGCCATCATGACGGTGGTGACGGTGTTGGAGCGTTCGCTCGCCTCGGCGATGTTGAAACCGAGCACCTGGCCTTCGGCCCAGACCGCGACCGCGCGGCGCACCGCTTCGGCGAGCAGGCGGTGGCGCAGGAACACGTTTTCGAGTTTCTCCGCAAACAGCATGTCGACCGCCTGCCGCAGCGCGAACAACAGATGCACCGGCGCGGTGCCGGCATATTTGCGGTAGTGCTCGCTGCCTTCGCGCTCGGTCCAGTCCCAATAGGGCGTGCGGAGATCCGCTTTCTTGTGCACCTCGCGGGCGCGGTCGTTGGCGGCGACGAAGCCGAGGCCCGGCGGCGTCATCAGGCCCTTCTGCGAGCCGCACATCGCCACATCGATGCCCCATTTATCCATCTCGAACGGCATGCAGCCGAGCGACGCCACGGTATCGACCATGAACAGCGCCGGATGGTGGGATGCCTTGATCGCCTTGCCGATGGCTTCGATGTCGTTATAGGCGCCGGAGGCGGTGTCGACCTGTGCTGCGAGGATCGCCTTGATGGTGTGGTCCTTGTCGGCCCGCAGGCGGGCTTCGACCTCATCGGGCCGGATCGCGCGCCGCCAGTCGCCCTTCAGCACCTCGACCTCGGCGCCCATTGCGGCTGCCGCATTACCCCAGCCGATCGCGAACCGGCCGCTTTCCAGCACCAGCACCTTGTCGCCGCGCGACAGCACGTTTGAGAGCACCGCTTCCCAGGCGCCATGGCCGTTGGCGATATAGATGTAGGATCGGCCTTTGGTGGCGAACAATTTCGAGAGATCGGCGAGCAGGCTCTCGGTCAGGTTGGTCATCTGGTCGGAATAGATGTCCAGCGCCGGACGATGCATCGCCCGCAACACTTCGTCGGGCATGGTGGTGGGCCCGGGGATCGCCAGGAATTCCCGGCCGGCGCGAACGACCATTTTTCTTGTTCCTTTTAGCTTTGCTTCTTCGGAGAGGGATGCAGGGAAATGGCGGGAAATTCAAGCTACAACATCATGATATCTGATTGAAGCTGTCATTCCGGGGCGCGCAAAGCGCGAACCCGGAATCTCGAGATTCCGGGTCTGGTCCTTCGGACCATCCCGGAATGACGGACGCGCGCGCTATTTCCCCAGCGCATCCGCGATTCCGCGCCAGATCTGGTCCTTGAGCTCGGTGGCGGGCGGGCTCGGGATGACGGTGGCCGGCCCTGTCCGTTTTTGGCACGCCACCACCAGGCGCAGGATCCACACCTCGCCATCGGTGTAATAGGGATCGCCGCCACCGTTGCGCCCGGTCAGCGTCGGGCCGATGCCCGTGACCTGATATTTCGCATCCACGAGGGCCGCGGCCTCGAGGTCGGCGGCGAGCAGTTTGCGCTCGGCGTCGATATCGGGGCCGATATGGTGGGTGATGGCGCCGGTATAGTGGCTGACGCCGACGCTGCGGTCGAAGGTCACGGCGCCCAGCCACACCGGGCGCTTCTCCTCGCCCTGGTCCAGCACCTTCCAGAACCGCACATGGTGGCGGTGATCGGCACTGTTGCCGTCGGGCTTTTCGAACGCGAGGTCCTCGCGGCGGCCGAGATAGAACAAATTGCTCACCGGGGCGTCGCGGTAGGGGCGGTCGAGCAGCACGCTGCCGGCGATCTCGATCGAGGATTTCAGCGTCACCGGATCGGCGGGAAACCAGCCCGCCGCCTGCATGGCGCAGAGCACGTCCTTGTCATCGCCGATCAGCCCGACATTGATCGGATCGCCGGGAATGCCCTGCGCGGTCTGCGTCACCATCGGCAGGTTGGCGAGCCGCTTCTGATGCTCGTAGTGGCTCCACAGCGCCGGCAGCGCGAGATAGGCGAGCGCGGTGTAGGCGAGGACGACGGCGATCGCGAGCAGCAGAAAGCGCTGCAGCCGCGAGCGATCGCGGGGGTCTTGCGCTTCGATATCGTCGTAGAGTTCAGCCACGGCGGCGTTCCCGGTTCACCTCTCCCCGCTTGCGGGGAGAGGTCGCCCGGCGAAGCGTAGCGAAGTCGGGCGGGTGAGGGGACTCTCTGCGAGTCGAGTCGGCCGAGAAAGCCCCTCACCCCAACCCTCTCCCCGCGAAGTGCGGGGAGAGGGAGGAATATCCCTCACCGCCTCGTCTCGCGGCAGCCGGCGGCTTCGGCTTCTTCCACCGAGCAGAACCAGCGCGTGCCTTTGCTGATCTTCATCTTGATCTGCGCATACCAGCGGCTGGTCGGCTTGTGGTAGATGCATTCGCCGGCGCCGTTGACATTGCCCTTGATGGTGCAGTCGGGCGAGGGCGCGACCGATCCGGAGGCGGATGCCAATAGCGTCGCATGGGCGTTGGCCGGCGCCTGCACCGCGCCGAGGATGGTCGTCTTCTTGTTGCGGACGCGCCAGTCCCATGGCGCGATGAACGCGCCCTGCCACATCCCGGCCTTGGCTTCGCG
>Ga0209422_1000044_pt1 | contig 28706 bp, 25 predicted proteins | sample BlaSpr_A8_OM2_M3_FD_187983 | JGI IMG/M metagenome (GOLD analysis project Ga0209422, IMG submission 187983) | Forest soil microbial communities from Thunder Bay, Ontario, Canada - Black Spruce, Ontario site 2_A8_OM2_M3 (SPAdes) (version 2) | ecosystem: Environmental > Terrestrial > Soil > Boreal... | reverse complement strand
CCGCCCGCCAGCCTGCCCAGGCGGTCGAAGTGCGGTTCCAGCCGAGAAAAATCATCGGGCGCCAAATAGATCCGCAGCAGATCGCGCAACGCCCGATCGATGGCGTAGAAATTCGCGCCCGCGCAATCCGGTGCGATATGATCGGCGCCGCGGCGCTGTGTCTCGGCCTTGTCGAACGACTTCTGCGATGGAGGCGCGTGCATGGCTGACCTCGCCTGCGGATCGGTTATCGACGCTGAATAACGTTGTCCGGCGGAATATTCCAACACAATCGGTGTTGCGGCGGCCGATTGACCGTCAGGCGCATGGCGCAGGGTTTGTCAACCAGCCCTAATACCGGGTCGTTACAATGCGCCATGCATGACAAATTTTGCTTGATCCCGGCCCGTTCTTGGACAGACTGGCAATCGATCTCATCTTGATGCCGCCGCCTCGACCGATCTTTGGCAAAAGTGTAGAGGAGATGGAATTGAGCGCGACTGGGAAATCGGAGCGTTTGGCTCAAGGCTCGAACCGCAATCTCCACACCATCGGCGGCCTGACACCGCTGGCCATTCTGCTCGCCATCGCCTTGTCGGGCTGCGGGGATAAGCCGCCGCAGGCGGCCGCCGCCGCGGCGCCTCCGGTGACGGTCGCGCAGCCCGTCAAACGCACGGTGCAGGATTGGGACGAATTCACCGGACGGTTCGATGCGGTGGAGGAGGTTCAGGTTCGCGCCCGCGTCGGCGGCTTCGTCACCAATGTCGAATTTCGCGACGGCGCCTTCGTCAATACCGGCGATCTGCTCTACATCATCGACCCCCGCCCGTTCGAGGCGGTTGCCCTGCAAGCTGATGGCCAGCTTGCGGATGCGCGCGCCAAGGCGGAGCTTGCCAAGCGCGACCTCGACCGCGGCCTGTCCCTGGTCCAGACCAGCGCTGTCTCCGAACAGGTCGTCGACCAGCGCCGCCAGGCGTTGCAGGCGGCGCACGCCGCCGAGACCGTGGCCGAAGGCGCGTTGAAGGCAGCCCAGCTCAATATCGAATTCAGCCACGTCGTGGCACCGCTCGGCGGCCGGGTCAGCCGCCATCTCGTTAGCATCGGCAATCTCGTGCAGGGCAGCGACAATGGCGGCGGCACGCTGCTAACGTCGATCGTGTCGCTCGATCCGATCTACGTCTATTTCGACATGGATGAGGCGACCTATGTCAAATACAACCGGCTCTATTTCGAGGGCAAGCGCCCGAGTTCGCGCGAAAATCGCAACCCGGTCCAGGTGACGCTGACCGGCGAAACCAAGCCGTCGCACGAGGGCAAGGTCGATTTCCTCGACAACCGGATGGATGTCTCGACCGGCACGCTGCGCGGACGGGCGGTGATCCCGAACAAGGATTTTTCCATTTTGCCCGGGCAGTTCGGCCGAGTCCGCCTGATTGCCAGCGCGCCTTACGAGGCGCTGCTGGTGCCGGACACCGCCATCGCCACCGATCAGTCGCGCAAGATCGTGTTCGTGGTCAAGGATGACGACACCGTGGAGGCAAAACCGGTCATCCTGGGACCGCTCGACGAGGGCTTGCGCGTGATCCGCGAAGGCCTCAAACCGGAAGACCGAGTGATCGTCGATGGCGTTCAGCGCGCGCGCGTCGGCGCCAAGGTCAGCCCGCACGCCCCTTCGGCCGCGGGTCACAAGACATGAATCTCGGCCGGCTTTCCATCAATCAGCCGATCCTGGCGATGGTGCTGTCCATCGTGCTCCTGATCGTGGGCGCGCTCGCCTACCGGACGCTGCCGATCGCCGAATATCCGGAAGTGGTGCCGCCGACCGTGGTGGTGAGCGCGCAATATCCGGGGGCTTCGGCGCAGACCATCTCCGACACGGTCGCCGCTCCCATCGAGCAGCAGATCAACGGCGTCGAGGACATGCTGTACATGTACAGCCAGGCCACCTCGAACGGCCTGCTCACCGTCACCATTACCTTCAAGCTCGGTACCAATCTCGACAACGCGCAGGTGCTGGTGCAGAACCGCGTCGCGATCGCGCAGCCGCAATTGCCGGATGAGGTGCAGCGCAACGGCGTCGTCACCAAGAAGAATTCGCCCGACATCCTGATGGTCGTGTTCATGTTGTCCCCCGACGACTCGCTCGACCAGCTCTACATTTCCAACTACGCGCTGCTGCAGGTCCGCGACCAGCTCCTGCGGCTCGACGGCATCGGCGACATCCAGATCTTCGGTGCGCGCGATTATTCGATGCGGCTGTGGCTCGATCCGGACAAGATACAGACGCTCGGGCTCACGGCGGGCGACGTGATCGCCGCGATCCGCGCGCAGAACCTGCAGATCACCGGCGGCCAGCTTGCGAGCCCGCCGATCGCGGATCGCGCCTTCCAGCCCAATCTCACCTTCACCGGCCGCCTGAAGGACATCTCGCAGTTCGAGGACATCGTCGTCAAGGCGGGCCAGGACGGCCGCACCGTACGGCTGCGCGACATCGCGCGGATCGAGCTCGGTGCGCTCGACTACTCCACCAACAGCTTCGAGCTGCGGAAGACCGCGGTCGCGATGCTGGTGACCCAGCGTCCAGGATCCAACGCGCTCGCGACCGCCAAGGGCATCAAGGACACCATGGCCAAGCTGAAGACGAGCTTCCCGAAGGGACTCGACTACGACATTGGCTACAACCCGACCGAGTTCATCCAACAGTCCATCAGCGAGCTGATCAAGACCATTTACGAAGCAATGGCCCTGGTCGTCATCGTGGTGCTGGTGTTTCTGCAGGGCTGGCGCCCGGCGATCATCCCGATCGTGGCGATCCCGGTGTCGCTGGTCGGCACTTTTGCGGCGATGGCCGCGCTCGGCTATGCCATCAACAACCTGACGCTGTTCGGCCTCGTGCTCGCGGTCGGCATCGTGGTCGACGACGCCATTGTGGTGGTCGAGAACGTCGAGCGGCATTTGCGCGACGGCATGAGCCGGCGGGATGCGGCGCTCAAGACCATGGAGGAAGTCGGCGGCGCGCTGGTGTCGATCGCACTGGTATTGTGCGCAGTGTTCGTGCCGACCGCGTTTCTCGGTGGCATCACCGGGCAGTTTTTCCAGCAATTCGCGGTCACGATCGCGGTCGCGACGGCAATTTCCTGCTTCTGCTCGCTGACGTTGTCGCCTGCGCTGGCCTCGCAGATCCTGGTTCCGCATGACGAGAAGCGGCCGCCCGCGACCTGGAATCTGCTCGCGCGCGGCTGGGAGTGGTTCACCGGCATCTTCAACCGCGGCTTCAACTGGCTGTCGAATTCTTATGCTGACGTCGCAGATTTCGTGATTCGGCACAGCGTGGTGATGCTGCTCGTCTATGTGGTGCTGATCGGCAGTGCCGGCTGGCTGATTGCCACCACGTCCCAGGGCTACATTCCGGCACAGGATCGCGGCTACGTGATCATATCCGCGCAATTGCCGGGCGCGGCCTCGCTGGCGCGGACCACCGAGATCGTTCACAGGATTGAGAGCATTGCGCTCGATACGCCCGGAATCTCGCATATCGCAGTCTTTGCAGGCCTGTCGGGCGCGACCCGCACGCAGGCGAGCAACTCCGCGGCACTGTTTCCAGTGTTCGAGGAACCGGAAGTGCGCCTCAAGAAGGGGCTGAGCGCACAGGTGATCACGGCGGACCTGCGCAAGCGCCTCTCGGCCATCGAGGGCGCGTTCATCATCGTGATTCCGCCGCCGCCGATCCCGGGCATCGGCACCGGCGGCGGCTTCACCATGCGGATCCAGGATCGGCAGGGCCGCGGGCCTGAGCTGCTGGCGGCTGCGACCGACGAACTCGTCGCCGCGGCGCGCAAGTCGCCGCTGCTCCTCGCCCCTACTGTGTTCTCGCCGTTCTCGGCCAACACGCCGCAGGTGTTCGTCGACATCGACCACGTCAAGGCGCAGAAGCTCGGTGTTCCCATCCAGAATGTCACCGATACCATCCAGACCTATTTCGGCTCGACCTACGTCAACGACTTCAACCTGTTCGGCCGCACCTATCACGTCACCGCGCAGGCCGATCTGCCGTTCCGGAAGGAGAAGGCCGACCTCACGCGGCTACGCACCCGCAATGCCAGCGGCGACATGGTCATGCTTGGCAGCGTCGTGGATTTCCGCGACATTTCGGGGCCGGACCGGGTCGCGCGCTACAATCTTTATCCCGCAGCCGAGCTGCAGGGTGAGGGTCTGCCCGGCACGAGCTCGGCGACCGCGATCGCCGTCATGAAGAAGCTCGCCGAGGAGACGCTGCCGAGCGGCTTTGCCTTTGAATGGACCGACCTGTCCTATCAGCAGACGACCAGCGGCAATGCGGGCCTTGCGGTGTTTCCGATCTGCGTGCTGTTCGTCTATCTGGTGCTGGCCGCGCAATATGGCAGCTGGACGCTGCCCTTTGCCGTCCTCCTGATCGTGCCGATGTGCCTTCTGGCTGCGACCGTCGGCGTGCGCGTCATGCATCAGGACGTCAATATCCTGACGCAAATCGGCTTCGTGGTGCTGGTGGGGCTTGCCGCCAAGAACGCCATCCTGATCGTCGAGTTTGCCCGCGACATCGAGCTCGAGGGCAAAGGCCGCCTGGAAGCCGTCATCGAGGCCTGCCGGCTGCGCCTGCGCCCGATCCTGATGACGTCGTTTGCCTTCATCCTCGGTGTGCTGCCGCTGGTGGTCTCGACCGGCTCCGGATCGGAGATGCGCCAGGCGGTCGGCGTCGCCGTGTTCTTCGGCATGCTGGGGGTGACGCTGTTCGGGCTGATCTTCACGCCGATCTTCTACGTGATCGTGCGCAATCTGGCCGATGGTTCGCGCCGCAAGGTTCCGGCGCCGGCCGAATAACTGGCAACGATCGCAGGCCCGCGCCGCGGCCCGAAATAGATGGGCACATTCAGGGTTATTCAATATCATGCCGGCAACGGAAGCATTGGGGAGACATCCATGAAATCGGGATTGTTGTCGGCGGCCGTTGCGGCGTGCGGTCTTTTGCTCGCCGCGCCAGCATCGACGCAGGGCGTCAAGATCGGAATCCTCAACGATCAGTCCGGCGTCTACGCCGACTATGGCGGCAAATGGTCGGTCGAGGCGGCCAAGATGGCGGTCGAGGATTTCGGCGGCGGCGTGCTCGGCCAGAACATCGAGGTGATTTCCGCCGACCATCAGAACAAGCCGGATCTCGCCACCGCGATCGCGCGGCGCTGGTATGAGGTCGAAGGCGTCGACATGATCACCGAGCTGACGACCTCCTCGGTCGCGCTGGCAATTCACGATCTGTCGAGGCAGATGAAGAAGATCGACATCGTCGTCGGTGCTGCGACCTCGCGGCTGACCGGCGACGCCTGCCAGCCCTACGGCTTTCATTGGGCCTACGATACCCATGCGCTCGCGGTCGGCACCGGCGGCGCGCTGGTCGAGGCCGGCGGCGACACCTGGTTCTTTTTGACCGCCGATTACGCCTTCGGTTATGCGCTGGAGAAAGACACCGGCGATCTGGTCAAGGAAAAGGGCGGCAAGGTGCTGGGCTCGGTCCGCATTCCCCTGAACTCGTCGGATTTTTCGTCGTTCCTGCTGCAGGCGCAGAGCTCGAAAGCAAAGATCATCGGGCTCGCCAACGCGGGGCTCGACACCACCAACTCGATCAAGCAGGCGGCCGAATTCGGCATCGTCAAGGGCGGCCAGAAGCTCGCCGGCCTTTTGCTGACGCTTGCCGAAGTGCACGGCCTCGGGCTTGAAGCAGCGCAAGGCCTGGTGCTGACCGAGGGCTACTACTGGGACCGCGACGACAAGAGCCGGGAATTCGCCAATCGCTTCTTCCAGCGCACCGGGCGGATGCCGAACATGATCCAGGCCGGCACCTATTCGGCGACGCTGCAATACCTCAAGGCGGTCAAGGCCGCCAACACCAAGGACACCGAAGCCGTCGCCGCGAAGCTGAAGGAGCTTCCGGTCGACGACGATTTCGCGCAAGGCGGCAAGGTGCTGCCCAACGGACGCATGGTGCACGACCTCTATCTGTTCGAGGTCAAGAAGCCGTCGGAATCCAAGAAGCCCTGGGATTACTACAAGCAGCTCGCGGTGGTGCCGGGCGATAAGGCGTTCCTGTCCGCCAAGGACTCTGGTTGCCCGCTGACGAAGTGAGCCTCTCGTGTCCCGGACGCGGTGCAGCGTTCTCCCGGCGATGCCAACGGGCCGCGCGAATGCGCGCCCGATGACGGGCTCCGCATCGTCCGGTCACGCTACGCCGCAGCCGGCACCATCGCGACCGCGCTCTGGCGACCGAAAAATAACGACGAGCCGGAACGGCCGGCGCCATCGCTATTCCGCTTGAACGAGCTTCGGCGCGCCCCGCTCCTTCCATATCGCCAGCAGCGCGACGAACAGGATGCCGGTGACGAGCGTGGAAAGCGGAAGGCCGAGCATGTTCCGGCCGGCCACGAAATCTCCAACGCAAGTGCCGGCCGCCCTCACCGCCACGATGGTCAGCCAGTAATACGGCAGCCATCGCAGCAATCCGTTGCGCGCGATCACGAACAGCAATGCCAGGATCGGCACCAGCAGCAGCGACCCTCCGGCATCGCCGAGATGCAGATCGTGCGAGCAGTAGTCGCCGATCACGGTGCCGAGCGCGCCCGCGATGAACATGCTGACCCAATAGGGCGCATCGGCGCGGAGCAGGGAGGCGCTGTCGTCACTGGGCCGCCGGCGCCAGACCAGCTGCCAGCTCGCAAAAATCGCTGCGACGAGAAGGGCAGTGAGTCCGGCGATGACCAGCAGGCGCGGCTGTTTCATGTCGCCGCAGGCAAAATCGGCAAAGTTGGTCGCTGCCGTCCTGACGATGATGATGGCGGTCCAGTAATAGACCTGGTGAACCGACCGGTCGAAACGCTCGGCCACCATCACGATGGCAAGCGCGAGCGCGAGGTACGGAAGTCCCGCGACGTGCCCCAGTCCCAGATTGCGGGCGAAAAAGTCGCCCATGTTGGCGCCGAAGATGCTGGCAAGGCAGAGCGCGCCCCAGTATCGCGTGCCAAGGGTCGGCAAGTGGATTTGCTGCATCGGAACTGTTGCTTTCTCTTTTGATTCGCGTGAGATCGATAGCCGATTGGAACCGGGGAAGGTATCGAATTTTCTCCAGACGGCATCGGATCAGCACATGGGAGCCATGAGACCTGAAAAAGGTCTCAGCAAGATTACCCGGTCTCGTTTTCCTGCCGCAAACCGCGGGTAAGCGTCGCCACGAATTCAAATGGATCGGGCGACAGCCAGCAAGATGACGGATGCTTGATGTTGCGTGAATGGAAGGTCATCGCGGTCACGATGGTTTCGCTGGCGCGACCCGCGTTCGCCGGCCCTCCTTACGTGTCCGACGATCCCGAGCCGACCGATTACAAGCACTTTGAAATTTACACGTTCAGCAACGGCACCGCCACGCGGGGCGATATCGGTGGTGCGTCGGGGATCGATTTCAACTACGGCGCCGCGCCGAATCTTCAATTGACGGCGACGCTGCCCATCGGGTTCGACAACCCTGCCGGCGGCAATATGAGCTTCGGCCCGGGCAACATCGAACTTGCTGCAAAATACCGCTTCCTGCATCAGGACTCCTTCGGCCTCGACGTCAGCGTATTTCCCCGGGTTTTTCTCCCGAGCCCGACCAGGAACCTCGGTAATCCTGCTGCGTCCCTGCTGCTCCCCGTATGGGTCCAGAAAGACTGGAATGGGGGCTGGTCCGCCTTCGGCGGTGGTGGCTGTGTCGTGAGTGGCCGCGCGGCGCAGGATTTTTGCCTGACCGGCGGCGTCGTGACGTATCAGTTGCTCTCCAAGCTGCAGCTTGGCGTCGAACTATTTCACCAGACGGCCGACCACATTGGAACGCCGGCGACGTCAAGCATCGGGATTGGCGCCCGATACGACATCAACGACACCTATCATCTGCTCGGCTACATCCGGCGAGGAATTGAGAACGCCGCCGAGGCCGATCAATTTTCCTGGTACGCCTCGGTGCTATTTACGTTCTGACAATTCTGCGGTTGCCCAACGGCCTCATGGTTCGAGACGCCGCGCCTTCGCCCTTCGGGCTGCGGCGCGCTCCTCACCATGAGGGTCAAGGACCTCATCCTGAGGAGCGCGCTCTTGCGCGCGTCTCGAAGGATGAAGCGACTGGACTAGAATCCTCAGCCCCGCCTGACGCTTGAGCCGCCGTCGACCGGCAGCGTCACGCCGGTGATGAAATTGGCCTCGTCGGAAGCCAGGAACAGCGCGGCGTTGGCGACGTCCCAGGCCGTGCCCATCTTCTTGCGCAGCGGCACCTTGGCGTCGCGCTCGGCCTCGACCTCGGCGCGGCTCTTCCTGAATTCGCGGGCGCGGGTATCGACCGCCATCGGCGTGTTCATCAGGCCGGGCAGGATGACGTTGGCGCGGATGCCGTATTGCGCGTTCTGGTAGGCGAGCTGCTCGGTGAAGGCGATCATCGCCGCCTTGGTCGCCTTGTACGCGACGTAGGGATAGGTGGTGATGGCCGCCATCGAGGAGATGTTGATGATGGCGCCGCTCTGTTGCTGGCGCATCACCGGGATCACGTGCTTGGCGGCGAAGATGCAGCTCTTGAGGTTGATCGCCACGCAGCGCTCCAGCGCCTCCTCGGTGAAGTCAGCCAGTTCGGCGTCGCCGCCGGCGAGGCTGACGCCGACATTGTTGTGCAGGATGTCGATCCGGCCCCAGCGCGCCTTGGCATCCTCGACCATGGCCTTGAGTTCGGCATTCCTGGTGACGTCGGCCTTGAAGGCCGCCGCGGTGCCGCCCTTGGCGGCGATCATGTCGACCGTCTGCTGCGCCGAATCGAGATGGTGATCCACGCACAGCACGCGAGCGCCTTCGCGCGCGAAGGTCAGCGCGGTGGCGCGGCCGTTGCCCATGCCTTCGCCGGGGCTCTGGCCGGCGCCGACGACGATGGCGATTCTGTCCTTGAGGCGCATGTCAGTTCACTCCCGGGATCGGATACTGCTTGAGTACCTCTTTGTAGGTTGGTTCGTTGTCGATTTTCATGGTCGCGAGCACGCGGACCACGGCGCAATAGAAGGCGATGGTGAGCACGAGATCGGTCATGTGCTCGTCGGACAGCTCTTGCTTGATCGCGGCGAAGGTCGCCTCCGACATGGCGAGCTCGCGCACCATCTCGCGGGCGCCCTTCAGGATCGCCTTGGCCAAGGACTCCAGCTTCGACGGCTTGCCCTCGGTCTCGGCCAACAGCCCCTCGATATCGGAATCGGTGACGCCGAACTCCTTGCCGATCTTCACATGATGGGTGAATTCGTATTCCGACTTCTCCAGCCAGCCGACCTGCAAAATCGCAAGCTCGCGCAGGCGCGGGTCGAGCTTGCTCTTGAATCGGATGAAGCTGCCGACGCCGTTGAAGGCGCGCGCCATGTCGGGCGAGTTGACCAGCAGCTTGTGCAGGTTGGTGTTGCGCTTGAGCATGTCGCGATATTCCGGCGCGACCTGGTCGGCCTCCAGATAGGGCAGGCGGGCCATCTTGTTCGTTCTCCCCGGTGACGTGTTATGGATGATCGATGATAGGAAGGACGTTACCGCGAGGAAAGCGCCTAATCCTCATGGCTGTCAGACGAGAAGGCTCATGCAAGCCACCGCGTGCTCGCACGACGCTCTGGCGGTCCACGAGGCGCGCTCGGCCGAAGTCCAGCTTCCGGACAGCCGGCACGGCACGCGCAGCAGGCCTGGCAGTTGGATGAGCGGGTCCACGCGCTTCTATTCACCCATGAATCAGGCGCCATGCGATCGCGCCCAGCCCGCCGAGCCAGAGGGCGGTGGCCGCCAAGAATTGAATGCCAAAGCCCATGCTGCGCTTCTCCGCGGCCTGCGCGTAGCCGGTGATGTAGAGAATGCGGCCGACGATCCAGACCAGGCCAAGCACGGCGGCGATGGGATCGCTGATATAGATCGCAAACAGCCAGAGCGAGGGCAGGAAAATCGGCATCCATTCCAGCGTGTTCATCTGTCCGCGAAACACCCGCTCGAAATCAGGATTGCCCGTAATCGCCGGCGCCTTGATGCCGAATTTGGCGCGGGCCTTTGCGACCCGGGCGGAGGTGAAAAAGTAGAACGCGATCGCGAGCAGCGTGACGAGCGCGGTGAAATGAAACATTGCGAGAGCCCCCTTAAAGTTAAACCGTCATTCCGGGGCGCGCGTCAGCGCGAACCCGGAATCTCGAGATTCCGGGTTCGCTTCGCGCCCCGGAATGACGATTCCTCAATACCCCGTCAATTCAAGATATCCAACGCCTGCGTGGCTGCCCGCAAGGCTGATCGGCCCTTCCCAATAGGAAAAGCTGGTCGCCATCCAGCTTCGCGCATTCAGCGGGACGCACACGATCCTCAGCGCCAGCGGCGGAATTGCAATCTCCCATGTGGTCGGGATCCTGCGCCCGTCGATCTCGGTGAAAGCCTTCGGCGTCATGGTGATGTCACTCGATCCGATCTGCTGGGTTTTGCCGTCCGGCAAAATCCAGTTCGCGGAGGCGTAATGATGGCCGTCGGTCTGTCGCATTCGGTACAGCATCAGCTTCTCGCCCGAATTGAAATGCAGCGACAGCCAGTCCCAGCCGGATTGGTCCGAGGCGAGCGGCTGGCTGCTCCATTCCCGGTCCATCCAGGCAAGGCCGACGACGTCGACGGATTTGTCGTCGATGCTGATGCGGCCCGCCGCCTTGAAGTGCGGCTGGCTGTAATAATACGAGGCCTGCTCGCGCTCCGATTTGCGGCTGTAGCCGCCTTCGCCCTGCGGCACCAGCGGCCGATCGGCATCGAGCTGCAATGTGTAGGCAAAATCCGAACCGGATGCGGTGACCTCAAGCGGCGCGATCAGGTCGTCGCGCATCGGTTCACGCCCGCGCATTTGCCAGGAATCGATCCAGGCCTGAAACGGTTTTGCGTCGACGCCGGCCTGCCCGACGCCGCCGCGGGCGAATTTTTCGGCGGTGCGGTGGGTGTCGGCGCGCGTGACGGCGGCGTGGCCCATCCAGATCTGCGGATTGGCCCAGCCTTCGGCTTGCGCGCCCGGCCGCGAGGCCTGACGGAACAAGGTCCACTGCGCGCCATAGGCCGTGCCTGCCGAATCCACCAGGTTCGCCGTCAGGTACCACCACTCGATGCGATAGTCCGGATGCGGACCGTGGTCGGCAGGGAATGTAAAAGTCTTGCCGGGAACGACTTGGGCAAAACCTGCCGCGTTCATGCCGAGCCCGGCAAAGCCCTGCGCGAGGGCGTGCCCGCGGCCGAGCCCGAGAAACAGCGCACCGCCCGCGAAGACGCGGCGGGTGATGTGGACCCTATCGTTCATCGGCGAAAATCTTGATCAGGCGCGCCGGCTGCATCCGCGCCAGTCTTATCACCGGAAGCAGGGCCGCCAGCAGCGACGCCGCCATCGCCACGGCCAGCAGCTGCAGGAGTTGCAGCGGGAAAACATGGAACGGCAGCCGCCAGCCGAACGCCTTTACGTTCACCACCGCGATCAGGCACCACGCCACCAACAGCCCCAGCGGCAGCGCCAGCAGCGTGGTGATCAGCGCCACCGACAGCGTCTTCAACAGCTCGATCGCCGCAAGCTTCCGCCGCGTGATGCCGATCGCCCACAGCGGCGCCAGTTGCGGCAGGCGAGAGTTGGCGAGCGTCAACAGGCTCGTCAGCAAGGCGACGCCGGCGACCCCAAGGGTGAAGGCGTTCAATGCCGCCGTCACCGCAAAGGTGCGGTTGAAGATCCGCGTCGACTCGGCTTTCAGCGTGGCCTGATCGACGAGGCTGCGGCCATCGAGCCCGAATTTCTGCTGCAGCGACGAGATCAGCGCGGGCACTTCGCCAGGCGTGACGCGGAGCGCCAGCCGCGTCAGCGGTATCTGCGGAAAACGCCGGATCAGCGCGGCGATGTTGACGGCGATCTGTCCCTTCGGGTTGCCGTAATCGGCATAAATGCCGACGATCTCGAGTGTCCAGCTTCCGCCCGGCGCGGGCACCTCGATGCGGTCGCCGATGCCGAGTTTCAGACGCCGGGATAATTGCTCGCTGATGAAGCCGGCATCGCCGGGACGAAGGCGGGCCCACACGTTGGCAGCGGACTCCAGCAGCGGCCAGTGATCGCGATAGGTCGCGTGATCGGGCAGGCCGAAAATCTCGATCGGCGCGCCCCCGATTTGCGTTTCCGCCCGGCCGCCCTGCAGCACCGCTTCCACCTCGGGACGCTGGCGCAGCCAGGCCTTGATCTCGGCAGCATGGGCATCGTTGGCCGCGGTCAGATAGATGTCCGCCGCCAGCCGTCCATCCAGCCAGCTGATGAAGGTTCGGCTGAAGGTTTCCACCATAGTGCCGACACCGACATTGACCGCGAGCGCCAGCAACAGCGCCATCAGCGCCAGCGACAAGCCCGAAAGCTGCTGGCGGCTGTCGGCCCAGAACCAGCCCACGAGCGCGCGCTTGGCGCGGCGCTGGCCGAGCGACAGCACGCGTTCCAGGATCGCCGGCAGGATCAGCGCCGCGCCGAGCAGCAGCGCCGCGAGCACGGCGAATCCCGACACCAGCGAATCGCCGTACCACAGGAAGAACCCGGCGGCGGCAAGCACGGCGAGTGCCAGCGTGCTCTGCAAGATCAGCCAGCGGTGCTGCGCCTGTTGCCAGGCATGGGGCTGGGCTGCCGCCAGCACCGGAAGCCGGATCGCTTTCGCCAGACTTGTGGCCGCGGCCACCAGCGCGCCGACGATGCTGATGATCACGCCGGCAATCCACCATTCGGCCTTGAGTGTCAATTCGCCGGGAATTTGCGCCCCATAAAGGCCGCGCAAGGACGCCGCGACATCGGGCAATAACGCGGCGGCGATTAGGTAACCGCAGACGAGGCCAATGAGGCCCGCGACCAGCGCGATTGACACCAATTCCATCACCAGCACCGTGTTCAGCAGGCGCGCCGACACCCCGCAGGCGCGCAAGGTGCGCAGCATCGGCAGGCGCTGCTCGAATGCTAACCCGATCGCCGAATTGACGATGAACAGCCCGACCACGAAGGACAGCAACCCGAACGCCGTCAGGTTCAGATGAAAACTGTCGGTGAGACGCTCCAGATCGCTCTCCGCATCCGGCTGGACCAGGCGGAGTTTTTCACCGACCACGCTTTCAAGCGCGGCGCGCCCGGCTTGGGGCTTGGCTTGGGCCTTCCCGACCAACAGCCGGGAAATCTGCCCCGGCATTTTCAGGAGTTTTTGCGCCATGCCGATATCGACGACGAGTACGCCCGGTACCAGTTGCGGCTGTACGCGCAGTGGCGGCAGGGCGATGCCGTCGCTCGACAACGGCGTCGCGCCCTCCGGCAGGTTGAGATCGGACAACACTTCCGGCGCTACCAGCGTTTCGCCCGGTGGCGTCAGGAACGATCGCAATCCGGCCCTGCCGATCGCCGGCGCATTGCCGACTTCCACAGGGATGGTGATGGGTTCGATGCCGAGCAGCCGGAACGAGCGTCCGGCGATCTGGAGGCGGCCCTCGATAACAGGAGATACCTGCCAGCCGGCGCGGCGCAGGTCGACAAAGAACTGTTGCGGGAAGCTCGCGCCGTCACGGCCGACCAGCATCACCGTTCGTGCGCCGCCGAAGGTCGCGGCGGCGCGGTCGTAGCTAACGCGCGCCTGCTGGTTCAGCGCCTGCACGCCGCTCCACAGCGCGGTCGCCGAAATCAGTCCGATCAGCAAGGTCGCAAGCTGCATCGGATGCCGCCGCCAATGGCTCAACAGCACCGCGAGGATCCAGAGGACACGGCTCATGCGATCAGCCCGGCATGGAGGTTGATTTGCCGGTCGAGCGTGGCGGCGAGCCGCGCCGAGTGGGTCACCATCAGGAAACCACAGCCGGTCCGCGCCACCAGATCGCGCGCCAGCGCGAGGACGTCGTCGGCGGTGGTCTCGTCGAGATTGCCGGTCGGCTCGTCGGCAAGCAGCAGCAGCGGTTTTATCGCCAGCGCGCGGCCGATCGCGACCCGCTGTTGCTGGCCGCCGGACAATTGCTCGGGATAGCGTCTCAGCAAACCGCCGAGGCCGAGCCGTTCGACCAGTTCAGCGTGCCAAGCGGCATCGTGGCGGCCGGCAATCCGCGACTGGAACTTCAAATTATCCTCGACGCTCAGGCTCGGGATCAGGTTGAACTGCTGGAACACCAGGCCGAGCCGGTCGCGCCGCAACTCGGCTCGCCCGGCATCGCCGAGATCGGACAGCAGCGACTCGGCCAGCCTGATCTCGCCGCCGTCGGCACGGTCGAGCCCCGCGATCAGATGCAACAGCGTGCTCTTGCCGCTGCCGGATTCTCCGGTCAGCGCGACGCGTTCGCCGGCGGCGATATCGAGATTGACGCCGCGCAGCACCACGACCTCCTCTCCGGCGGAGCGGTAGGTCTTTGCCAGATCGCGAACGCTCAGCACGATCGGGTTGCCGGTTGCCATGCGCCGCGGCCGCGAAGTCTCACAGCGGCTTCTGGTATTTCAGCACGAACTCGTCGACCGGAACGGCTGGACGAAACACCGCCGCATCGCGCGGGTCTTCGGGATGCTTCAGGAAATCGGCCTGGGCGGCGAGCTTGAACCCGGTCGCCTCGATCTCCTGGCGCAGCGTGCTTTCCTCGATCCGATGCAGCGTCTTCGCCACGCTGGTGCCCTCGCCGGGTTTCGCGGAATGATCGGCGATCACCAGGAAGCCGCCGGGTTTGAGGGCCGCGAACATCTTCCTGTTCATCTCGGCGCGATCGGCGGGCATATAGGTCACGTCGTGATAGGCAAAGAAGAACGTGATCATGTCGAGCCCGCTGACGTCGGGCGGAATCGGATCGTCGTAATTGCGGATGAGGTGGACGGTGTTTTTCATCGCCGGATTCTGGGCGCGGACATCGAACTTGTCCTTCACCCGTTCCATGACGGCAGCCGATTCCTGCGCGTAGACGTGGCCCTCGGGGCCGACGGCGCGCGCCATCAACTCGGTGCTGTAGCCGGCCCCGGCCCCCATATCCAGCACCTTCATCCCGCTCTTGACGCCGGTGAAGGCGAGCAGCTTGGCAGGCTGGCGGCGCACGTCGGTTTGCCGGTCGGCGTCGCTGCGATCGGCTGCGGCCACGATGGCCTCATAGTCCGGCGCCTTGGCGTCCGCGGCTGACGCGGTGCTCCATCCGGCGAGCAGCGAAAGCGAGGCGAGCATGCAGATCGCGCCCGCGCGGCAATGATTCGATTTGATCATGGAAATCCCCTGAAAGGTTGCCGCGCAACATAGCAAGGCCGGGCAGGGAGATCACGGTCTGAAACAGCATCGCGACGCGATCGTGATCAGGTTGCAGGACGCTTGCGAAACAGCGTCCAGCGGCAGCCGCCGGCGGCTGCGTCGTTGCAGCGCACCCGGGACCGGTCCGAATTGTTCGGTTGCATTGGCCGACAGCCGCCGGGTAGCATCGGCCGAGGCCGACCAACAGGGCGGTGAACGAACCGGGAAGAGACCATGACCACGCAACCAACGCCCAAGGGCGCCTGGAAAATCACGTTCCTGCTGTTCCTGTTCATGCTGGTCAATTTCGCGGACAAGATCGTGGTGGGCCTGGCCGGCGTGCCGATCATGACCGAAATGAAGCTCGAACCGGAGCAGTTCGGCCTGCTCGGCTCCTCGTTCTTCTTCCTGTTTTCGATTTCGGCCATCGTCGTCGGCTTCATCGTCAATCGCGTCGCCACGCGTTGGGTGCTTCTCGTACTCGCCGTGATATGGGCGCTGGCGCAGTTTCCGATGCTGGGCTCGGTCAGTTTCACCACGCTTCTGATCTGCCGCGTCATCCTCGGCGCCGGCGAGGGACCGGCGGGGTCGGTGGCGGTTCATGCGGTCTACAAATGGTTCCCCGACGAGAAGCGGACGCTGCCCACCGCGGTGCTGTCGCAGGGATCGGCGTTCGGCGTGATTCTCGCAGTCCCTGCGCTGAACTGGGTGATCGTCAATTACAGCTGGCATTATGGTTTCGGCGCGCTTGGCGTTGTCGGCCTGATGTGGGTGGTGGCCTGGCTGATTCTGGGCAAGGAGGGGCCGCTGGTGCAAACCGTAGCCCAGGCGGTCGCGGATCCCCGCGTGCCCTATTTCCAGCTCCTGACCTCGCGAACCTTCATCGGCTGCTGCGCCGCGACCTTCGGCGCCTACTGGGCGCTGTCGCTCGGGCTGACCTGGTTCACGCCGTTCATTATCAAGGGCCTCGGCTTCTCGCAGCAGGATGCGGGGTGGATTTCGATCCTGCCCTGGGTGTTCGGGGCCGCGATCGTGCTGCTCACCGGGTGGATTTCGCAGGTGATGTTGACGCGTGGCTTTACCACCCGCGGCGCGCGGGGCGTGCTTGGCTCGGTGCCGTTGATCGTCGGAGGATCGATCCTCGCCGTGCTTCCGTATGTCCAGGGTGGAGGGCTGCAGATCGCGCTGCTGGTGGTCGGCTCCGGGCTATGCGGATCGATCTATGTGGTTTGTGCGCCGATGCTTGGAGAATTCACCCCGGTATCCCAGCGCGGCGCCGTGATCGCGATCTACGGCGCGATCTACACGCTGGCCGGCATCGTGGCGCCGGCGGTGATGGGCAAGGTGATCCAGAACGCGGGCGGGATGCTCGAGGGCTACATGACCGGCTTCACCATCAACGCCGTGATCATGATCGCGTCCGGTCTGCTCGGCCTGCTGTTGCTGTGGCCCAATACCGAGCGCGCGCGATTGATGGAACAGGCTGCGCAGCAGCCGAAGTTTGCGTAAGTATCAGAGGTACTGGTCGTCCCGGCGAAAAGCAGGGACCCATACGCCGCGGCGGTCATGAGAGAGGCAGCGTGGGTTGCCTTTCCTTGCGCACGTCGCAGCGGCGAGCATTTGTGGTTATGGGTCTCCGCTTTCGCGGGGACGACATCGAGTGTGTGACGGAGTTTTCCGAGTTCTCCGGTTCACCGGGAGTCTCGAACAAGGTCGATCGAAACCTGCGAAACCCACATGCCGGGTGCTTCCATGACGAAGGTTTGCCGGTTGCCTTTGGTGCGAACGGTCAGCAACGCGACAATCGTTTCGCTCTCGACTTTCGCCTCGAAGACCATCGACGTTCTGTCCCGAAACCTTGCCTCCCTGGCGATACTGGCTTTCAAACCAGTTGCCGGAAAGGGCGGTGCCGTTCTGATCAATGTTGGCGCTCAAATCCATTTTGTAGGCATCGCTGGCACAGCGCACATTCATTTTCACGGACTGACCCGCGTTCTTGACAGCGTAGTCAACCTTGCACCGCACGCGCTCGCGCGGTCCATCCGAGGGTTTCATCGAGCCGCTGCCCGACCATGAACCGGCCACGCTATCGAAGCTCGGCTCGGCGTGAGCCGGCGCGGCGGCTTGAATTGCGATCACGAGTGAGTATTGCAGTATCCGATGGATAATCGCTCGATTCCGAAACATGGATCTCATCCGTACAATTGTGCACCGGCCCTGTTGGTGCTTCACCTTGCTGATCGACCCCTCACCAGTGCGTCTCAAAATCGGGTCCGGGCTGAACACGCTGTGCTTGGCGCCCTCGGAATCGGACGTATTTCGTCTCGTGCCAAACCTTGCGTTTTCTCGTCGCGACGCGTCCAGTTACCCGATTTTTCCGCCACGGCAATTAGTCCTTTGACGCCGAGTGCAAGTTCCACATGCGTAATAGTGATGTGCGAGGGACGAAATCCGGCATTCTCGAGAAGACTGACCAAATCGCGCGCGTCGAATGTGCGGTGGGTGTCGGGGCCGGCAAACCGCCACTTTTGCATCGTCTCCCGCGAAGTCGCGTAGATCACAAGGCGGCCGCCGGATCGCAGTACGCGGTAGGCTTCCGAAATATCCCGGCCCTCCGGATCGAAGAAATAGACGACGTTGACCAGCAGCGCCTTGTCGAACATCTCGTCGATCCAGGGCAGCGGGCTGAAAGGTCCCTGCACCAGCACCATTCGCCCTCGGGATACCGATACCTCGTTCATGCGTCGGGCCTGTTCGAGCATCCGGTCCGATTGGTCGACGCCATACACCCGGGCGCCGCGGGTTCGCGCCGCGATGGTTCGAAGGCTCCAACCGGGGCCGAAGCCGAGTTCGAGCACCGTTTCGCCCGGGCCGGGGTCCAGCGCCTCGATCGCCAGCCGGTTGGGCTCGTCATTGACCAGCGCCATCAGCCATCCAATGATCGATCCAGCGGGGCCTCTCGGGTTTCGTAACTGACAACCCAGGCCGTGCCAGATTCGGTCGATCACGCGTGAGCGCGTTTCCGCATCTCCGGTCCGCGGCTCGGTCGGGCGGGAGTTCACTGCTTCGACGCGATCTTGGCCAACAGCTCTTCGATCACCAGACGGCGGTTCTTGTCCCACACCGGACGATCCGGATGTTGCGGTATTTTGAGAGCGTGCTGGAAGACTTCGGCGGCCTTTGAAAATTCGTCTTGGGTGTAGAGGAAGTCGCCGTAGAAATACCAGGCGTCCAGCCCGTTGGGCGCAAGCTTGACGGCTTGTTCGAGTAACTGCCGTGCTTTCGCCTTGTCGCCGAATCCGATCGGAAAGCCGGGGACGCGGTAGTACAGCACGCCGAGGCTGGTGGTCGCGCCGGCATCCAACCTGGCGGGGTCCATTTTGTAGGCCTGCTCGAGGATGTCGCGGGCGCGTTTTGCAAGGCCGAGCGCGGAAAACGTGCTTGCCATCGAAGCGCGCTCGCTGGTGATGATGCCATCCCATATCAAGGCTTCCGGCATCGCGGGAAAGTGGGCGGCGACGGCGTCGGCGTCCTCGCCAAGCGCATTCATTTGACTGGTTTGCTCGTCGCCTTCGGGAACGCCAAACTTGATCGCCTCCCACTTTGTCTGGAGCCGCCGAACGTCCGGCGACAACGCGTCTGCCGCCTGGCTGGGAAGTGCGCAGGGGCCCGCGACAAGCAAGGCCAACAATGAGAAGAGTGATAACCGTGTTCTTAACGTCATAATTCGCCTGCTCATCAACTCGATGCGTCGTGCTCGGTCAGCGGGGGTTAATGGGAGGGCGCTTGCCGCGAGAGCGCCCAGTCGATGATTTGCGGGAAGATCCTTTGAATGACGACGTAGATGCGCTCCGGCGCCGGCGCATAGATGGAATCATGGCCGCTTGCGACCGCTCGCCATATCTGCCGGGCGACCTGCGCGGGAGCATCCACAGTCATTTTCGTATCTGCAATGAGATCGTCGAAGGCGACGGCCGCATCGGTCCGGGTTGCCCGCGGGGCCGCATAGGTGACGCCAATGCCGGCTTGCTTCCATTCCCGGCGCAGCGCATTCGAAAATCCGCGCAACGCGAATTTCGAGGCGGAATAGCCGGAAAACAGCGGATAGGCGATGTCGCCAAACACCGAGCCGATGTTGACTACCCGCGAGGGCCTGGCCGCGAGCAGCAACGGCATCAGATCGCGCGTGAGCGCGATCGGCGCGATCACATTGGTGAGAAATGTACGGCTCAGCGCCTCATCGTCGAATTTCTCGATCGCGCCGCCCTCGACAACGCCGGCGTTGTTGACCAGCACGTCGAGAGCCTTCCACTTGTTGCCGATGATCTCGACGATGCGGCGGCGGCCTTCCGGCTTTGTGATATCCGCCGGAATGACCATATGCTCGTTTTCCCGATCGAGAAGCGCTCGGGTCACTTTAAGTGCATCCTCGCGCCGCCCGGACAGCGCAACGTTCATCCCCCGCTGCGCGACCTCTACCGCCAGGGCACGGCCGATCCCGGAGCCTGCGCCGGTGATCAGCACGCATTTCTTCTCATGCGGCATGGCTCAGCTCCGCGCGGGCGCCAAGATCGTGAAAGATCGAGCCATACAGTCGGTAGAACATGGCCGCGTTGTCGATGATGATGCGCTGCGTCTTTCGATCATGGAAGCCGTCGATCAGCCGTCGGAAGAAGGCGACGTGTTCGGTATCCAGCGATCCGTGCGTTCGCAGATAGGTAAAGCCGGCATCGCTCTCCAGGCCGAGAGACGCCTTCATGGCGTCTGCGAGCTGGTCGGCGAGCATCACGGACATGCCTTCGAGAACGTGGACGCTGCCGAGGAAAGCGTAGGGGCTGACATGTTCGATGCTGTAGTACGCGTAAGCCACCATGATCCTGCAGGCAGCCCCGCCCTCGCCGTCGCTGACCGCGTCGGGGTCGCCGCCAAGCGTGCGGATATCGTCGAGGATCCATTTCTCGTGACCGTGCTCTTCCTTCATATATTCGAGCAGGGCATCCTGATAGCGCCCGTCCGCGGTGCGTGACGCGGCCAGGGCCAGAAGCGGAAACGTATGTTTGACGTGGTGATAGGCTTCGCCCAGGAAAGCCAGATAGAGGCTGCGGGGCGCGCCATGGCGGAGTGCGCTCCGCACGATCGGAATTGAGAGGAAAGCGTCACGGCTGTCGACGGTCTCTGCGACCAGTTGCTCATAGAAGCTCATAGGCAGGCCTTTCAGATTGGAAGCGAAGTCGGGAGCGGGGGCGTCAGCGAAGCGGCCGCTCTATCCTGGACGAACCTGCCAATTGCCTTGCGAACGGGCCGTCCATTGCTGAGCAATCGATGGTTCAAAGCCTCCTGCAGGGAGACCACGACGCAGTCGCGCGGCACCGCATAATCCGGGGCGTCCGAACAGCGATCGGACAATAGCTGAAGGATATCCGCGCGAGTCGCCTTGGCGAACCAGGTGGCGCCCTGAGGAGCAGGGATGAGCAGGGCGGTCAGGTGCGGTTCGCCGTGACCGGCTACGTTGCAGAAAGCAATGCGCGGATCGGCAAGCAGCATCGTCTCGATCCATTCCGGGCTCACGTTTCTGCCGAAGGAGGTGACGAGGAGACTGTCCTTGCGTCCGTGCACGGTGAGAAAGCCGTCCCGGTCGACCGTTCCGAGGTCGCCCGTCCGCCACGGTCTATTGGCGGGCCCTTGCCCCAGGTAACCGTCCATGATCGAAGGTCCGTCGACGACGATTTCTCCGTCATCGATCGACACCGAGAGCCCGCTCAGCGGTTGACCAGCCGTGCCGGGGCGTCGTTCCCTTGGACGGTTAAAGGCAACGACCGAGCAGCATTCCGAAAGCCCGTAGCCTTCGTGGACGGGGATCCCGAGGATCCAGGCGGCATTCGCGATCTGCCTCGGAACCGGCGCGCCTCCCACGGCGACGAAGCGAAGCGAAGACGGCGCGGTCAGGCCGACCGACTGGAGTTCCGCGACCCAGTGCTTCAGCAGTTGCGGTACCAGCACGCTCGTCGTGGGCCGATGAAGTTCGAAGGCCTTCGCCATGCCGGTCGCATCGCCGCGACCGATTTTTTCCGTGAGGCCGGCATCGAAATGCACATAAGCCCCGAGCGATGCCGGAATAAAGATCGAGCAGATCGTCTCCAGCAACAGCGGCAAAGGAAGCACGGACAAATACGAGTCGGCTGCGCTTGCCGCGGTAGCTGCTGCCAACGCCGCGGCCGACCATGCGATCTGGCCGCTTTGATGGCGCACGCCTTTGGGCTGGCCGGTGCTGCCCGACGTATAGATGATCTGGCCGAAGCCATCGATCACATCCGGCAGGGGCGCTCCCGACCGGTGAATATCGATCACATGGGTCGGCACGCCCGATTGAGCCGACAGCGCTGCCGTTTGCTCAGAGGCAAGAATAAGCTCGACCGACGCATCGCGAACGACGTGGCCCAGTTGTGCAGCGCTGAAAAATGTCGGCAGAGGCACCACGACCTTGCCGGCGAACGCGCAGGCAAGCTGCGCAATGACCCAGCCAATCCCGTTTGGCGCGTAAATGCCGATCGTTTGAGGGCGACCTCTGAGGTCAGCGGCAAGAGCGGTCGCTCTGGCAAAGAGTTCGCGGCGTGACAATCGACCCTGCCCGTCGCTTACGGCGATCGACGCGCCGGCCGCTGACGCATGGTGCTTCATTGAGTCAAATAGCCGTCGCATACCGCTTCCCGCTTTGAAAGCCGCCGCGGCTCGCTTTCAGACGCCGGCTGGCGACGGCGTATACTCTCGGCTGGCAGGCATAATAGGTCCCCCATCGCTCGGAATCCGCTATTCGCCCGCGGTCGGCCTCACCCAGAAAGGTCGCTGCGATGCCGAGCCGGCTGACCATGAGATGCAGGCGGCGCGTCAGGGTAAAGAAGGACCAATCGAATCCGGCCTTCTCGCCAAAGTTGCCGATTTCCGTGATGAATTCCGCCGTCGCCAGCGGCGCCCGGCTTGCGAGCGTCGTCACCTCAAAGATGGCACTGCGGGTAACGGCACTCGCCGACATCGCGCTGACCACATCTTCGATCGGAGCATCCAGATAGCGTTCCGAGAAAAACCCGTCATCGAGGAACCGAAGGCCCGCCGCGCAGAGAATCGCGTCACGATGGTCCAAAAGGGCGATGATCCGGGACGGAAAAGTTTCCAGCCGGGCGCCATATCGGGCCGCGTAGGTGTCTTTGATAAACTCCTCGGCCGAGCGCCTGCGCGCATCATCATTGGTGAGAAGGACTGTCTTGCACATCTTGCTTACCGGTCACGGGACTGGATCGATCCTGTTGGTGCCGATGATTTGCGACCGAAGCTTGTTCCAAACTTCGTCGCTTTATTTCCGAATGTTGCGCGACGCGTCCGAACGCGTTGGCCGACGCGCTGCGGCCACGTGGCTCACAACGGCTTGAATTTCTGACGCAATTTTGCGCACTCAATATTCGATGGCAGCATGCTTCCGTTATCGAAGCATCGTTCCGAAGGCGCGATCCCACATTTTCGTGGTGACGCCGTAGTTCCGGTTCGCGAACTTGTGATGGTCGAGGTGATGTTTCAGCAGCGAAGCCGGCAGAATCGCGGGATTGTGATGCACGCAAAAATGCACAAGCAAATACCAGCCGTAGGCGACGAGAACGCCGGCCACCACAGCTCCTCCCGCCACCAAATAGACGGCGGCGAAGGCGAGCCATATTTGCCAGAAGATCTTGTCGACGGCGTCTTGCGGGTGTGCGTGATGAATCCGGTGCTGGACCGGGGCGATGGCATGCAGCACGACGCGATGGGTAACGTATTCAGCCAGCGTCCACGCCAAGACGCCGCAACAGAAGAGGATAGCGGCAATGGACGGCTTGAGGGTTGATCTGGCGAGCAATGCGATTGCGACGGCAGTCGCCAGGATCAGTTCGCCGAAGTAGATAGCGACCGTCTTTTCAGGCACCAAACCCACGGTCTGGTTCCAGAGCCTCTTGCCATGTATCCCAGTGCACATTTCACACGCTCGCAGGCAGCACTGCCTCAATTGTCGTTCAGATTTTCCGGCAGGCCATCCACATTGTGGTGAGCGGCTGATTCAGCGAAATCGCCAACGGCGGCCTTTTTTCGGACACAGCTTGTCGGAAGCATGACGACCTCAGCTTCGCGCAGCCCCGATTATCCAAAGCGATGACGGCGGCTTTGGCGCATGGCAATCTCCAGATTGGGGCCGACGGCTTCCGAATGTTGCCGCGCATCTCCGAAATGTTTCCTAGTGTTGCTGGAAAGCCCGATCCGGCGGCTTCCGCGTTGAAAGCCATGGGAGCTGCATTATTGCTCCGGGGCAAATCTCGATGAGGGTGAACGAGTGCAGATCGAACCGCATATCCTGATCGTCGATGATGACCTCCAGATTCGAAAGTTGCTTGGTCGCTATCTGGCCGAGCAGGGATTTCGAGTAACGCTGGCTTCCGACAAGCGCACCCTTGAGGCCGCCCTGGAGTCCAATGACATCAAACTGATCGTGCTCGATGTCATGCTGCCGGACGGATCAGGCCTGGAAATCTGCCGGGACATGCGAACCGAGAACACAAATATTCCGATTATCCTTCTCACCGCATTGAAGGAGGATGTTGACCGCATCATCGGTCTCGAGATCGGAGCCGATGACTATCTCGGCAAACCCTTCAATCCGCGGGAACTCGCAGCCCGCATCCGCGCGGTGCTTCGCCGTCAAAGTGACGCAGGCCATGTTGCGCTTTCTGCCCAGGAATACCGATTCGATGGCTTCAAACTGCAACCGGGTTTGCGACGGGTTCTTAACGCGAGCGGCGGGTTATTGGACCTGACCTCGGCCGAATTCGATCTGCTGCACGCACTGGTGGCAAGGTCCGGGCGGATGCTCTCGCGCGAATATCTGCTGGACGCGACCAACCGCAGCGATGGCGAGGTCTTCGATCGCTCCGTCGACGTGCTGCTCAGCCGGATTCGCCGGAAGCTCGGCGACATCGAATTCCAGTTGATCAAGACGGTGCGAAACGGAGGCTACATCTTTACCGCAGAGGTCGAGAAGGTTGGAGCCGCCGAATGACCTCGTTGCGGGCTCGCATTGTCATTACACTGGTTTTGTCGATCATCTGCGTGGTCGCATTCTCGACCGCGACATTGTTGTGGTCGCGGGAAGGGCACGAGCAGAAGGAACAGGAGCAATACGCCAAGCTGGTTTCCGAAGGCATCTTGCTGATAGCGCCATTTTTCCGTGACGACGACAAGGACAGGGCCGCGCATCTGGCATCGGGCCCGGCGCCAGGGGAGCCGCGTCCGGAAATGACGAATGTGCTGCAATCGCATTTGCGCGGTGCCGGATCCGATCTGCAGATTATTGTGACGCAGCCGGCCGGAGCTACTCATCCGGTGGCGTCGATCAAATTCGAGTCCGGTTGGCTTGCCATTCCGATAAAGGATCGCCATCCCAAGGGAGGACTTCTGATCGCTCTCGGAGGCTGGATCCTGCTTGTCGCCGCCGGCACTATCGGTGTGGCGGTTTGGTTTGCCTTCCGCATCACGCGCCATCTTTCAGCCCTGGAACGCGTCGCGACAACGATCGACGCGGACGGCGATGTTCCGCGGTTGCCGGAAAGCGGACCGGCCGAACTGAGGGCGACCGCCCGCGCGATCAACACCATGACGGCCAGGCTGAAGAGCGCCGCCGAGAGCCGGATGCGGCTGGTCGCGGCAGCCGGGCACGATCTGCGTACGCCAATGACGAGGATGCGGCTTCGGGCGGAGTTTCTCGACGAGGAGGACCGCGCATTGTGGCTGAGCGATCTGGAAGAACTCGACCACATCGCGGACAGCGCGATCCAGCTCGTACGCGAGGAAACCCGACGGGAGAGAAGCCAGTTGCTCCGGGTCGATGAAGTCATCAGCGAGATCTGCCGGGACCTCGCGTCAATGAAGGCGTCCGTCACGATCGTTAAAATGGAGACGGTGACAATTTCGTCGGCCCCGCTGGCGTTAACACGGGCGGTCAGGAACCTGGTTATCAACGCGGCCACTCATGGCGGCGGCGCCTTTGTTACCGTAGGGCTGGAAAACGGCACCGCCCTGATCACCATAGATGACGAGGGGCCGGGTATTCCCGAGCAAAGCATGTCACGCGTATTCGAACCTTTTTTCCGGGTCGATTCGGCGCGGCGCAAGTCCGGACCCGGCGCGGGCCTCGGCCTCGCCATCGCCAAGGAAATTGTAGAACGTCACGGCGGCAAGCTGACGCTGCAGAACCGATCGCCGAAAGGCCTTCGGCTGCGGGTAGGCTTTCCAGCGGTTTTGCCGAATGAACGTCGCGAGCAGCACCCGCTACGCCCGCCTGCAGTGGCGCTCGCTGCGGCGGTCGTGCGGCGAAGCTAGGGGGTGTACCCACAAATGCGCGGCGTCCGCTTCTCGGGGGTGAAGCTGACTTCCGCAAGCAACTCCGGGATGTCGCCTTTTGACCCCGGAACGGACTTGGTGGTTTTGACGTTACTGTCTTCACTGAGCGGGACCGTCGCCGCCACCGCTCGTCTCCGTTCTTAGGCGCGCCTCTCGATTGGCCTCTGGATGATGTTACTTGAGGCAACGCTGATGCTGGCCGGAGGGTACAATATTCGGAACCATGCGCCTGGGCCGTTGAGTCCGACGCTGTTGAACCCGGCAATCAGTGTATAGTCTCCAGATGCAGACCCGAAGCTGGCGACATTGATTGTCACCCCGATCGTTTCCCCGGGCGCGAGTTGATTGTCTGTTGGCGGTGGGGGCGGCGGCGGCGCGAATGACGTGCTGTCATCCGGCGCGTCGATCTCGATACCCAAAGACGCGTAGTGCGCAGGGAATTCACCGTAGTTCTGCACTGAGAAGGTGTCGACGAGCAGGTCTCCCATCGCCTGTTGTTGCTGGGCCACCATGAGGATCTGGTTCTGCCGAGCCGGCGGTGAGCCGGGGCGGGGGCGCGAATCCATTTTCGCCATGGCGGGTCCCGCATTGACCAATACGGGCGCCGTCACCACCGGCCCGCTCAGCTGAAGGGACTGGGGGGAAGCGATGCTAATATCCGGGCCATACGACGGCCACTGCGGACGATATCCGTCTTCGACCAGAAGGCCCGCCCATATGTCTCCGGTGGACTCCTCGATGGTTCCCGGATTGCTGGCATCAAGAGTCAGCGTGCACTCTTCGTCATGGTATCTGTTATCGTAAATGTTGATTATCATCTTCGTCCCGTTCATGGCGTACCCATAGGCCACGACTTGGTGGCTCTGGCCAATATTGAAGACATCCTCATCGAAGATGAGACCGATCGGAACGGGAATGCCCTTGTCGAGGAAATTCCGCGTGAGGTTCGGGAGTTCTTGGCGCGTCATGCCTGGCGCTCCGCCGCCTGGGCACCCAAACACCTCATGGAGCTCCCCGTAGACACCTCCCCACACGGCGCCGACCACAGCACCGAGCAGGCCACCCCCAACCACGAGCCCGAGCGCAGCCCCCACCGCCGCATCCAATGCTGGATAGACGCAGGACCATTTGCCAAAATTATCCGCGAAACTGTCGAGCAGCCGGTTAAAGATCATCGCGTGGAGTCGACCATCGGGCGGCACCGTCGCATCGGGATTGCCAAAGTCGCCCTGCCGGTGTGTCGGGATGGGCAGATCGTTGAAATAGTAATCCAGGGCCGAGTAGGCCATTCCGCCGCAGAGTCCCCGCGTTTCGAGGAGACCGCCAAACACCTTGTTGACAAAATCATTGTCGAAATGCCAGCCGTTCTCTCTCGCTGTGAACGGTGCCTGTTTTCCTCCTACTAACTGGAAATATCGCCACAGCTTGTTGTCTGTGCCCTGGAAGTACACCCACTCTTCCACGGTGGCATCGGCGAGTTGGATTCGCTTCACTTTCGGCGTTGATGCGGTGGTGTTGCCGTCGAGTTGGGATCCTTGGGTCCCATCGTTGAAAACCTTCAACAACCTGTTATCGGTGCCCTGAAAGTACACCCAACCGTCGGCGGTCACGAAGGGGGTCGAACTGGTGCGGTTGCCGCCGATGTTCAATAAGCCGGTGCCGGCGTTGTCGCTTTTGACCTTCCACAGCTTGTCGTCGGTGCCTTGGAAGTAGACCCAGACGTCGCCGGTGCTGCTGTCGAAGGTAATGAACGGCGTCGAATTGGTCGTGTTCGTGCCGATCTGCGTCAGGTCGGTGCCGGCGCTGTCGCCTCTGACCTTCCACAACTTGTTGTCGGTGCCCTGGAAATAGACCCACTCTCCGCTGACCGGATCGGCGAAGACGAACGGCGTCGACTTGGTCGTGTTGGTGCCGATTTGCGTCTGGCCGGTACCATTGCTTTTGACCTTCCACAGCTTGTCGTCGGTACCTTGGAAGTAGACCCAGACGTCGCCGGTGCTGCTGTCGAAGGTAACGAACGGCGTCGATTTGGTCTTGTTGTTGCCGATCTGTGTCAGGCCGGTGCCGGCGCTATCGCCTCTGACCTTCCACAACTTGTCGTCGGTGCCCCGGAAATAGACCCACTCTCCGGTGACCGGGTCGGCGAAGACCAACGGCGTCGCCTTGGTCTTGTTGGTACCGATCTGCATCTGGCCGGTGCCATCGCCATCGACTTTCCAGAGCTTATCGTCCGTCCCTCGAAAGTAGACCACGTTGCCTGCGGTGACAAACGGGCTGGACGCGGTCGTGTTCTTCCCGATTTGATTTTGCGCCATGCTATTCCTCCCTCCGGACAGATAGGGCGGTATCAACTTGGACGCGAAAGAGGGATATCACAGGCTTTCGCCTCGCCTCTTGCGCGCAGCGCTGACGTGCAATTTGCAAGATGATGTGAGACAAAAATAACTGAGTGAATGCCGGCCGACGGCACTCCTCACTGCCAGTTCGTTCCGGTGGTTTCGGCAAACCCCTTTGGCAGCTCGCTTCAGGATACAGCGACTGCTGCCTGAAGGGTGTGAAATAGCGCACACAAGCCAAAAATAAATTTGCGTCTTCCTCAGCGCTGGGGCGGATTCGACCTTCTATCGGGATGAGATGCCTCCTCTTGGGCCCGACGCAGACATGCCGCGTCCGACATGTCCGGTTCCGGGGGTGTACCGGGCTCAGGTCGGGCCGGGGCGCAATTCCCGCTTCGGCGCGCAACTGATTTGCCCGACGACGGGCAAATCAGTGACTTCGCCGTCGAATCTTTTTCGCAATAAGACATTGCTGCGGGCGCGCTAACCCAATGGCCCAATTAGCTATTTACGATTTTCAGAAAATGCGCTTGACGCCGAGGTAGAAGCGGAAGTATTGCGATGTCGTCCCGTCCCACTTGAGGGGCGTTTCGCGATCGTCACGAGCGCGGGGCGGGATGCGGTGGACGCGGATGGCGCTTTAAGACGAGGGCGCCGGATGCGG
>Ga0209422_1000042_pt1 | contig 29138 bp, 25 predicted proteins | sample BlaSpr_A8_OM2_M3_FD_187983 | JGI IMG/M metagenome (GOLD analysis project Ga0209422, IMG submission 187983) | Forest soil microbial communities from Thunder Bay, Ontario, Canada - Black Spruce, Ontario site 2_A8_OM2_M3 (SPAdes) (version 2) | ecosystem: Environmental > Terrestrial > Soil > Boreal... | reverse complement strand
GGAGAGTTCCACCCCAGCCCTCGGCGGTGTCAGTATCGGCATCCACGGTAGTGGCCACTCGATGGCAAGCCTGCCGGGAGCGCGCGCACGAATTGAGTGCAGAAACACCCGCGGACCGCCACATCATCAAGATCGCGTTACGGAATACAAATGTTTGGTTCAGCGTGTCCGGCAGAATCGTGCAGGACGGTGCGATTACGCCGGGAACGGTCCACGTCAGTGAGCCGGGCGTATCGGTCCGTTGCATCTTTCGTGCCCCCTACGATGTTTTGCACTTGCATGTACCCAACATTCTGATCGCCGAATGCGCCCGCGACATGAAGGGCCAGGTGGCGCCGGCGCTTTGCTCAAAATTCTCTCTGGGCAAAGATATGATGGTTGATTCGCTGGGGCGCGCGTTGCTTGATGCCGACGAAGTGGGCGGCTCGTCCGGAAAGCTCTATGCAGAGTCCATCAGTATCGCGATCGTCACTCGTCTTCTGGCGTCTTCGAATCGCACGGCGACGACCGAGCGAAAAAAGGGGGGCGCACTTGCGCGATGGCGGTTAAAGCGAGCAATCGACTTTATTGAGGCTCGGCTGGATAGGACCGTGAGCCTCGCGGACATGGCGTCGTCGGCCGGACTCACTCGTATGCACTTCGCAGCGCAATTTCGGGCGGCCACGGGTCTGCGGCCTCACGAATATCTGTTGCGCCGCCGAGTCGAACGCGCCCAAGAGATGCTCATCGGTAGCGGTATGTCTCTGGTGGATGTCGCGCGCTCGGTCGGATTTCAGACCCAGGCACACTTCACCAGCGTTTTTAAGCGCTATGCAGGTCACCCACCGCGTGTGTGGCGCGAGTCCCGTACTTTGCCGGCAAGTGGCCGTTAGATGTCCAATGTGGAACTTCGCCATGGCAACGATGCACTCGCGACTCTGGAATCATCGTACCGCGAATCGAGTAGGTACGGCTCATTTAACGAGGAATGTGAATAACACCGCGAGACGAATTATAGGTGCGGCGATTGCCCGCATAGAGTGCGGTTTTGCCGTGTTCGCGGACCTACCTTATCAAGATCCTGAGACGCGACGAGAATTAAACGTCCTCCTGGACGAATTCTCCGTTGAAACTCCGCGCAATGATCTGACTAACGCAATAAGGCATCATTCTCGACAGGAAACCCTTCGGCAATCAAGAACTTTGATCAAGCTACTTCCTTGCGTCGATTGATGTTGCGGATCAACACTCATCACCGGAACTCACAATGAGTAAGTCAACTGACCCCGTCAAGCTGCACGCCGATCAGCTGACCACCAGTGCCGGAAATCCGATTGCGGACAATCAGAATTCGCTCAGTGCGGGAGCGCGCGGACCGTTGTTGCTGCAGGACTATCAGCTGATCGAGAAACTGGCGCATCAGAACCGCGAGCGCATTCCGGAGCGCCCGGTGCATGCCAAGGGCTGGGGTGCCCACGGCACCCTGACGATAACGGGCGATATCTCGAAGTACACCAAGGCCAAGGTGCTGCAGCCCGGCGCCAAGACGCCCTTGATCCTGCGCTTCTCGACCGTCGCGGGCGAGCTCGGCGCCGCCGATGCCGAGCGCGACGTGCGCGGCTTCGCCGTCAAGTTCTACACCGAGGAAGGCAACTGGGATCTGGTGGGCAATAACACGCCGGTCTTCTTCGTGCGCGACCCGTACAAATTCCCCGATTTCATCCATACGCAAAAACGCCACCCGAAGACCCATTTGCGTTCCCCCACTGCAATGTGGGATTTCTGGTCGCTGTCGCCCGAGAGTCTGCATCAAGTGACCATCTTGATGTCGGACCGGGGACTGCCTACCAGCGTGCGCCATGTCAACGGCTATGGCTCGCACACCTACAGTCTCATCAATGCTGCCGGTGTGCGCGTATGGGTGAAGTTTCATTTCAAGACTCTGCAGGGTCACCGCCATTGGACCAATGCGCAAGCTGCGGAAGTCGTCGGCCGCACGCGCGAATCGACTCAGGAAGACCTGTTCGAGGCCATCGAAAAAGGCGACTTCCCGAAATGGAAGGTGCAGGTGCAGATCATGACCGACGAGCAGGCGCAAGCTTGGTTCGAGCGCACCGGTTGGAACCCGTTTGACTTGACCAAGGTCTGGCCTCACGCCGACGTGCCGGTGATCGACATCGGCGTAATGGAATTGAACCGCAATCCAGACAACTACTTCGCCGAGATCGAGCAGGCCGCATTTGCACCGTCCAACATCGTGCCGGGCATCGGCTTTTCACCCGACAAGATGCTGCAGGCGCGCGTGTTCAGTTACGCCGATGCGCACCGCTACCGACTCGGCACGCACTACGAAGCACTGCCCGTCAATGCGCCGCGCTGCCCGGTGCACCACTACCACCGGGATGGGCCGATGCGTTTCTTTGACAACAACACCAAGAACCCGGACGCCTACTACGAGCCGAACTCGTTCAACGGTCCGAAAGAAGACAAACGCTTTGGCGAACCGGCGCTGCCCCTGCACGGCGATGCTGACCGCTACAGCCACCGCGACGGTAATGACGACTACACGCAGGCCGGCAATCTGTTTCGTTTGTTCGATGCCGGACAGAGGCAGCGCTTGTTCAACAACATTGCTGCCGCCATGCATGGCGTACCTGAGGAAATCAAGCACCGACAGATCAGGCTCTTCGTTAAGTGCGATCCTGCCTATGGCGCCGGCGTCGCAAATGCAGTGAAGCGCGAGACTTAAGGCGCAGACGCTACACTCAAGCATAAACGACGCAGATCTGGCAGCGACCTGAGCGTGAGCTTGTGGGTTTCAGGGCCACGCGGAGCGGTGATTCCACCGCATTCATGATCATCGCGATCGCTGCAGGTCAGACGCTTAACATGCACGAGGAGTTCTGCAATGCCACGATCTCTACCGTAAAGATCTACGCGTTCGGCCCACATCGTCGACGGAAGCCGCAGACGCCTGATTGCCCCAGCTTGAGCGAACGAAGTTGACCACGTCTGCGACCTCCTGATCAGAGAGCCTCCAGGCAAAGCCTGGCATGGTGAACTGCGCCGGCGTCGCCCCGGTGCGCGGAGTACGTGAGCCTTCGAGAATGATGGCGACCACTGAAAGCGAATTCTGTGCTTGAACGATGTCATTTCCGGCCAACCGCGGGAACACACGCTCATACCCCAGGCCGTCCGGACGATGACAAGCCGCGCAGTTGTCAAGGTAAAGCATCGCTCCCGTCTTGTTGGCGTCGCCGTTCTGTAGCGCATGGTGTTCGCGTGGGTCATAGGCGAACGGTGCCCGCGGCGCATCACTCGGGTTTCCCACCGTCTTGAGATATTTTGCGGTCGCGAGTGCGTCCTCTTGGGTCATATATTGGGTGCTGTGGACGATCACATCGCTCATCGAGCCGAACGCGATGCCTCGATCATTCGCGCCCGTCTGCAGAAACTGCGCCAGATCGGACGTGCTCCATTCGCCCAGCGCGCCGGGGCCATTGTTGCGCAGACTGGGCGCAAAGTAGTTTTCGATCACCGCTCCCGAGAGATACGCGGACCCATCGGCGGGTGTTGATGCCCTGACCTGCATCGTGAATGCGCGCGGCGTATGACATTCGCCGCAATGGCCGAGACCCTCAACGAAGTACGCACCCCTCGCCTCATCCGCATCCATTCTCGTAGAAGCTCTGAACGGCTCTGGCGTTGCCGCGAAGATCCAGCGCCAGTAGGTGAGGGGCCAACGCATCGAGAAGGGGAATGGGATCTCGCTCGACCGGTTAGGAGTCGCCGCCGGCTTCACGCCTTGTTTGAAATACGCGTACAGCGCGACAACGTCATCGGGTTTCGTATTTCGATAAGAGGTGAAGGGCATCGCCGGGTAAAGCGTATGACCCCCTGCAACGCCGAAACGCAACGCACGGTCAAAGTCGGAGAGATTGTAGCGGCCGATACCATTTTCTTCGTCGGGCGTGATATTGGTGCTGTAGATGGCCCCGATCGGGGTCTTCATGCGTAAGCCGCCCGAAAACGGCGGCTTGGACGGAATGCTATGACAGGCAGCGCAATCGCCGAGCTTGGCAAGATAAGCTCCCCGCGCAATCAAGGCCGGCGTCGGTGCAGGTCCCACCAGGTCGTTCTCACCGGCGTTGTGGTCTGATATCCAGCCAATGCCCACGGCGGCCAGCGAAACCGCTAGGCCTGCGGCGCCGATGGCGAAAAGAAACGTTTTTACCTTCACACCGGCACCAACGCACCGGGCGATTTCAAGTACGTGTCCCGTATCTTAGCTGCCGAAAAATACGCAAGAGCGGCCAGAAGGCCAGTCGGGTTGTATCCGATATTTTGCGGAAAGGACGAAGCGCCATAGATGAAGAGGTTGGGCACCTCCCAGCTCTGCGAGTAGCGGTTGATCACGCTATTGGTCGGATTAGAGCCGATGATCGCGCCGCCGGTGGTGTGAGTTGTCTGGTAGACGCGGGTGTCGTAGTGATTGCCCGATCGCATGACCAACGTCACCTGTTTCTCTGGCTTCATGACGCGCACGATTTCGTCCATCTTCGCCGCAGAGTGCGCAACCATCCTGTACTCGTTGTCGTGCCAGTCGAAAGTGATGCGCAGGAGCGGCAAGCCGTGGGCATCCTTGTAGGTAGGATCGAGAGATAAATACCGATCCCGGTACGACATGACGCTGCCCAGAGAACCAATCGGCGCAGAATGCCGGTAATGCTTGCGAATCGCCAACTTCCAACCACTTCCCCAGTGCGGTGCATCCGGGGGAAGCATCATCTGCTCGATGGGGCGTCCGCCCGTTCCGCCCGCATAAATCAACGAACCACCGATGAAACCTGACTGTGCATGGTCGAAGTGATCGGAGTTGAATTCATCGATGACGCGTTGGCCTGCGGAGCCTGCGCCGATGAATGGGTTGATCTCCACGTCCTCACTGAAGAACGCGCCGGTAACGCTACACATCTGGTAAGCGTAGTTCTTACCGACGAGCCCTTCCCCGGTGGCAGGATCATAGGGCCTGCCGATTCCCGACAGCAGCAACAATCGCACGTTGTGCATCTGGAACGCCGAGAGGATGACCAGCGTCGCCGGCTGCTCAACCTCAACTCCGCTCTCATCGATGTAAGTAACTCCCGTTGCAACTTTACGGGTGCGGTCGAGCAGGATTTTCGTGACGTACGCATTCGTGCGCACCTCAAGGTTCTGACGATCGGCCAGGATCGGAAGAATTGTTGTCTGAGGCGATGCTTTTGAGTATAAAAAACAGCCAAAGCGCTCGCAAAATCCGCAAAGATTGCAGGGGCCTAGACGCACTCCGTAAGGGTTCGTGTAGGCAATTGAACTGTTCGCGGACGGGACTGGAAACGATTTATAGCCCAGCTCAGCGGTCGCTTTCTCGAACAGTCGGGCGACATGGATTGGCGGCAACGGAGGTGTTGGAAATTCATCGCTGCGAGAACCCTCGAAAGGATTGCCGCCGGGTCTGATCTGACCACGCAAGTTTCCGGCGATACCGGAGACACCGCAAACTTTTTCGAAGTGGTCAAAATGCGGCTCTAGCTCCTCAAAGCTTACGGGGTAGTCCTGGATCGTCATGTCCGCTGGAATGAACTTCTTTCCGTAGCGCTGTTCGATGTGAGTGCGCAGGCGCAAGTCCTCCGGCGAGGCGCGCCATAGCTGGCCATTCCAATGAGTTCCCGCGCCGCCAACTCCATTCCCCAAAATGAACGAACCGTATTTTCGATACGGCGCGGCGGTATCCTGGATCCCGTGGCGAATCGTGACGGTCTCGTCGGCGAGCGGCTGCCAAAGATCGCCTCTGACGCCGTACTTCAATTCATCGGCGATGCGGGGATACTCGAAGTCAGGGGAGGTGTCGCGCGCCGGTCCACGCTCGAGGGCGACGACTGACAAGCCGGCATCCGTCAGAGTTTTTGCCATGATGGCGCCGGTCCAGCCATAGCCGATGATGACGGCGTCAACCGGCCTCTTTCGTTCGGCCATCAGGATCTCGCGCCGCTGATGGCCACCGGTCCGTAAGGGTAGGCCCGGCCGGCCTGGTCGAGCCAATCGGTGAAGTCCGCCCGCGCGCCTGGGAAGCCGATCCACTTCCACGCAGTCATGCCGCGATTGCCGCCATAGAGGGGATCGGCAAAGTAGCCTTCCTTCGTATTCGCCAAGAGTTGAGCAAAGAATACCGGTGCCGGCACCGGAGAGAACTGTACTTCGTTCCTTTCCATCATCTGCGCGAAGAGGTCCTGATCGGTAGCAGAAAGATCTGCGAATTGCTTGCCATGCGTCTTCTGCACCGCCGCGTTCGCCGCAAGTATTCCCATGCGGTAGATTTCCCGAGGGGTGTAGCGGAGCTGGTACCCCAGCGTCGCAGGGACATCGTTGAGAAAGGGTCCCTTCAAATAGAAGTAGGCACCGTGGCCGTAAGGAAGCTCCATCTGCCGATCAATAAATTCCGGAACCCCAGCATCTATTCCGCCCGGTCCTGCACCCTCCGCGGGAATGAGGCGAGCAACTGCGGCATTCACAAAGGCCCATTCTGCGGCGCTGAAGAATGTGGGCGAATGCGCTGACGGATTTCGAGTATCGCGCGTGCACGAAGTAACGCCCGTCAAGACAGCCGCCGCCGCTGGGGCCAATCCAAGGAGAAGACGCCGTCTGTCTATCAAGGGCGGAGTTGCCATATCTTGCGCTCTAGCCGACTTCGTCAGCGACAGGGTTCGATAACACGCCGATTTGCTCGATCTCTGCTTCGAATACGTCGCCGGGTTTCATGAATAGTTTGGGATTTCGCGAAACGCCAACTCCGCCAGGCGTGCCGGTGATGATCACATCGCCCGGCTCGAGCGTCATCGTCGTGCTCAGCAAAGCGATTAGCGTCGCGACGTTAAAGATCAGAAAACTCGTGTTTGAGTCCTGTACGGTCTGCCCATTGAGTCGACCCTGGATGCGCAGGCCGATAGCGCCCCGCGGTAAAGCGTCAGGCGTGACGAGCCACGGACCAAAGGCCCCGGTCCTGTCGAAGTTTTTACCGACCGTCCATTGTGGCGTTCGGATCTGATAGTCACGCAATGTCGCGTCATTGAAGATCGAATAGCCTGCAATATGGTCGAGCGCTGCATCCTTCGCAATTCGCCGCCCGCCGCGGCCGATCACGACGGCCAGCTCTGCCTCGTAGTCAAGCTTGTTCGATTCCGGTGGGCGCGCGATTACTGCCCCATGACCGATCAAGCTGGTCGAAAACCGCGCGAAGATCTCCGGATATTCGGGCCTCTTGAGGCCGACCTCGTTTAGATGATCCTCGTAATTCAGCCCGACGCAAAGTATTTTTGGAGGGCGCGCGACCGGCGGCCGCAGGGTCACCGCGCGCACGTCGATGACCGGTTCCCCGAGCAGGCGGCCTCCGATCTCGGAGAGATTTTCGCCAGACATAATCAGCGTCGATAGGTCGCCGGGGTAGCGGGTCTCGTCGCATGTTAGGCCGCGGAAACGATCCCCGTCGTCAACTGCGATCCCCGGTCTTCCGTCCATTTCATAATTGATGAAGCGCAATATTCGAACTCCGTTAGTCAGCTGAAACGGTTCTTACGGGCGAGGTCGATTAGCTCGGCACCGCGCCCCAGTGCGGCGAAGTCGGGTTTCGCCTCTGTCAGCCCTTCCACGGCTCGAGAAACTTTATTAGCGCCGCGTTAACCGCCGAGGGCTGCTCCTCTTGAGGCAGGTGGCCGGCGAATGCGATGGGCGCAGTTGTCAGATCCTCCGCAAGATCTCGCCAGATCTCGGCCATGTCGACCATCTTTGCTGCCTCAAACTCACTTCCCCAAAGAGCCAACGTGGGGCAGCGTAGTTTGACGTCCTTATCAACTTGATCCTGGGCAACATCCTCACGCCAAGCCCGGTAGTCCTCAAACGGGCCACGCAGCCCACCAGGTTGCGCGTACGCATGAACATAGGTGGCGATGTCGGCGTCCGTAAAAGTCTCCGGGTTGTAGGACCAGCCCGTGAGGAGATATCGCAGCCAGATCTCTTCGCGACCGTGGATGAGCACCTCGGGTAAGTCGCGGACGCCCTGGAAGAGGAAGAACCAGGCCGCCTGCGCGCTCGCGGCGTTCATGTTCCCAAAAAGCACTCGCGTCGGAATGTTGTCGAGCGCCGCAAAGCGTGCCACAACGTCGGGATGATCCTTGGCGAGACGCAGGCCGACGCGTGCGCCCCGATCATGGCCAACAATCGCCGCCTTTTCGATACCGAGGCTCGCCATCAGCGCCCGAATGTCATTTGCCATGGTGCGTTTGTCATAGCCGGTTGCGGCCTTCTCCGTCGCACCATAGCCACGCAGGTCGGGCATGATCAGCCGATACCGCTGGCCCAACGCGTCAATTTGATGCCGCCAGGCATAGCAGGTCTCGGGGAAGCCATGCAGGAGGACGACCGGCGGCCCGGCACCCGCCTCAGCGTAATGCATCTTGATACCATTCACCGCGCGCCTATGGTGTGCAACTGATTCCGTGGTCATGATTAGTTCAACCCTCTCGGTATCGATTGGCCACATAGGCCTCGGTTGTTGGAGCAACGCCATCGTAAGCGAAGGAATTGTCCTGCCGTATCCCCCCGATGGGGGCACCCATTGACTTCACGCAGACCGGCAATCTATACAGAGTGCTCGAACGCGGGGCAGAAGCAGCAACTGTTCGGGAAGATCGCCGCTACGGTGCAAGGCGTGCCGGAGGAGATCAGGCGTAGACAGGTTGCGCTGTTGGCAAAGTCTGATCCCGCCTATCGGGCCGGCGCGGCCATGGCCTTGAAGTCCTGATCCGGAAACATTGCCGCGTCCGGTACCTTGATCACGACTGCAGAGTGATTTCTGTTTCGGTGGCAGGCGTTGCAGGCTTCGGTAAGTCGGCTGTATGCCTCGGTGAACTGCGTCGCACTGTTTGCCTCGATCGCCTGCTCAAGAGTCTTTAGCGGCGCTTGCATGATTGCCGTCGTGAGTGCAGCGGTATCGATTGACTGATACTTGGGAACCGTGCGAGCGATGCGGCCAAACGCATTGCGCAGTTCACTGAGTTCGTACTTGGCGTAGACCCAATTCTGTTGCTTTCCCGCCAGTCCAAGTTTGATATGACGCGGCTGGACCGTCATCGTCATCAGGTCGCCCATGCTCGGATCATAGGAAGGTGCCACGTGCGCGTCGGCCTCGGCCGCCACAGCTTGAGAAAGGCCGACACAAGGCGTGCCGAACAGTAGCAACGCTGCGATTGTGCCCGCGCAGCATGGAGAATATTTCGCTGATCTCTTCATGGCAGTGTGAACTCCTTTGTGACGAATTCGATTAAACCAGGATGTCGCGAGCGCCAGCTCCGTAACGCGTTAACCAGGAGGCGGCTCCTTCAATGGTCCTAAAGTCCTCCAAGCTGCGAGACGGAATGTGGGGAAACGTGCGTGAACACATATTGCTGAGCGCTGCGCCGGGACCAAGTTCGAGGAAGGCGCTGGCGCCGGCTTCCACGCAGCCGTGCAGGCAAGCCTCCCATTGCACAGTACGGCAAATCTGTTCAGCAAGCTTATTTTTGCCGACTTTTGGGTCGAGGACGACTGTCCCATCGATGCCGCTGAACAATCTTACCCCTGTGTGCATCCTACCGACCGCCGGCGCTCGTTCCAGCGCAGCGAGAAAGCCTGAGCTTGCAGGAGCCAGACGCGCGGTGTGGGCGGCCACGTTAACTGCAATTCGCGCGACCCCCGCGGCACCCCTTGTCATTGCCTCAACCGCAAGGGCGTCCAGCGCGCCGCCGTATCCGCCGAGCACGAAAGCCTCGTTCGGATTGATGATCGCAATCGCGGCGGAATAGCGATTGCACAGATCCTCGACGGTGGAGCGGCTCAAGCCGCGCAACGATAGCAAGCCGTCCCCGCGTGCGCTTGCCGCGTCCATCAGTTCTGCGCGCACTGCTACAAGATCGAGGGTCGTCGTCTCATCCAATATCTGCGCAATGCCCCAGGCTGCCACCTCGCCGACGCTGTAGCCGGCCAGGAGAATCCGGTTCGGCCACAGGTTGCGCAGCGCAGCCGCTGCGGCCAGGGCTTGGGAGGCGCAAATGATTTGAGCGATGCGATTCCTATGCAGCACCTCCGCCGGCGCCGCGCGAACCATTTCACGCGGATCCCACCCGCCGAACAATTTTGCGGCGTGCGCAAATACTGGTGCCGCTGTCGGTGCGCTACTGGTGAGGGAGAACATGCGGGAATGCTGCAGCCCCTGTCCCGAGCATAGAATGGCGAGGGTCATCGGTCGCCCCTCAAGACGGATAGAGGATCGAGATAGCCGCCGCCAATGTTGCAACGCTGACAAGCGTGCTCGCGATGACCATGGAGCCTGCCTCTGCGAAGGCCACTTTGTAGGTGACTCCAAACAGAATCCCGAAAAATCCCGATGGCAGGGCTGACAGAAGAACGGACACTTTGGCGATGTCCGGTGGGACCGCAAGGATGTGGACAATAGCAGCGACAAAGAGTGGTCGGATCAGGTTGGCGACAAACGTTGCAACCGCGACTCTCCGATCCAGATAAAATGGCTGAGCAGACAAGATGAGACCGGTGAGAAAAAGTGCAACACCGCCGGCTGCCTGTCCGATGAGTATAAAGCACGCGCCAATTACCTCGCCGGTTTCCAATCCCGACAGTGAGAAAATCAGTCCGAGTAGAGGGGCAAAGATGATGGGCTTCGCAAAGGAGCGCTGCAGTGCTCGACGCACTCGACGCCCCCGGCTCTCAACGTCTGTTTGCACGTTTGTGCCGTGTAGTTCAAGGAGCACCAAGACGAAAGGGACCGGTAGGATTGAAGCTGCGGCGAGGCCGATTGCGACGTGCACGGCTGACCTAGGGCCGAGTAGCGCGACCAGAACGGGCAGGCCCACAGCAGCATAGTTGGGCAATGATACGGTGATCGCTTCGACCGCAGCTTCACCGCTCGCTAATTTAGATATCTTGGTGCGAAAATAGTACCAAAGCAGGCAGGGGATAAGCATCGCCACGCCGAGAATTGCGAATAGCGACCATTCTTGCATCATGTCGCTACGTGGAGTGGAGGCAGTGGCCACAAACAGGGCTGCGGGCAAAGAGAAATCCATAACCAGCGAGTTAAGCTCCGCGACATGATGATTATCGATTCGATGAAATCGTCCGGCGACATAGCCCAATACAAGGACGAAGAAGGTGGGTGCAAGCGCGAGTAGCAGGATGTGCGCCATCAGTGTCGGCCTGCAAATCGCATGGTAGTGCTCCGAGACAAATGCGGGCCGGGGTGAGCGTAATCAAGCCGCTTTGCTACCTCACTCGCGAATTCGTCCAGATGTGCAGAGAGCACCACGCCAGATTGCGCCATGCGTACGTTGTGGACTCTATGAACATCAACAGCCGCGAGACATGTGGCCAGGCAATCTCCCTGCTTCTGATTGTCCCCATCGAGACGGCCTCGACTCCCCGGCCTTATGTCGCGCGTTTCCACTATCTTATGTTTCGCCATGGCCCCTCCGGCGGTGGCTCGCGCGTCACACTCACCACGAGCCTCTTGCCAAGTCCTCATGTTGCGTTCCTCGCGTTAGGTGATGCTTTCAAAGTTCGCACTGACCGCTCCCGCCACGACAGCGGGTCTGGTTTTCGTCTGGCAATACTCGCGCAGTCCATCCGCCGCCTAACGCGCGGATCAGGGACACCGCCGCCTGCCCCTGCCGGGTTTTTATTTGGACCTCCGTGGTGCGCGCTGCGAGGGCCTGCACTTGGGCAACCGACACGCTCAAATAGTTGTCCAGGCCTTGCTCGTACAGCATGGTCGCGATGGACAGCGCCTGCGCAGCCTGCTCGCTCGCCTCCCGCTGTTGCGTCGCTTCGGTCGCAAGACGTTGTGTCAGGCTCAGTCCGTCTTCTACTTCCCGGAATGCGGCAAGTACCGTCGACCGATAAAGATCGCGCGTCTGTGCGTATTGTGACCATGAGCGTTGAAGTGCAGCCCGGCGCAGGCCGCCATCGATGAGCGGCAACACTGCTCCGGCGCCTACCGACCACAGGCTATTCGGTAGGCTCAATAGATTGAATGCGTTGTCCTCAAATCCCGCCGTCCCGCTGAGCGTCACGTGGGGATAGAACGCGGCGCGCGATACGCCAATTGATGCGTTTGCAGCCGCCATCTGACGTTCGGCGCTCGCGATATCCGGTCGACGCTGCAGCAGTTCCGAGGGCAAACCCGGTGGAAGTGGCGGCGGAATCAACCGGAATTCGTTCACCGCTCCGATCGAGAAGCTGCTCGGGATCACACCCACCAACACGGCGACCGCGTGCTGCATTAGATCGCGTTGCAGCGCGGTCTCGCTCTCTTGAGCTCGCGCGGAATCGAGTTCGCTCAGTGCTCGCGCAAGATCGAGACCGGACGCGATCCCGCCATGCATCCTGAGCCGCGCGATTTCGACCGCCGCCTGATACGAGGTGATCGACTGGCGCAACACGTCGAGCTCTGCATCGAGTCCGCGCACGGCGATATAGTCGCTCGCCAATTCCGCCTGCAGACTCAACCGCGCCGTCGCAAGGTCTGCGGCGCTCGCCTGCGCAAGGCGCCGCTGTGCGTGTGTGCGGTTGCGTATCTCGTCCCAGAAGTCCGGCTCCCACGACGCCCCCACTCCAATCTGGTTTGAGGCTTCCGTTTTCGCACCGCCGCCGCTGCTGAAGAGACGATGCGCGGATTCTCTGTTGTCCGATATCAGCGCTTGCGTACCCACCTGCGGATAGAGCCCGGACTGCGCCTCGGCCGCCAAGTTGCGCGCCTGCGTGTAGGCTTCTGCCGCAGCCTGCAGGTTCGGGTTCGCGCGCCCCAGTTGATCCTCGAGCTGATTTAGCTGGCTATCGTCTAACAGTGTCCACCAGTCTCCGCGCGGCAACAATTCATCATCGGGATGGGCCACCCGGAACGGGCCGCTACCCTGATAGGATTCAGGCAAGAGGAAGTGTGGCGGATCATAAGGGGGCGCCAGATCGCAACTCGATAGCAGCGCCGCTGCGAGCGAGGCGATCAGCTCTGTGACGCCGAATTTCATGGCGTGACCGCGTGCCCATCCGCGCTTGCAGGACCCGGGATGGGTGGATGTTCCGGCTTTTCAGGCTTCCTCTGGTTCGCCGTGGCATAGCTTGGGACTGGCGAGACAGGCTGCACCGATTGCGCCTCCAGCAGGCCTGCGGGTGGATTGTTCACCAACCTATCGCCGGCCGCAATTCCGCTCGTGACCTGCACCCTCTGTCCCAGATTTTGCCCGAGCGTCACGTTGCGCAGATGCACACGATTCTGTCTGTCGATGCTGGCGACCTGCGTTCCTGCCGCGCGAAAGATCAGCGCCTGCTCAGGCACAGTGAGAATGGTTGGATCGGTCGGCACTTGGAACTCGACATCCACGTAGGCGCCAGGCCACAGGGTGTGCTTCGAGTTTTCGACCGTGAGTTCCGTCACCGCTGTTCGCGTATTATTGCTGAACGCCCGTGCCGTCGTCAGGAACTTAGCTTCAACGGGTTTGCCTGCTTGTAGTGGTAGATGTAGCGTTGCGGTGAGACCGGGCCCTAGCTTGTCCGCATAGTCCTGGGGTACCGCCACGAACACCCGCATTTCGTGCACATCCGAAACGGTGAATAGCTCTGTGGAATTGCCACCAGTCGAAAGATCGCCGCCGGCTGCGTTGACGTAGCTGCCGACATCCGCGAGACGCGCCGTGACCACGCCGTCAAACGGCGCCACCACGCGTTTAAATGATTCGAGCGCCGCATAGCGCGCGACGTTCTGTGCCGCGGACTCCATCTCGGCCTTGCGTGCCGCGGCACCGGCCACCTGCACGTCGACCTCCTGCTTCGAGACAGCCACCGTGCCCGCCAGGGCCTGCCAACGTGCTGCCGTGGATACGGCCAGGCGATAGTTTGCCTCCGCCACGCCGAGATTGGCCTTCGCGGCCGCGTACTGCGCGTCCAGTCCCGGCGCGTCGATCGTGGCCAGCAGCTGCCCAGCTTTCACGGAAGCGCCATAGTCTTCGTTCCAGCTGTGTACGTATCCTGCGACCTGCCCGAATATCGGTGCCTCATACCAGGCACGCACCGTTCCCGGCAGGACGAGCGAGCGCGTGGATGGCCCCGGCTGTGGCGAAATGATTTCCACGGGAAGAATCGACTGTTCCTGCGAGACGCGGGCCAGCGCTGCAACCGCCCGTTCGCGCTTCACAATGCCATAGACCAGCAGGGCCACTATAACCACCAGCGGCAGCCCGAACATCAGCGTCGTACGTCGCTTCATTATCCCGCTCCTGCAGTAGGTCGCTTCTGGTGTAGTAAGGCGAAAACGCAGGGGACGAACATCAATGTCGCGAATGTCGCTACCAAGAGTCCGCCAATCACCGCCCGTCCCAACGGCGCATTTTGCGTGTTGGACATCGACATCGGCAGCATACCGATCACCATTGCCAGCGCGGTCATCAGCACCGGACGCAAGCGCGTATAGCCCGCGGTCACCGCCGCGCGGATTGCATCGCCATGGGCAGCAAGCTCCTCGCGGGCAAAGGACACCACCAAAATCGAGTTCGCCGTCGCAGTGCCCATACACATGATCGCGCCGGTCAGTGCCGGTACTGACACTGTGGTGTCGGTGAGGAACAGCGCCCAGATGATCCCCGTCAAGGCGCCGGGCAGAGCCGTAATGATGATGAAGGGATCGAGCCAGGACTGAAAGTTGACGACAATCACGAGGTACACGAGCAGGATCGAGAAGGCGAGACCAGTCAGCAGTTGGACGTAGGCATACTTCATCGTCACGGCTTGGCCCTGCAGATGCACACTGGCACCGTGCGGCAAATCACCTTTCATCCTCTGCAATAGGCGCTCGACCGCATCGCTCACGCTGCCCAAATCGCGCCCCTCGTTGCTCGCGTAAATATCGACCACCGGCAAGATGTCGCGATGCGACATTTCGAGCGGTCGCCCGATCTGAGTGATCTCGGCGAGGCCGCCCAGGATTTGTGCCCCCTGTCCGCTCGGATCGCCATCGCCTTTGTCGATCGTGATCGTCTCCAGATCGTTCATCGAGGACAGCTGTGCTTGCGGCGTTTGCAGGTTCACGAGGTGCGAGACGCCGGTTTCGTGGTCGAGCCAGTAGGTTGGGGCCACCTGGCCGGAGCCCGACAGCGTCGCCAGCGTATTATTTGCGATATCAGACTCCGTCAGACCGGCACCGAGAGCGAAGGCGCGATGCGCGGAGATCAGCAAGGTGGGCTGGTTAAAAGTCTGCTGGATGGTCGCGTCCGCGAGGCCTGGGATGCGGCGCATCTCGCTGACCACGCGCTGCGCATAGGCCGTATTGGCCGCCACGTTTCGGCCGACTATTTGCACGTCGAGCGGGGCCGGCAGGCCAAAATTAAGGATCTTTGCCGTGATATCACCGGGTGGGAAGGTGAAGCTGGTGCCCGGAAATAGTTTCGGCAGCTTATCTCGCAGAATCGCGCGGTACTCATCGACAGGGGAGGCCGGATCATCGAGGCCGATGGTGACGTCGCAGTCCTGCGGACCTATCGTGGCGCTGGCGCTATAAGCTTGATTGATGCCGCTGCTTGGCAAGCCGCAATTGTCGATGATATTGGTGACATGACCGGGCAGCAAACTGCGCATGGCAGCGTCCACCAGTGCCGCAACCTTGCTGGTCTCCTCCAGGCGCAGCCCCAGCGGCGCACGGAAATGCATATCTATCTCTCCGGACTTGATGCTGGGGAAGAAATCCCGCCCAAGCCAGGGCAGCAGCAGGATGGAGGCGAGCGGCACCGCCAGGAAACCGAGGATGAATCGTCCCCGCCGCGCAACCGCCGCGGCTAACAATTCGCGGTAGTTGTCTCGAAACCGATTGAAACGTCGTTCGAACCCCAGTTGGAAGCGGCCGAAAATGCCTTTCGGCTTGACACCCGCCTTTTGCGCCGCCACCTGTGCACGCAACAAGTAGGCACCCATGGTCGGCACCAGTGTGCGCGAGAGGATAAAGGAGGCGATCATCGCAAAGATGATGGCTTCGGCAAGCGGCAGAAACAGGTAGCCGGCGATGCCCGATAACTGGAACAGCGGCAACCAGACGATACAGATGCATAGCGTGGAGACGAAGGTGGGAATCACGATCTGGTTCGCCGCCGTGATGATCGCCGGTTCGAGCTCCATCCCGGTCGCCAAATGCGCGTCGATGTTCTCGATCATCACTGTGGCATCATCGACCAGGATACCCACTGCCAGCGCCAGGCCGCCCAGCGTCATCACGTTGATCGTCTGCCCGAACCAGGAGAGCGCCATGATTGAGCAGAGGATGGAGAGCGGGATCGACGTCGCGACGATTATCGTCGAGCGTCCGGAGCCCAAGAAAAGCAGCACGACGAGGCCGGTCAGCAGCGCTGCAGTAACCATCTCTTGGACTACCTCCGCGACCGAATGGCTCACGAAGGTTGAGGCGTCGTTCAGCGTCGTGATCCTAACGCCCGCCGGCAATGTCTTCTCGATCTCGGGTATTTTAGCCTTCACACCCGCCACCACCGCGAGAGTCGACGCATCGCCCGCCTTCAGCACCTCGAGCAGGATCGCCTGGTGTCCGCGCACCAACACGGTGTTGGTTTGCGGCGGCCCACCGAGGTGCACATAGGCCACGTCCCCCACGGTCACCACCGTACCGTCCGCCTGCTTGATCGGCAGTGTGTTGAATGTCGACACATTCACGGGCGATGCATTGGTCTCGATGAGGAAATCGAGCGCTCCTATCTTCTGGTCCCCCGCTGGCAGCACGATGTTCTGTTGTGCCAGCGCGTGCGATACGTCCTGCGCGGACAGCCCGTATGCCAGCAGCTTGTGCTGGTCAAGATCAACCTCGACGTTGTTCGCCACTCCTCCATAAGGTGCAGGGACAGCGGCACCCGGAACCGAGACCAGCAGCGGTCGGATCAGATTGGAGGCTAAATCAAACAGCTCTGCACCCGTCAGTTGGTCTGCTGAGATTTGTAGAGCGAGCACCGCCACCGAGGAAGCGTTGTACGACAGTACAAGCGGTGGGGTGATCCCCGCCGGAAGTTGCTTCAGCACTGTTTGCGATATCGAAGCGACCTGCGCTTGCGCTGCCGCCACGTCGGTACCCGGGTGAAAAAATATCTTGACGATGCCGCGACCGTAGAGGGACTCGCTCTCGATGTGTTCGATGTTACCCACAGTGGTTGTTAGCGCGCGTTCGTAGTAATAAACGACCCGCCCCGACATATCCTCTGGCGTCAGCCCGTTATAGCTCCAGATGACGGCAACCACGGGAATTCCGATGTTCGGGAAAATATCCGTCGGCGTGCGCAGCGCGGCACGTCCGCCGAATATGAGAATCAGGATCGCCAGAACGACGAATGTATAAGGCCGCTTCAGGGCTATGAGGACAATCGCATTCATGAATGCTCCTGGACTCGGAGCGCCTTCACATCATTGATACCCTCGACGAAAATGCAACGAAGTTTCTCAATTCTGAATCCGAACGATTGCGCCTTAAGGATAAAAGACAGCCGTGAAAACGCTGTCTGGCTGTAGTCCCGATTGCCACTGCAAGGGTTTCGAGTTAGGACGTGCGCCATCAGCGTCGGTCTGACTCTAGCGCTTGGACAAAAAGGCTCATGGCCAATAGATCCGCCGTGCCGCCGGGGCTAAGCCGACGCGCGACGAACGCCTCATGCACGGTACGAGCGCGCTCGCGCCAGTCGTGTTGTCCGATGCCGCCGCGATCAAGAAAGGATCGAGCGGCGTTCTGGGCGAACTGAAGACCGGAGGTCCCACCGCGGTGTAGCAAGTTGGTATCCTCGACAGTCGCGATCAAGGAGAAGCACGCATGCACGCGAACTGCCTCCGCATCCGCCGGCGCGGTGAGAACCCCTTCTTGAAGAGCTGGTAAACCAATATTGTAGACACTGTGGAAGCCGCCCGCGGCCTCGCAGCGTGCGCCGCCGGCCCCGTAACGGCGGCGTGCCTCGAGACCATGACTTCGCGACGTCATGGGCCCGCTCAAGATTTCTTTACCCCATAGTCGCGAAACGACTGAGCCGAGCGGTAAAGCGGCTTCGACGGCGCCGTTCAATCTCGCGCCGGCTGCGGCACAAAGCAGCCCCAATCCAAAGATCGCACCCCGATGGGTGTTGACGCCGCCGGTAGCCGCCAACATGGCCGCCTCGGCTTCCATGCCGACCATTCGCAGGCAGCCCATGCTGCTGTTTCGTGCGCCGGCCTTCACTAACGCATACAGATATGGTTGCAAAGCCGTGGCGCCGTGGCGCAACGTGTCGGCATCCATATCGGCGTGGCTCCCTGCATCCACATGACTTACCAAGCCCGGCTTCGGGTACGTCTCCAATTCCAACAAAAGGCAATCGACGGCGTGAGCAGCCATTCCTCTGGCGTGCCGTTCGACGCCCGCTATTGCTCTGAAGGACGACGCCCTCGGGCGATGCGCGATGCGAGCGCAAGCACCGATCATGGAGAGCCCCCGGCAATGAACTCGGCAGAATTCAACAACATCGGCCTTCTGATAGTCTTCGCCAGGACATCGCGCGCCCCGGACTGAAGCTCGCGCCAATGGACGCCGGCGCCATCGCTGCGCACGATCTCGCCATCCAATTGCATCGGCGCCGCGCTCTGGATTGCGGCGAGCTCTGTAGTCAATCCGGCTAGCCCGCCCGAGCGAGGCAGGGACAAAATAAAATCGAGGTCAGAGCTTGCGGTGAGGTAATTCATTCCCGTCAGCAGACACCATGCGAGACTGCCGAACACGCGTGCTTCCAAACCATAGCGGACGGCCACGTTGTCCACGGCGCGCAAGGTTGGAACCCACGCAGCCGGCGTGGCCCAGAACGCGGTGCTCAGCCGAGGAGGGCGCGTAATGGATCTGATGCACGCGGGATCCATGAGCAACCCGATCCGCCGCTTGCCCGCTGACGGCGGTAGAGGCAGTCCGAGCGGCACTCCGTCGCCTTCATCGGGCGCAAAGCGCCTGATGATGAGCGGCCAACCTTGGTCGACCCATGCGGCCACCAAGGGATCTTCCGCCAGCTCGTCGCGCGTTTCGAGAAATGCGCGCCACGCTCTCGGGCGCACGAAGACAAGATCGTGGCGTCGCGTGATCTCGCTATTACGCTCGGAGTGCGAGCTCACGGACGCGCTCCTGAATGTCAGCGGCCTTGGGGCGGCCGTTTCGCCGCTTGCCCAGCGCATCGCGCTGGTCGCGGTGCTCGCCACGTTCTTTCAACAGCATGTGCAGCTGATCGGCAAGTGAGCGCTTGTCGTCCCATTTGGCGCACACCGCGCCAGTCCGCGCTAAGTTTTCGAGGCCTGGCGCGAAGACCGGGGTGGACTTGGCCTTTTCCGTGAGAAACTCGATCGGCAGTTTGGTCACGCGCGACATCGAGGGTAAATCCATGACTTCAGGGTGCGCACCGGGCAGTGCCACCAACGTGCGGGTGGCGAGCGCGGTGGCGATAAAAGCCCCGGCCGCAGTGTGGCCGAACAGCAAGCCGACGGTCGCGTGGCCTTGCAGATCCGCATAAATCAGTGCCTTCGCGAGATGTGCGAGATACTCATTGAGCCCCAATAATTCGTCTCGCTTACTCATTCTCTGACTGCCGCTGTCGACGATCACCAGGATCGGCTCGTTACCTCCACGCGCCACGATGTCGAGCACCCACTCGGACAATTGCAGCGCCTCCTCTACACCGATGGGCGTTCGATCCACCACGCCGAGCACCTGGACTCGACCGTCGCCTTGAAGCGCTCCCGACCCGCGGATCAAACCGCGATCGCGCTGGCCGACGTCATGGCCCCCGGGAAAAAGCGAGGAGAGAATTTCATCGAGCGTCATGGCAGGGCTCTCGAATCTTGTCGGCAAGTGCTATGAACGCGTCTGGCGCCATTTCTGGCACTGCATTGGGGTCTTCCACGCCTTCCATTCGCCAGATGTCCCGGGCGTCGGCGCAAGATCCAAACTGATCTAACCGCTGTCGCAACCGGCTCTGTTCCGATTTAAGTACGTCCGCGTCGAATGCTCGCGGGGAGCGCATCAGCTTTACCGCGGCGATGCGGAAGCTCTCTATCGTGTCATCCACGAACATGTCTGCACCGCCGATGAGTCGTCGGTGCTTGCCACCCATCGTGCGCCATACCAGGGCGCGATCCTTCGAATCGAACTCCTCCGCGCCGAGGTTCGTCTCGATGACCTCAGGACCCGAGACACTGATTCGACCCTGCTCGGAGACGACCAATGCCGAGCAACAGCCGGCAATCAGTCCGCCGCCGCCATAGCAACCCGCGCGCCCACCAATGAGTCCTATCACTCGTGCGCCGGCGATTCGCGCTTCCATCAATGCCCGCATGATTTCGGCGATGGCCAGTTCGCCGGCATTGGCCTCCTGTAGCCTCACGCCGCCGGTGTCAAACAGGATAAAAAGCGGAATCGACGCGGCATCGCGGACGGCGCGCAGCATTCCGGTCAACTTTGCGCCGTGCACTTCGCCGAATGCGCCGCCCATGAAACGTCCTTCCTGGGCGGCAATGAAGACTTTCCGGCCCACCAACAGGCCCTTGCCAACGATCATCCCGTCGTCAAATTGTTCCGGGAGATTGAAGATGTGCAAGTGTGGACTGATCTGCCGCTCCTCAGGACCGAGGAGTTCCTGAAAGCTATGAACATCCAGGAGCAGTCGGACACGTTCTCGTGCTGATGCCTCGTACCAACTCGCCGCTTTTCGCTGCTGTCCGGCGCCTCGCTCAACGGGCGACCTCGCGCTCATGGATCTACGTCCTCAATCAATCGGACCGCTTGCGCGAGGCGAATCGCCACCGTGTCCGGACGGGCACCGCCGTCGTTGATCGACAATTTCAAACCCCCGGGAGAGCGCAATTCCACAAAATCCGCAACGACCAGCTGCCAGACGGCGCCGAATCCTTCGGCTGCGGTCTTGATGTCGAGTTCGCAGTCGGAGTTCGGCAGGATTCGCTCCACCAGTACTTCTAGATTGCCTGACGCGACGACGCCAACGATCGCCATGGCCTTGGTACCGGCGGCGCGGTGCTTCACTTTGTGATGAAAATGCAGCGTTTCCATGGCTTCGCGCTCACCAATTCCGAAATCGACTAGGAGGCTCGTATAAGCCACCGGACCATCGGACGAGATCCTTGATGGAACGCGCCGCAAGCATGTTCCGGTCTACATCCAGCGGATTGATCCCGAGATCTTCCGGGCGTCGTATGACGCCGCGTTCACGCAGCGCCTTCACGGCTTTTTTATCTCGAGCGCGACCGACATCGGTGTAACCCGCGATTCCGCGGATCGCCTGCTCCCGCTCATCTTTGGTGCGGCAGAGCAAGAGATTGGCGATGCCCTCTTCGGTAACAATGTGTGTCACGTCGTCCGCGTAGACCATTACCGGTGCGAGCTCGAGGCCGATCTTTTCCGCCAAGATGACCGCATCGAGTTTTTCGACGAACAGGGGTGCGTACGAATCACCAAATGTTTCACCGATCTGCACCACCAACTTGCGGCCACGCCGAAGGGGAGCAGTCACGTCCGGATCCGCTTCTTTGCCCGCTCGCAGCCACGGGTCGCTTGGATGCCGACGCCCTCGTGCGTCGGAGCCCATATTCGGCGCGCCGCCGAATCCGGCGATGCGCGACGCAGTCACCGTGGATGAGTGGCCCTGCAGATCAATTTGAAGGGTGGAACCAATGAACAGGTCACAGGCATAGAGGCCGGCAGTTTGGCATAGAGCGCGATTGGATCGCAGCGATCCGTCGGATCCGGTGAAATAGATGTCGGATCTGGCGCGGATATAGTCGTCCATGCCAACTTCTGACCCAAAGCAATGGATCTGCTCGACCCAGCCGGACTCAATCGCTGGAATCAGGGTGGGATGAGGATTGACAGCCCAGTGGCTCGCCACCTTGCCCTTGAGCCCCAGCCGCTCGCCATAGGTCGGAAGCAACAACTCGATCGCAGCGGTATTGAAACCAATGCCGTGATTCAGACGCCTGACCTTGTATGGGGCGTAGATTCCGGCGATAGCCAGCATCGCCGTAAAAATTTGAGACTCCGTGATCGCGGCAGGGTCCCGCGTGAATAGCGGCTCAACATAGAAGGGCTTATCTGACTTGACGATGAAATGCACGCGATCCCCGGGAATGTCGACGCGTGGAACGCATTCAACAATCTCGTTGACCTGAGCGATGACCACACCGTCCTTGAAAGCCGTCGCTTCGACCACGGTGGGCGTGTCTTCCGTGTTGGGGCCGGTGTAAAGGTTGCCGTCCCGATCCGCGCTCACCGCGGCGATCAACGCGACGTTGGGGGTCAAATCGACAAAATATCGAGCAAACAGCTCCAAATAGGTGTGAACAGCACCGAGCTCGATCTTGCCGCCGAACAGCATGCCTGCAATGCGTGACGATTGCGGCCCGGAGTAAGCGTAGTCGAGCCGCTTGGCGACTCCACTCTCGAACACGTCCAGATGTTCCGGTAACACGACGCCGGATTGCACCATGTGTAAATTGTGGACCCTATGAACATCAACAGCCGCGAGACATTGGGCGAGGAAATCCGCCTGCTTCTGATTGTCTCCTTCGAGACAGACCCGGTCGCCCGGCCGGATGACGGCCTCGAGCAGGGCGACGCCGTCGCGCGCTTCCACCAACTTATGTTTCGCCAAGGCTCTTCCGGCGTCGATCCGCGCGTCGCGCGCAATGCGCGCTTCTCGCCAGGTCCTCATAGCGCTCAGTCTTGCGCGTGCTGCGCCGCCTGCTCAATTAGAGCGGCAACCTCTTTCGGATGTGACTCGTAGACCGAATGACTCGCACCGGCGATTTCGACCGTGTGGCTGTGGGCGCGCTTTGCATACATCCGCTCAAGATCTGGATTGATAATCCGGTCGGCTTTGGCGACCATGTACCAACTTGGCTTGGTCTTCCAGGCGGGAACGCCGGCGGGTGATCCAAACACGGATGCTGCTGTCAGTTCCTCTGCCTGGGCTTCAAACTCTGCTTGTTCCTTAGGCAGATCCGCCGCAAAGTCGGCCGGGTAAAAGGCGGGATCGAGGTACAGAAAATCATCCGCCGTTCTCTTGACGGCCTTGGTGGCGTTGGGAAATTTCTTGCCGTTGGCAACTTCGGTCTCACCTTCATCCAGCGCATGTGCCGCGATATAAACCAGGCCCACCACTTTAGGGTCATTGCCAACATCGGTGATAATCGCACCGCCGTAGCTGTGGCCTACAAGAATGATCGGACCATCCTGCATCGCGATCACCCGTTTCACCGCCGTCACGTCGTCGCCGAAGGAGGTCAACGGGTGCTCCGCCACCGACACGTGGTAGCCATGCTTTACGAGAATTTCATATACGGGCTTCCACCCCGACCCGTTGACCCATGCTCCATGAACCAGCACGATGTTTTTTACCGGCTCGGCGATAGCCGGCATCGTGATGGCCATCAAGAGAAGGGCGCCAGCTGCGGAGGCGAAGCGAAGAAAGTTGAGCATCATGGCGATTCCTTAGGTGGTGTGTTGGCAAAAAGGGCCGCCGATCATCTCGTAACCGCGATGTTGTTGACGACCTTGGTCACGCCTCGGGTGTGCTGTGCGAGGTCCTCGGCCGTGCTCTTCATTAGGCCCGTACTCACATAGCCGTTCAAATACACCACATGATCTCGGGTCTCCACTCGAACTGAGTCCGGCGGTCCCACATCGGGGTGTTGATTGATCATCGCCTGTACGTTTGCTGTGATCTTTTCATCGGTCATCTTTTCGCCGCTGGATTCGGTCGCACATCCGGAAAGAGTGCCCACCAGAGCAAAGGCGCAGGCTAGCGAGTAAAGTGGTCTGAGGATTTTCATTTTTGCTTCCTTTATAACTGGGTACCGTTGGGTTGCCGAACACGGCAGCCGAATGATCGTCGGTGGCCTCTTTAGGCGGCCCGCCCGGCAATTTCAGGCCTTGATGAAGGCGAGCAGATCTTCATTCACCTGGTCCTTCATTGTCGTGCACAGTCCATGCGGGGCGCCCTTGTACACCTTGAGCTTCGCATTCGGGATGAGTTTCGACTGCAGTGCGCCGGCATCGGCGAACGGCACAATTTGATCATCGTCACCGTGAATAATCAGCGTCGGGATGTCCATGCGCTTCAAGTCTTCGGTTTGGTCCGTTTCGGAGAACGCCTTGATGCAAAAGTAGGCTGCAGGGAATCCCGCCATCATCCCCTGCAGCCAAAACGATTCACGCACCCCCTCCGAGGTCTTGGCGCCGGGACGGTTGTACCCATAGAACGGCAACGTCAAATCCTTAAAGAATTGCGAACGGTCGGCCTGTACCCCGGCTCGAATGCCGTCGAAGACACTGAGCGGCAAGCCGCCGGGATTGCCGGGAGTCTTCAGCATGAGCGGCGGTACGGCACCAATCAGCACAGCTTTGGCCACACGCTTTGTGCCGTGTCGTCCAATGTAGCGCGCCACTTCGCCGCCACCGGTGGAGTGACCGACGTGCACTGCATTCTTCAAGTCCAGCTTTGCGGTCAGTTGGGCGAGATCGTCGGCGTAGGTATCCATATCATTGCCGCTCCAGGGCTGACTCGAGCGACCATGGCCGCGGCGGTCGTGGGCGATACATCGATATCCGTGAGACGCCAGAAAGAACATCTGATCTTCAAACGCATCCGCCGACAGCGGCCAGCCATGGCTAAAAACCACGGGTTGTCCGCTGCCCCAGTCCTTGTAATAGATCTCGGTGCCGTCTTTGGTGATAATCTTGCTCATCGAATCTTTTCCTTTGCTGGGCGATGAAGAAGGATACGAATGGTCGGCCGCTGTGGCGGGCGTCGTGGCTGACAGGCTCGCGGCGGCTAGGACAACGCCCGCGCCGCTGACTAACAGGTCTCGTCGAGAGGTCGTGGTGACGGTCGAAGTCATCCGGTCGTTCATAGAATCCTCATGCTCATGGTCGGTTACAAATTAACGGATAAAGCTCAATTCATTCGATATCAGAAACGTCAAATCGCTAATGACAACCACTGGTTTTGTGGCGTGCTGGCCTCGTGAGGTGCTTAAACATTGTTCCTCATGATCGCAACAGCTCCTCTGTTGCAGAGAAACTATGCTCGATTGTCCGGAATCTGTATTTCGGATTGGAACTAAAAGAATCAGATCGAACGGTGGCGATTTTTCGCCGCAGAGACTGATGTTTGCTTTGAGATCCAAGGGACTCCCGCAAACGAATCCCACAGAACAAGCATTGCAGTCGTCACCTTAATCTACGGTGCTGAGACGCCGACAAGATGGCGGCGATGGCCGTCAATAGTTTCGCAGCGGCTACGACGTAGAGATCGGAAATCTCGTCAGGTTATTAGCGTCTTGTGCAGTTCAGGGGAGGCCACGATACGAGCAGTGAGCAGCAGCGCGAGCACAGAACTGCTCCTCTTCATTTGAGATCGCAACAAAGCGGTGTCCGTAATGCAGCACTTTTGCTGCAATGCAGCGCCCTTCGCATAATAAGCAATATGGTAAGTAAGTAATTGATTTATATAATAAAAAAAATCGCGCTTCTCTTATATCATAACTACCTTCAAGGGAAAAGCGGCCAAGCGGAGAAAACTCTGCGGCGACCCGCGATCTTGGAGTGGCCGCGACCTAGTGCGCAGCGGTAATCGGCCGCTTGTACAATGCTCGCTAAAAACGCGGCGCGTTCACGGACCGCCACCTAGGTGAATTGATTGAAATGATCGGCCCCTTTGCGCACGGCATTCATGATCGCTGCAACCAACTGAAATCGGTGATTTCGACCGGTTTTGCCCACGATGGCCCTGCGGTCACCGATGTGTCGACCGACGGTCAAGAGTTAGTCGTGAGACTATACGTGCATATGCGCTCGAAAATACTTGCCGAAAGCAGTGAAACCGAACAGGTCGAGTGCCGCTGCGTCGAATTTCTGCGAGACTCCGTCCGGCCGTTGGGGGCGACTGACAGTGTCCTGACTGTCGCACTCAATCAGATGACGAGTTCGGCAACCAAGTGGCCGTAATGGTGCCATTGATTCGCTCGTGCGACTCTTGACTTTGCCGAACGTGTGCTTTGAGAATCACGCATGCGATCCCGGGAAGATTTAATTGCGGCCCAGGATTAAGGTTCTTCCGTCTCGGGGTGTGCGTGCGTGTTCTCACCCATTCAACTGATTCGCACGCGTACTTGGCGCGGTACCTCGCTCTACTTGTTGAGAACCGCCGTGCTTCGCATCGTCACCGGATGGTACCGCGAACCGTATGAGCCAGGGCGATGCGCCAATCAATGGGGGTGAAGGCGCGTATCCGCCCTTCGGCTATGCCTGGTATGTCGCTGCGATCATTACGCTTGGCTACGCCTTCGCCTTCATGGATCGCATCATCGTCGGCACGCTGACGCCGGCGATCCAGGCCGATCTGCACATCAACGATACCCAAGCGGGCTATCTGCAAGGTCTCGCCTTCGCGGTGTTCTACACCACCTTCGGATTGCCGCTCGGCTGGTTCGCCGATCGCGGCAACCGCAAACGCCTCCTCGCCATCGGCATGACGGGGTGGAGTGTGATGACCTCCGCCTGCGGGCTGGTGCGCGGATTTCCGCTGATCTTCCTGGCGCGGATTGGTGTCGGCATCGGTGAAGCCACCCTCAGCCCCTGCACTTCGTCGCTCCTGAGCGACTACTTTCCGCCGCGCACCCGCGCCTGGGCCTTCGGCTTGTTCGTGAGCGGAACCTCGATCGGCACGTTCTTGAGCTTTACCGGCGGTGGGCTGATCTACAGCGATTTCATCGCGCGCGGCGGCCTGACTCTTCCGCTCGTTGGCTTGTTGAAACCGTGGCAGGCGACGTTCTTCATCGTCGGCCTTCCCGGGCTCATTCCGGCGCTTCTTCTGGCCCTGACCGTGCGCGAACCTGCACGCCTCGGCAGAGCGAAAGCCGAGAGCGGGGCCGCGATATTGCCTTACTACAAGACCAATGCCGCGAGTCTGATCTGCCATCACGTCGGCATCGCCATGTTCTTCGTCTCGGTGTACGGCTTTCTTGCCTGGCTGCCGACCTTCTTCCTGCGCAGCTTCGGCTGGGACCCGGCGGTGTTCAGCATCCGCTACGGCCTGCTGGGCTCGAGCCTCGGCCTGGTCGGCGCCCTCAGCGCTGGCTTTGTCGGCGCGGCGCTGAAACGCAGTGGCGATGCCATCGGCACCATGCGCGCCTGCGCCCTTGGCGCCATGCTTGCGGCCACCGGCGCCACCCTGACCGCCTTGATGCCAACCGGCGAATCGGCCTTCGTCGCCTACCTAATCACCGGCTTTTTCAGCAACTACGCCAGTGTACTGGGCTTGACGGCAATCACCGAGATGGCGCCGAACGAGATCAGGGCTCGCATCACAGCGACTTATGTCCTGTGCACGGGTCTGATCTCCGCCACGCTTGGGCCGCTGCTGGTGGGCGTCATCTCGGATGCCCTGCGGCCCGATCCCCAAGGCATCGCCCATGGCCTGGCGATTGTTTCGGGCGGCGTTGCCCTTCCGGGCGCCATCCTGATCGGGATCGGCTGGAAATCCTACCGTGCCACGCTCGCGCGCATGCCTTGAGGCTTTTCAGCGCGGCACCCGCGGCCGGCGCAATTTGTCGTCCCCGGTGCTTTTTTTCATAGACGACTGACGCGGGACCGCCTGATGGAGTCGGACAAAAAAGCTGCCAAAATTCAGGCGCTTATCCGACAGGATTACTTTTAGGTCCTTGCTTGCGCGCAACAGCGCCCTTGCATAAAGTCGTAAGTCCCGAACGTCTAACGGGCATACCGGAGCAGAGCCGACACGTGATATATGAATCTAACGGGTGGGAGGTGGATCTCGCTCGGCGTGAGCTCCGGGCGCGAGGAGTTCCTGTTCCCTTGGGAAAACGCGCGTTCCAGATCTTTGCGGTTTTGGTTCAGTCGGCCGGTCAGCTCGTCACCAAGGACGAGCTGATGGCTCGTGTTTGGCCGAGCGTGATCGTGGAGGAAAATACGCTCGAGGTTCACATCTCCGCAATTCGCAGGGCACTCGGGACCGACCGAGAATCGGTGAAGACGTCATCTGGTCGTGGCTATCGTCTCGTGGGGGACTGGACGATTCGGAACAAAGGATTCTCGCGCGAGACCGTAGATCTCGATTCGAGTCCGATGCCCGTCCGGCCGTTTCTTAACAATGTGCCCGCGGCTGGCTCCGTGCTGATCGGCAGACACGCTGCTGTGCAGCACCTGCAGAACTTTCTATCCGCTTACCGAGCGATCACGCTGACCGGACCTGGCGGTATCGGAAAGACTGCGCTTGCTCTGGAGGTCACGCGCACTCTGTTCCCAACATTCGCCGGTGATTGTTGGCTAGTTGATCTGGCTTCGCTGTCGGACCCCCAACTCGTTCCGTCCATGGTTGCTAGCGTGTTGGGCGTAAGGCTGGCCGGTGATGAGAGTTCCGGACAGTCCGTAGCGCGAGCCATCGGAGCACGGAAGCTTCTTCTTGTTCTCGACAATTGCGAACATGTCATCGACGCGGCCGCCCGAATGGCGGAAACGGTCTTGCATCTCTGTCCGGCCACTTCCATTATTGCGACGAGCCGCGAGGCCCTGCGAATCGAGGGCGAACACGTCTATCGGGTTTCCCCCCTGGACGTGCCGAACCAGCAACAAGAAGAATCAGACATCGTTCTGCGACACGGTGCTGTGCAGCTTTTCGTCGCGAGAGCCCAGTCGCTGGACTCGGAATTCTTGTTGCATGGAGAAGAACTTCGAGCAATTGCCGCCATCTGTCGCCGCCTTGACGGCATTCCACTCGCTCTCGAAATTGCGGCTGCACGAGTTGATCTGCTTGGCGTGCGGGAATTGGCCGCGCACCTCGATGATCACTTTTTATTGTTGACGAAAGGGCGACGCACGGCCGCGCCGCGACATCAGACGCTATTCGCGACAATGGATTGGAGTTTCGAACTGCTCAGTGACGCTGAGCAAACGGTGCTGCGACGACTCTCTGTCTTCAGCCGACGTTTCACGATAGAGGCGGCGA
>Ga0209422_1000041_pt1 | contig 29290 bp, 23 predicted proteins | sample BlaSpr_A8_OM2_M3_FD_187983 | JGI IMG/M metagenome (GOLD analysis project Ga0209422, IMG submission 187983) | Forest soil microbial communities from Thunder Bay, Ontario, Canada - Black Spruce, Ontario site 2_A8_OM2_M3 (SPAdes) (version 2) | ecosystem: Environmental > Terrestrial > Soil > Boreal... | reverse complement strand
CCGAAATGAAATCGACGAGGGCGACCATCACGGTCGCGACTCGGCAGTCACCGGGTCGCGCCGGTACAATGTGGTCGCGATGCAACGACTGAGCGCCGAATCCCGACAGCGGCGCGCGGTACGAGATTCTTGGATTCGCGTAGTCGGGACCGAGTAGATGGGAGATCGCCGCCACGATCGCCGGGCGCGAACCGATCGCGGCGAACGTCGCGTCGTCCTTAGGGAGCTCGAGATGCAAGGTACCGCCGGATTTCCATGTCGGCTCGCGTTGTGCGGATTCGAGAAGGCTGCCAATCTTCTCGAGTGCTTCCCTTAGGAACGCCGCATCAAGAATACTCGGCAGCACGACGTACCCGTCGCGATCGAGCGAATCGAGTGGTGTCGGACGATTGGATGCTGCGGTTCGCACGATGCGCTGTTTCCACGGTCATCGCAGTAATTCATATGCATCGATCGTCTTGGCGCCACGGACGATGCCGAGTTCGGCGGCGGCGACGGCGCGGCTTGCCGGGTCGACGATGCGCGAAAGATCGGGATCGAGAATCGCCGCTTCCTCCGGCGTCGGCGGGCGGTTGAGACATTTCGACTTCACCCGACCTTCGCGTTCGAGTGCGGTGAGATGGGCGAGAACTTGGCGCGCGGCCGCCGGCCAGAGCTCGTGCGGAATCGCCGCATAGACGCGCTCGACGATGGCCGGAACGGTCGTTGCCCCCGCTTCGAGTGCATTCAGGACCTCGCGCTCCCGCGAGCGCCGATGCGCGATGTACTCGTCGAGTTTGGCCATCGGATCCTCGACGCTCTCGCCGTGCCCTCCGTCGATGCGCCGTGCGTTTGGGAACTCGCGGCGCAACCGGTCGAGGGTCGCTTGGTAGACGCGCATGTCGCCGCCGGGTGGAGCGATGACGACCGTTCCGCGTCCGATCACCACGTCGCCGGTGAACAGCGTCGCCTCGTCGTCGAGCCAAAACACCAGGTGATCGCGCGCGTGCCCGGGGGCGTAGATTGCGCGAAGGTCCGTCTCGCCGAGCGTGAGATATTCCCAGTCGGATAGTGCGAAGTCGTGCCGAAAGCGCGCCTCGGGATGCGCGTACACGGGCGCGTGGGTCTTTTCGGCCAGCAATGCTGCGCCGGGCGCATGATCGGGATGCCCATGGGTCACCGCGATCGCGCCGATCGTTAAACCGGCTTCGGCCGCTGCAGTGCAAATCGCGTCGATGTGCTCGGGCATGGTGGGACCGGGATCGATGACGAACGCACGACCGTCGCCGGCATCGATGAGGTAGGTGTTCGTGCCGTCGAGCGTCATCGGCGATGGGTTAGCGGCGCGCACGCGCCGGACGCGTGACTCGCTCACCAGGCCTCGCTCTCGGGCATAAACTCGATCTTTCCGTCGCGCATGAACGGCATGATCGGGCGGATCGCGCGCCGCGCGCGCGCGTGTGCGAACAAGGACGCGATCGAATCGTGGGCCGCCAAACGCTCGAGATGCTTTCGCGTCGGAAACATGATTTGCAACTCTTTGCGTTCTGAGCGCACCAGTGCATCGTGGGGTTCGAACCACGCGCCGTCGTGAACTTCGACAGCGTCGGCGATCGCGATCTGACCCTCAGGCGCGGTCGCGATGAAGAAATGCGTGTCGAAGCGCAGCGGCTCTCGCTCCGGCGTGATCCAATTCGAGTAATAGACAAGCTCTCGCGCGTCGAGAAACAACCGCTCTCGCTCGAGCAGGGTCGGGAGCGGCAGCCCCTTGGTGAGTTCGTGTCGCATGAGTGCGAGGCGCTCGGGGTCGACGATCGCCGGCTTTCCTGCCCGGTCGCAGACGATCAGCACGCCCGCTTCTTCGAAGAGTTCGCGGAGCGCGGCGACGGAAAACTCTTCGGCGATTCCGTCGACCGAGCCGTACAAACGCGCGCGGGCTGCGGCGCTCCGATCTGAAGCGTCGAGCGTCCCGCCAGGGAAGACGTACGCGTCGGGCATGAAGCGGCTGCGCGAGCTCCGCCGGGTCAGGTAGACGAGCAAGCCACCGCCTGCGCGCGGGCGCACGAGCATGACCGTCGCCGAGGGACGGGGAACCTGGGGAGCGGAGGCTTCGTTTTCCAATTATGTTTACGCGTTTCGTCGCTGTTTTGACGCTTGCCCTTTCCTTCGGAGTAGCCGCCGCATCTGCGCAAACGTATCCCGCGCCTGCGCCGACGCCGGTCGATCTGCCGACGGTTCCCCCCAATACGAAGCTCGATCCGTGGGCGCGCGCCGCGATCGACTACGCGGTTTACCAACTGCGGATGGGAATCTGGAGAAATGCCAATACGGGTGACGGCACCGTCACGTACTTCCATCGATACGATATGCAGGTTGAGATCGGACGCAATTCTTATCGCAACATCCACCTGCATCAGGGTACGATCATCAATCCGCGCGGCGCTACGATCCAACCCGGACAGCACGTTCAGTTGGGCGGCTCGGCGCAATACGACGGCTCAATCAACGCCGACTGGATCACGATCATCGGGCAATAGCCGCGGCTTCATAAATCGAAGGTTGCGCGGCGACGGCGGGCATTTCCCTTAGTGCGGCCGCGCAGCCAGCAGCAACGCTACGAGCAGCCAATTGATCGCGTGCGACGTCCAGCAGAACGCGCACGGCCGGCGGGTCACGAAGAGCAGGCTGTACGCCAAATAGGCCGACACCGCCGCCGCGCCGAGCGCCGCCGCGAACGCCGCGCCCCACACGAGCGGCCGGTCCAAGAACGGAAGCGCGGCCGCCAGCGCCAGGTAGTAAACCAACCCGATCGCCGCGTTCGAGACGCCGCCGAAGAGCCTGGCCCGCGGGGTCTCGACGACGCTTGGCTCGCTCAGCTCCCCCCGCGCGGCTTGCCCTGCTTTGCGCGCCATGAAGGCGGAGGCGTAAACCCCAGCAGCGCAAAGCAAGAGCACCGTGCCCATGAGCCAGGTCTTCAAGTGAGCGCCTTTTGGCGCCGCGCGGAAGCCGCATTCATCTTCTTTAGTTCGTTCGTCCTCGCCGCGCTCGTGATCCGCAATAAGACCGCGATCGAATCGATGCTCGGGACGCTCGGATGGCTGGCGTATCCCCTCGCGATTCTGGTCTTCACCATCGTCGCGTCGGCTCCGTTCTCGGTAACCGACGCACTCGCGATCATGAACGGCGTCCTATTCGGGCCATTGTGGGGTTCGGTCGTCAACGCGATAGGGCTCGTCTTGGCTGCAATCGTCGGCTATGGGCTGGCGCGGCGCACCTCCCAATTACTCGAGTTGCACGAGAACATCGGGAAGCTGCCGCGCTGGGTGACTCGCTTCCGCGTCGGCTCCCCGCCGTTCTTACTGTCGCTGCGCGTGATTCCGGGGCTCGGCGGGACGCTCGCGACGCAGATCGCGGCCGCGTTTCGCGTCCCGATGTACGTGCACGTCTGGACGATGTGCGCGATCGCCGTGCCGATCTGCACGCTGCTCGCAATTTTCGGCGATCGCGTCTCGATGACGGTGCAAACCTACTACCACGCGCATCGGCCGCACGTCCACATGCCGGACCGCCTCCGCCGTCTCTTCCGCGACCAGCACACGCCCGACCCTGTGCCGCAGCCGATTCCGGAAGAACTTTGAACGCTACGCTTGTCGAAGACGAAGCGACGTTCGCGCACGCGTGTGAGCAGATCGCCGGCGTCGAACGCGTTGCGCTGGATACTGAATTCCACAACGAACGCTCGTATGCGCCGCGGCTCATGGCCCTGCAGATGGTCGTCGGCGATGCCATCTTCATCGTCGACGCGCTTCGCGTGCGCGACCTTCAACCGCTGGCCGACGCGCTGGCCGCGAAGACGGTGGTCGGCCACGCGCTGCAAAGCGATCTAAAAATCTTCGCGGACCGATTCGATCGATTGCCCGCAGCTGCGTTCGACACCCAGTTGGCCGCGGCATTTTGCGGTTATGGGATGTCGATCTCGCTCGCTGATCTCGTGCACGACGTCGTCGGGGTCCGCCTTCGTAAATCACAGACCGTCAGCGATTGGAGCTCGCGACCGCTCAGCCCGAATCAGATCGAATATCTGGTCGACGACGTGCGGCACCTTTTTGAGGTCGCCGACGCGCTGCGGGCCCGGCTGATCGAGACTGGACGGTACGCGTGGTTCGAGGAAGAGGCGCGTCCGCTCGTCGATCCTGCGCGCTATCGCCCCGATCCGGAGCGACTGTACCTGCGCATCCCGGGTGCGACGCGAATGAACCGGCGCGAACTGGGTATCTTGCGCGAACTCGCATTATTGCGCGACTCGCTTGCGCGCGAACGCGACGTTCCGCTGAAATTCATCATCCCCGATGACGTGATGGGCGCGATCGTGGTGTTGCGGCCGGCGACGCGCGACGAGCTGAGTCAGTTGCGTCGGCTCGACGCCGGGGCCCGAAAAACGTTTGGAGATCGTATCGTGGCTGCGGTCGCGCGCGGCTTGGCGCTGCGCGACGAAGAGTTGCCGGCCAAACCAAAACGGCCACCCGGCGCCGAGCGTGAAGCGATCGTCGCGTGTCTGGCGGTGCTCGTGAATGCGATTGCCGCCGAAAACGGACTGCCCGCGGGACTCCTAACGCCGCGCGCCGCGCTCGAGCGCGTCGCCCGCGAGCTGCCGCAAAGCGTCGACGAGATGGCGCGCACGTTGGATGCGACCGCTTGGCGTGCGGCGCTGGTGGCGGAGCCGCTCCATGCCCTACTCTCGGGACAAACGGCGTTGACCGTCGCCGGCGCGCAGAGCGGCGATCCGCACGTCGAGCGCGTCGGTACGACCGGGGGCGCCCAGGCGAAGTAGCGAAGCCGCGCGCTATGCAGAACGCGCATCCGAATAGCTTTGGGGCGAAGAACACGCTCGCCGTCGACGGCCGGCAGTATACGATTTTTCGGCTCGACGCGCTCGAGCGCGCCGGCTTTCCGATGGCGCGGCTACCCTACAGTCTCAAGATTCTGATCGAGAATCTGCTGCGATTCGAAGACGGCCGCAGTGTCAGAAAAGACGACATCGAAGCGCTAGCGCGCTGGTCGCCGCGGTCACCAAGCGAGCGCGAAATCGCCTTTCGCCCGGCGCGCGTGCTGCTTCAAGATTTCACCGGCGTCCCGGTCGTCGTCGACTTGGCGGCGATGCGCGACGCGATGGCCGCGATGGGCGGCGACCCGAAGTCGATCAATCCGCTCCAGCCGGTGGAGCTGGTAATCGATCATTCGGTCCAAGTCGATCGCTTCGGGACGAGCGACGCTTTCGCTCAGAACGCTCGGCTCGAGTTCGAGCGCGAGCAGGATCGCTACGCGTTCCTCAAGTGGGGCCAAGCGGCACTCGACAACTTCCGCTGCGTTCCACCCGATACCGGGATCGTCCATCAAGTCAACATTGAATTCTTGGCACGCGTCGTCTTCGGCGCGGGCGGCGCGGGCGCGGGGCCAGACGCGAGTGGCCTCGCCTTCCCCGACACCGTCGTCGGTACCGATTCGCACACGACGATGGTCAATGGGCTCGGGGTCCTCGCGTGGGGCGTCGGCGGGATCGAAGCAGAAGCGGCCATGCTCGGGCAACCCGTCACCATGCTCATCCCCGAAGTCATCGGCTTCAAGTTGAGCGGACGGTTGCGCGAAGGCGTCACCTCGACCGATCTCGTTTTGCGCGTCACCGAACTCTTGCGCAAGAAGGGCGTCGTCGGAAAGTTCGTCGAGTTCTACGGCACCGGTCTCTCCAATTTGGGCGTCGCGGATCGAGTCACGATGGGTAACATGTCGCCGGAATACGGCTCGACCATCGCGATCTTTCCGATCGACGCGCACACGCTGGCGTACTTGAAGATGACCGGCCGCGGCGCCGAACAGATCGCACTCGTCGAAACCTACGCGAAGGCCCAGGGTCTCTTCCGCACCGACCAATCGCCCGATCCGATCTTCACCGACACGCTGGAACTCGATCTGTCGACCGTCGAGCCGAACATCGCCGGCCCGCGGCGCCCGCAAGATCGCGTCGCGCTCGGCGACGTGAAAGACGACTTCAACAAGGCGCTCCTCGAGTGGCAGAAAGCGCGCGCGACCGTTCGGAACGGCAAATCGGTCGAGTACGCCGTCGGGCGCTTGGAAGACGAAGGCGGCGGCGGGGCCGCGGTTGCGACCTACGCGGAGACCGGGCTCTCCGACGGTGCGGTCGTCATCGCGGCGATCACCTCGTGCACCAATACGTCGAATCCGGCCGTGATGATCGGCGCCGGGTTGCTGGCACGCAACGCCATCGCACGTGGCCTGGCGTGCCAACCGTGGGTCAAGACGAGTTTGGCGCCGGGCTCGAAAGTCGTTACCGATTATCTGACCAAGTCGGGGCTCCAGCAGTACCTCGATCGGTTGGGTTTCGAACTCGTCGGGTACGGTTGCACGACGTGCATCGGCAACAGCGGGCCGCTGCCCGACGAGGTCGCGCAGACGGTCGCCGATCACGATCTCATCGTGGCGGCCGTGCTTTCCGGCAATCGAAACTTCGAAGGCCGCATCCACCCGCAAGTGCGCGCGAACTACCTGGCGTCGCCGCCGCTGGTCGTCGCGTATGCGCTGGCGGGGCGGATGGACGTCGATCTCACGAGCGAGCCGCTCGGCATAGGGAAAGACGGCAAGCCGGTCTATCTCAAAGACATCTGGCCGAGCAACGCTGAGATCGATAAGACGGTCGCTGAAGCGGTTTCGGAAGCGATGTTCCGCACGCGCTACGCCGACGTGTTTTCCGGCGACGACAACTGGCGCAAGATGAACGTGCCCACGGGTGAGCGCTACGCTTGGGATCCGAAGAACGAGTACGTCAAGCAGCCGCCGTTTTTCGAAGGGATGACATCCGAACCGCCGCCGCCGGCCGACATCGTCGGCGCGCGGGTCTTAGTGATGCTCGGCGACAGCATCACGACCGATCATATCTCGCCGGCCGGTTCGATCGCGAAGAACGGCCCCGCCGCGAAATATCTGATGGAGCGCGGCATCGGGCCCGCCGAATTCAACTCGTACGGCGCTCGGCGCGGCAATCACGAAGTCCTGATGCGCGGGACCTTCGGCAACGTCCGCCTGCGGAACCAGCTCGTCCCCGGCGTCGAGGGCGGCATGACGCGTTACCTGCCTGACGGGACGCAGATGTCGATCTACGACGCGGCGATCCGCTACAAACAGAACGGAACGCCGCTACTCGTCCTCGGCGGAAAAGAATACGGCTCGGGTTCGTCGCGCGATTGGGCCGCGAAAGGACCGATGCTGCTCGGCGTGCGCGCCGTGATTACGGAGTCGTTCGAGCGCATCCACCGTTCGAACCTGATCGGGATGGGCGTCCTTCCGCTCGAATATCTTCCGGGTCAGACGCGCGAGTCGCTCGGTTTGAGCGGCGAAGAGACGTTCGATATCCGCGGCCTCGGCAGCGTCGCGCCGCGCAGCAAAGTGAAGGTTCGCGCTTCAGGCGAGGGCGGGAAGGTCACCGAATTCGATGCGATCGTGCGCATCGACACCCCCGACGAAGCCGAGTATTACCGCCACGGCGGAATATTGCAGTTCGTTTTACGTCAATTGAAAAAGTAACGCGTTGCGCCGGAGGGTCTCGATCTGAGGTGCTAGCGGGGCATAAGTACGCGGCGCTGTTGTCGTTTGAGGGGCCGGATCGTTATTCGTCGATCGGCGGTTTGGGTACGCGCGTGACGGCGCTCGCGAAAGCGCTGGGCGAGACCGAGGTCGAGACGGAATTGTGTTTCGTCGGTGATCCCAAGCTGCCGGCGATCGAGACGTTCGCGCCGAACGTCACCTTGCGCCGTTGGTGCCAGCGGATCTCCGCGCAACATCCGCGCGACGCCTACGACGGCGAAGCGGAAAAGGTCGACGATTTCCGGGAGTCGGTACCGCGTTTCGTCGCCGACGAGATCGTCGCGAGGGCCCACGCCGAGGGCGAGCGGGTCCTCATCGTCGCCGAGGAATGGCAAACCGCCGATGCTACGATCGTGCTCGACGCAATATTGCACGCGCGCGGAATGCGCCAAAGCGCCACGATCCTCTGGAACGCGAACAACACCTACGGCTTCGAGCTCCTCGACTGGCTCGCGCTGCAGCGCGCCGCGGCGATCACGACCGTGAGCAAGTATATGAAGTTCGAACTCGGCCGCTCGGGAGTCCCGGCGCTCGTGATTCCGAACGGCATCGACGAGTCGCTCTTGGACGGTCCGCCGCGTGAGACGATCGCGCGCTTGCGCGCCGCCTTGTGCGGAAGGCCGGCGCTCCTGAAAGTCGGCCGCTTCGACCCGGACAAGAATTGGCTGCAGGCAGTCGACGCCATCGTCGAACTGCGCGACGCCGGGATGCAGCCGCAATTGATCGTGCGCGGCGGACGCGAGCCGTACGGCGAAACGGTCTTCGAGTGGGCGCGACAGCACGGTCTGCGTGTGGAACGGCTCGAAATCGACGGCGACGATCTGGGGGCCGTCTGCGCGGCGCTCTCCGTCTGCACGGCAGACGTGATCGATCTGCGTGCCTACCTTCCGGAGAGCACGCTCTATGCGCTCTACGTCGCGTGCGACGCGGTTCTGGCCAACAGTGGTAAGGAACCGTTCGGACTCGTCGGTCTCGAAGTGATGGCCTCCGGCGGACTGGCCGTTTGCGGATCGACGGGCGAGGATTACGCCGAGCCGTTCGTCAACGCGATCGTCTGCGACGGCGAAGACGGGCGCGAACTCGCCGCGTACCTCGAGGCGATCGCTCGCGACCCAAGCCGCGCCGAGCAGATGCGCCAAGCCGGCTACACGACCGCAACCCGCTATCTCTGGCCGAACGTCTTGGAGACGCTCGCCTTCAAGTTGGAGTACATCCGTGCACGTACGCTATGAGCTGAACGGGCGGGTCGCCGTCGTGACGATCGATCGGCCCGAACGGCGCAACGCGGTTGACGACGAAACCGCGCGAGAACTCTTCGGTGCATTTGCGCGCTTCGAGAGCGACGTCGCAGGCGACGTCGCCGTCCTGACAGGCGCCGGCGGAACGTTCTGCGCAGGGTTCGACCTTCGAGCGTTCGCGGAGGGCCAGTTGCAGCAGCTGGATCCGAGTCTGCCGGCGCCGATGGGGCCGACGCGCATGCAGCTTTCGAAGCCCGTCATCGCCGCGGTGGAAGGCTACGCCGTCGCCGGCGGGATGGAGCTTGCGTTGTGGTGCGACCTGCGCGTCGCCGCGAGCGACGCGGTTTTCGGCATTTTCAACCGGCGCTTCGGCGTACCGCTCGTCGACCTTGGAACGATTCGCTTGCCGCGCCTCATCGGGCACAGCGTCGCGATGGACCTCATCCTGACCGGCCGTCAGGTCACCGCCGTCGAGGCAAAGCAAATCGGTTTGGTCAACCGGCTCGCACCCAAAGGCGAGGCGCTCAATTCAGCGCTCGCGCTGGCGCGCGAGCTCGCGTCGTTTCCGCAGATCGCGCTTCGCAACGACCGGATGGCGGCGATCCAACAGTGGTTCATGAGCGAACGTGAGGCGATGGAAAACGAGATCCGCTACGGGCTGGCGACGCTGGCCAGCGGCGAGCCGCTCGAAGGCGCCAAGCGCTTCGCCGAAGGTGATGGGCGTCATGGTCAGGGCATCGTCTCGTGACGTGGCTCATGTAAACGGCTCTCCCCGGACAGCCGAACAGAGTGATAAGCGGGTCGCCGTCTCAGTGGCGGCGTATCACTTTGCCTTCCCGCGTGGAGTGTTTTGGAAACCACGAACCGAGAAGATTTCCTCGCACGCTGCGATCGCGTCGCGGAGACCGCCCGCGCTGCTGGGCTCACGCTGAGCAAGATGCCGAACGCATTCGCTCTCGTCGTCGCGCGCGACGGGAAGTCGTTTCGGTTTCCGATCGTGACCGACGCGCGCGATTGGCTTGAAACGACGCCTCAAGAAGCATTCTACTCTGTCGTCACCGACGCGTTCGCGTGGTGCGCGGCACGGCCGGGCGAGACGGCGTACGCAACCCTCGATGCGATCGAACGGAGCGAGGTTCCTCAGATCAAACGCGACCTCGACGAAAAACTCACGCGCGTTCGCGAGTTGAGCGATCTGTTGGGTGGCTCCGACGCGATGCGCCACATTTGGGAAGTCGCCGGCATCGATCCCAACGTCGTCTCTGCGATCGATTTGCGCTAGAGCGCAGGGGATAAGCGTTTCCTCGGCGGAAAAATCGGCTCGCCCGATTTTTTTCTTGCTTTCTGGAGGATGCCGTGGAACAAAGTCTCGTTCGACAATTGACCTTACGCGTCGCGCAACTCGAGTCCAAAGGGCGTCGCGATCGCATGCTTGCGCTTTGCGCGGTCCTTCTGCTGGCTTCGACGGCGCAAGTGGGGTCAGGCGTGCCGCCCCCAAACGCATCGGGGCCCGTTACGGTAAGCGATGGCAGCGGCGCGAGCGCGATTTTGACGGCGACGGGTCTGGCAATTCGCGATACCAACAATCGGACACGACTCCGCGTTTGGCTCGACGAGAAGAGCCGGCCGTCGGTCGATTTTAGCGACGGAAGCGGGACGTTGCGCCAGACGCTCTTCTTGGCGGAGGACAATTCTCCGATCATCCGGCAAGTCGACAGTAAAGGGAAGACGCGCGCCGAGATGTACCTGGCGTCGGACACCCAGAATCCGCAACTCAACCTGCTCGACGCCAACGAGAGCAAGCGCGTCGCGCTGTTTCAAGGTTCGGCGAAACTCGGCGAAGTCAACGTGTTTGGTTCCGATGGAAAGCAGCGTGCCGCGCTCGTTGGCGATGACAACGGACCCTACATGGTCATGAAGGATCAGAATCAGACCGTTCGGGTCGCGATCGGCGTCTACACCTCAGGCAAGATTGGGATGGACGTCCGCAACTCGGCGGGCACGACAATCTGGTCCTCACCGACGCAGTGACGCCCAGTTAGGCTTCGACCAACTGCTCGATGCGGCGCGCGACGTCGCCCATCAGACGGTCGGCGTCTTCGCCGGTCGCGCCTTCGGCGTACACGTTGAGCGTGGGATCCGACGCGTCGGGCAACACGAGAAACCAGCTTTCGCCGTCGAGCCCGACGCGCACGCCGTCGAACATCTCGACATCGCGACCTTGGTTCTCGTCGACGATCGTGCGCATCACTTCGCCCTTGCGTTCCCACGGGCACTGGATCGCGCGGTGACGGAAAAACCAGTGCGGCAGTAGGTCGTTGAGCTCGTGGAGTTTGCGGCCCTCGGCGGCGAGGAGTTCCATCAGTTTGACGATCGCGTAAAGCGCGTCGAACGCCGGTTGAAACTCCGGGAAGATCGGTTCTTGGTTGACGCCGCTGCCGTAGTCGAGCGTTTCGCGCTGCGCATCGGCAAGAGCCATCATCGAACGCCGGTCGCTCCGCGTTCGCGTCACACTCGCACCCAATGAAGCGGCGAGCCGCTCGATCGCGTTCGGTGTCGTGATCGGTATCGCGATCCGCGCGCCCGGTTTTTTCCGGCCGACAAGTAACGTCATCAGGGCCAGCAGGCGGTTGCCGGCGACGACCCGGCCCTGGTCGTCGATCAGCGCGTACGACTCGCCGTCGTGATCGACCAGGACGCCGAGATCGGCGCCGAGCGTGAGCGTCACCGTGCGGAGTTGCTCGAGATAGCGCTCGCGATCGAGGCGAAACGTTCGGGCTTTGAGCTCATCGTAGTACGCATCGAGCGCGACGATGTCGACACCGAGATTCGACAGAATGCGCGGTAGTACGATCGAAGCGTTGCCGTAGCCGTAGTCGACGACGACCTTGAAGCCGGCCTTCGGCAGCGCCTTCGGTTTGAGCGCCGCCAAGAATTCGGAGGTGTAAATCTCGAGGGATCGCGCCGGAAAGGCGAGGTGTCCCACGTCGTCCATCGCCGTTCGGCGGAAACCTTCGCGGAAGAAGAGGTTTTCGATCTTTCGTTCGGTCGTCTTGTCGACGTTGATGCCGCTCTTGTCGAGTAGCTCGATCAGGAGCGCGTTCGGGTCGTTCGGATCGACGCGCGTGTGCACGCCGCCGTCGCCACCCATCCGCGTGGTATAGCGCGCCAGGGGGATCGGGATCGCGCGCAGGTCCTCGACGTTGATGCCGACCGAAAGCAAACCCGAGATGACGCAGCGATTCATGATGCGCGCCGCGGGGTGGGCGTCGCGACTGGTCGTCACCGTTTGACCTGGTTTCAAGAACGAGCCGAACGCCTGACCGAGCGTCAACGTAAACTCGGGCGTGATCTCGACGTTGGCTAGCCCGCTGACGCCGACGCCGCCGAACAGCGAGCCCGGCCACTTGATGCCGTAGATCAGCGACATCGAGACGATCGCGCCGGACGAGACGTTCTTGTCGGGCCAGAGCTTGATGTTGGGCCGAATCGTCGCGCCGCTGCCGATGATGCAGTTGCTTCCAACCACCGAACCCTCGCCGATGATGACGCGCTCTTTGACGATGTTGCGGTCGGCGAGGGTGCAGCCCGCGAGCGAACAAGATTCGCCGAAGTAGGTGTCGCTCCACGCAATCGTGCGATCCAGCCGCGCGTGCTTCGCCACCACCGCCGAGTCGCCGAGAACCGACTCCGCGCCGACGATCGCGCCGGCCTCGACGACGACGTTCTTGCCGAGAACGACCGGCGCGACGAGCTGCGCCTCGGGATGGACGTTACAATCTTCGCCTTGCCAAACGCCGGGTGCGATCTCGGCGCCGGGAATCGCCACGCGCGCCCTTCCGTTGAGTGCGTCGTAATTTGCCTGCTGATACTGCTGCAAGGTGCCGATGTCGGTCCAGTAATCTTCGGTGATGAAACCTTGGACGAGTCTGGTCTCATGGAGCATCCGCGGAAAGAGATCGCGCGAGAAATCGTAGTTCTTGCCGCGCTCCATGTAGTCGAAGACGCTCGGATCGAGGACATAGATTCCGGTGTTGATCGTGTCCGAGAAGATTTCGCCCCACGACGGTTTCTCGAGGAAGCGCGTGATGCGGCGCTGGTCGTCGGTGATCACGACGCCGAACTCGAGCGGGTTCGGGACGCGCTTCAGCGTGATCGTCGCCATCGCGCCGGTGCGGCGATGATCGGCGACCAGCGCGCTCAGGTCGAGGTCGGTCAGCGCGTCGCCGGAGATAACCAGGAACGGCTCGTCACGCAACAGGTGCTCGGCGAGTTTGACGGCACCCGCCGTGCCGAGCGGCGTGTCCTCGACGACGTACGACAGCGCGACGCCGAATGCCGAGCCGTCACCGAAGTAACTTTCGATTTCGTCGGCGAGGTAGTGGATCGTCGCGACAATCTCGGTCACGCCATGCTTGCGCAGCAAGTCGACGATGTGCTCCATCACCGGCTTGTTGGCGATCGGTGCAAGCGGCTTCGGACGGCGCGACGTCAGCGGGCGCAACCGCGAGCCCTCGCCTCCCGCCATCACGACCGCTTTCATCAATGTAACTCTTTCCCTGAGATCAGCGTTCGCATCTGAGCGGCGAGTGCCTTGACGCGCTCGTCCTCGGGGATGTCTTCGAGGGCGACGCCGCTCTTGCGCCGCCAATTCGGATACTCCCTGACGGTTCCCGGCACGTTGACTTGGTCGAGCTCACCCAGGACGTCATCGAGTTGGACGAGGACGATTTTCGCCGGGCTGCGCGCGAGAAAGCGGTAGGCCGCCGCGATCAGTGGTGCGTACGTGCCGCCGTCTTCGACACGCGCATCGAGCGTTTGGTGTGCGCGCGCGACCTCGGTCGGGTCGAGTTCGCCGGCGGCCTCCAGCGCTTCGAGCAGCCAGGTCGCCTCGAGGCGACGCAACGCGTGGGATGCTGCCGCACCGTTCGCATCGATCGAGCCGGCGCGCAGGCGGGCGTCGATGTCGCGGCCGAGCACCCAACCGGCGAGCGTCGGAAGATCGTGCGTTGTCGCGGTCGCGAGCGTGGAGCCCGGATAGCGCTCGGGCGGAACGAAACGGCCGTCGTCTTCGCGTTGGAATAGCAAGAGGCGATGGGAGAGGATCGCGTCGCGTTCCATCTCTTCGCGAAATCCGTCGGGGACGGTTCCAAGGTCTTCGCCGATGAGCAAGCAGCGCGCGCGTTTGCTGGCGTTGATCGTGGCCGCGATGAGGCTTTCGAAAGGATACGCGACGTAGGCACCGTCCCGCGGCGCGGCGCCCCGCGGAATCCAGAACAATCGCAGCAGCGACATGGCATGGTCGATCCGCAGCGCGCCCGCGTGCGCCATGTTGGCCCGCAGCAGCGCGCCGAAGTACGCACCGCGATCGCGTTCGAGTTCGACCGGGTCGAGCGGCGGAAAGCCCCAGCTCTGTCCAAGCGGCCCGAACAGGTCGGGCGGCGCGCCGACGGTCTGGTCGAGGACATAGCGCTCACGTTCGGCCCAAACGTCCGCGCCGTCGCGGTTGACCCCGACCGCGAGATCGCGATAGAGTCCGATCGAGAGTTCGCTTGCCGCGTCGGAGGCGGCGGCGAGTTGTTCGTCGGCGACGAATTGCAGGTAGCGGAAGAAGTCGACACGGCCGTGCGCCTCGCGGGCGAAGCGCTCGACTTGCGGCGACGCGGGAGCGGGGAACTCGTCGCGCGCGAAGCGTTCGTCGAGTGCTTCGTGGATCGCGAAGCGCCGCAGACGCGAGCCGCCGCGCATCAGAAAACGTCCAAACGCGCGACGCCGCTCGACGCTCGCGTCGCGCCGGAAGGCGGCGTAGAGCAATTCGAGGACGCGCCGTTTGCACGCGCCGACGAGGTCGTAGCGAATCAGCGGCGCCTCTTTCGCCTCCGCCAAGTCTTTTTGGAAGCCTGGACTTGCAACCAGCGCGCGTGCCGCGGCGTCGCCGGCGAATTCGGGGACGGCTTCGACGTCGACGTAGAGTGGGTTGAGGAAGAAGCGGCTCGTCGGAGCGTAGGGGCTTGCGCTCTCCGGATCGCGCCAATACAGCGCGTGCAAGGGGTTGACGCCAATGATTCCGGCGCCGAGACGAGCCGCAAGTGCGATCATGGCGCGCAGGTCGGAAAAATCTCCGATCCCCCAATTTCGCGCCGAGCGCAGTGCATAGAGATTCAATCCGAAACCCCAAACGCGGCCGGCATGTCGGAGCGCCGGCGGCAGATGCGCGCGCGCCGAGCGAGCGTGTTCGGTCATGCCGGCGTGTTACGCGAACGTAGGAGAGCGAACGAACGCGCGCGCAGCGTCAAGGCGTCGACCGCAATCGGTGCGGCGAAGTTGCCGCTTGGATCGCCGGCGGTATCGATGAGGAGGTCCCAGCCCACGTCGGGCCAGGGAAACACCACCGGGATGTCTTCGTCGTGCGCGTTCAGATAAATGAGGAAGAGCGGACCCACTGCGCGTGGCTCTTCGTCGCCGAAGAGATACCCGAACGCTCGCCGGCTTGGATCCGACCAGTCGGCTTCTTGCATTTCGACGCCGTCGGGCCTCACCCAGATGACGTCTTTGCGCGCGGCCTCTGCGATCGGCGTTCCCTGAAAGTAGGATTCGCGGCGAAAGGCTCGCGACGAACGGCGCAGCGCGATCGCGCCGCGGACGAACGCCGTCAACTCGCGGTCGCCGTCGGGGATCCAATCGATCCACGTGAGCGGGCTATCGTGGCAATAGGCGTTGTTGTTTCCGTACTGCGTGTGGTTGCGTTCGTCGCCGGCGAGCAGCATCGGGACGCCTTGCGAGCAGAGCAGCGTCGCCAAGAAATTTCGTTTTTGCCGCGCGCGCAGCGTCAGCACCGCGGGATCGTCGGCCGGGCCCTCGACGCCGCAGTTCCAGCTCCAGTTCGCGTCCGTCCCGTCGCGGTTGTCCTCGCCGTTGTCCTCGTTGTGTTTGTGGTTGTAACTGACCAGGTCGTGCAGGGTGAAGCCGTCGTGGGCGGTGACGAAGTTGAGCGAAGCGCGCACGTGCCGGCCGTCATGCGCGAAGGCTTCCGCCGATCCGGTCAAAGCGGAGCCGATGCCCGGCATCATTCCGTCGTGGCCTTGCCAAAAACGGCGGACGCCGTCACGGAAGCGGTCGTTCCATTCCGACCAGCCCGGTGGGAAGCGTCCGAGTTGATAGCCCCCGTCGCCGAGGTCCCAGGGTTCTGCGATCAACTTGAGCCCCGAAAGCGTCGGGTCTTGCGCGATCGCTTGGAAAAACGGGGCGTTCGGGTCGAAGCCGTGCGCCGTCCGGCCCAGCGTCGTCGCGAGATCGAAGCGGAAACCGTCGACGTGCATCTGCTCCGCCCAATAGCGCAGCGAGTCTAGGACGAGTTGAACGACGCGCGGCTGTTCGAGGTTGAAGGTGTTGCCGCAGCCGGTAACGTTCTCGTAGAAGCGCCGATCTTGGGCCAAGCGGTAGTACGTCTTGTTGTCGATGCCGCGAAACGAGAGCGTCGGTCCGAGATGGTCGCCTTCTCCGGTATGGTTGTAGACGACGTCAAGGATCACTTCGAGTCCGGCCTCGTGGAAACGCTTGACCATCGTGCGAAACTCGGCGGCGCCGGCGTCGCTTTGGTACGCGTGATGCGGCGCGAAGAAACCGAGCGTGTTATAGCCCCAGTAGTTGCGTAACCCGCGCTCGACGAGATTGCGATCGTCCACGTGGGCCTGAACCGGCAAAAGTTCGACGGCGCTGATCCCGAGGCGAACCAAGTAGTCGAGAACCTGCGGTGAGGCGAGCGCCGCGAACGTTCCGCGCAACGACGGCGGGACGCCCGGAAATTTCATCGTGAACCCGCGCACGTGCAGCTCGTAGACGATCGTGTCGGACCACGGTGTCTTCGGCCGGCGATCGTCGCTCGCGGTGAAGGCCGAGTCGGCGACGATGCACTTTGGCATTCCGGTCGCGTCGTCGCGCCGATCGAAGCTTGATTCGGGGTGCGCCGAGCCGACGCGATAACCGAAGTGCGCGTCACTCCAGCGCAGCGGCCCGACGATTGACCTCGCGTACGGGTCGAGCAGCAACTTGTTCGGATTGAAGCGATGGCCGGCGGCCGGATCGTACGGACCGTAGACGCGATAACCGTAATGCAGACCGGGGCGCGCGTTGGGGACGTACCCGTGCCAGACCTCGTCGGTACACGACGGCAGCCTGAGGCGCTGCAATTCGCGCCGTCCGCGCGCGTCGAACAGGCACAGTTCGACCTTCTCCGCATGCGCTGAAAAAAGCGCGAAGTTGACACCTTTGCCGTCCCACGTTGCACCTAACGGCGCCGGCTGGCCGAGATCGACGACCGGCCCACGCACGCCGATCACTGAACGGGAGCGAGGACGAGGAGCGATTGCGGCGGCAGGAAGAGATTCAGCGAGACGGGCTTTCCGTGTGACGGGGTCTCGACGGCCGTGACCGTTCCGAAGTTTCCGCGATTTCTTCCGCCGTACGTCGCCGCATCGCTGTTGAGGACTTCGCGATAGCGTCCACCAACCGGGACGCCGACTCGGTACCCGTCGTACGCGGTGCCGCTCATGTTCATGACAACGACGACGAACGTTCCGCCGGCGGGGTCGCGGCGCAAGAACGACGCGACGACGTTGGTCCGATCGTCGCAGTCGATCCATTCGAAGCCCTGCCAATCGAATTCGCAGGCATGGAGCGCGGGCGTGTTGCGATAGACCCCGTTGAGATCGCGCACGAACGCGCTCAGCGTGCGCCGGCGCGGGTCGTCGAGTTGGTCCCAGTCGAGGCTGCGCGCCTCGCTCCACTCGCCCTCCTGGCCGAACTCGTCACCCATGAACATGAGTTTTTTTCCGGGATGGGTGTAGAGATAGCCGTACAGCATGCGCAAGCTGGCGAAACGCGCTTCGTCGTCGCCCGGCATTCGCCCGAGCAGCGAACGCTTGAGGTGGACCACCTCATCGTGCGAGAACGGCAAGATGTAGTTTTCGCTGAAGGCGTACATCAGGCTGAAGGTCAGCTCGTCGAAGTGATGCCCTCGGTAGAGTGGGTCGCGCGCGAAGAATTTGAGCGTATCGTTCATCCAGCCCATGTTCCATTTGTAGCCGAAGCCGAGCCCGCCCAGATACGTCGGCGCCGAGACCATCGGCCAGGAGGTCGATTCCTCCGCGATCGTCGTCGCACTCGGAAACTCAGCGAAGACGGTCTCGTTGAGCCGCCGCAAGAATCTCGTCGTCTCGACGTTTTCGTTTCCGCCGAACGCGTTGGGAATCCACTGCCCGGGATCGCGGTCGTAATCGAGATAGATCATCGACGAGACCGCGTCGACTCGCAGGCCGTCGACGTGAAACTCGCCGAGCCAGTAGAGTGCGCTCGCGATCAGAAAATTGGCGACCTCGCGGCGGCCGTGGTTGTAGATCCAGGTGCCCCACTTGTAGTGAAAACCTGTGCGCGGGTCGGCGTGCTCGTAGAGGTGCGTCCCGTCGAAGTTTCCGAGGCCGTGCGCGTCGGTCGGAAAGTGACCGGGAACCCAATCGACCAGCACGCCGATTCCGGCCCGATGCGCGCGATCGACGAAGGCACGAAAATCGTCCGGCTGGCCGTAACGGCTCGTCGCTGCGTACATTCCGGTGGGTTGATAGCCCCACGATCCATCGAAGGGATGTTCGGTGATCGGCAATAGCTCGAGATGCGAAAAGCCGAGATCCTTGACGTACGGGATCAGCGTATCGGCGAGTTCGCGATACAACAGCGGCAGCGCGCCGCGCTCGCCTTTGCGCCGCCACGAGCCGAGATGGACCTCGTAGATCGCGACGGGTTTGTCGCGCGAGATGCGCTCCGCGCGCTCTTGCATCCACGTTTCGTCGGTCCAAACGTAGCGCGACTGCGCCGTGACGAGCGAGGCGGTCGCAGGTCGCAACTCGCACTGAAAAGCCAGCGGATCGCTCTTGAGCGGCAAGAGCGCGCCGCTCGGGCCGGCGATTTCGTACTTGTAGGGATGACCCGTGAGATCGCCCGGAATGAAAATCTCCCAGACCCCGCACTCGGCGCGGAAGCGCATCGAATGGATACGGCCGTCCCATTGGTTGAAGTCGCCGACGACGCTGACGCGGCGTGCGTTCGGCGCCCAGACCGCGAAGGCGGTTCCGACGACGTCGTCGCGTGTGCGCGGATGCGCGCCGAGGACCTCCCACAGCCGCAGGTGGTTGCCTTCGGCGATCAGCCATGCGTCCGTCGCTCCGAGAATCTCTCCGAAGCGATAGGGATCGTCGAACTCGAACGTCTCGGCGCCGGCGAGTTCGCGCAGACGATACGGAAACAGCGTCGCGCGCGCCAGCTCGCCTCTGAAGAGCCCCGTCGGATGGACGCGCTCGAGCGCAAACGCGACCTGGCCGCTGCGCGCGTCGATGACGTCCAGGCGCTCGGCGTTGGGCCGAAAGGCGCGGACGACGACGCCGTCGCCGCTGCGATGCATCCCGAGGAATGAAAATGCGTCGCCGTCGGCACCGCGCACGACGGCGTCGATCCGCTGAGCTTCGCTAGAATTCGTGTATCCGACGCTGCACATATCGGCGTCATACGTCGCAGCCCATTCGTCATACCTTTGGGCTCGGGCTTCAAGGTTGCGGCGCCTGCGCGTCGTTCACGCCAAGAGGCGTTCGATGCCCAGTCGGCATAAGAGTGCGCTTCATGTCGATTAGCACAATCGTCTTGAATTGGAACCGTGCCGAGCTTCTTCGAGCGACGCTCCGGAGTTACGCTGAAACCGCACGTGAGCCGTTCGATGTGACCGTCGTCGACAATGCGAGTGGCGACCATTCGAGGAGCGTCATCGAGGAGGCGAAGCACCTCATCCCCGGCTTACGCGCGGTCTATCACGATCGAAACTTGGGTGGCGAGGCGCTGAACGATCAAATCCAGCGGGCGGCCGGCAGCTTGATCCACCTGCATGAAAATGACATCCTCTTGTTAGCCGGATGGCAAGCTCACGTGATCGAGACATTTCGCGCGTTCGACGACCTCGGTCAGCTCTCGCTCTTCAACGGGATTCCGACGGACCAATTCCCGGCGGATCCGCAGCCTGTCACGCTGAGATTCTCGGAGGGAAAGATCGCGTACGAGGCGCACGCGAACGTCGGTACATCATCGATCCTCCGCGCGGAGTTGTTCAGAATGCGCGGAGTCCGCGTGCACAACATTCCACCAGTCGATGCCGGAGCTTTCAGCTTCCCCGATGACGGGAGGTTGTCGCGGGACGTGAGGGCGAGCGGGTATTGGTGCGCTTATTCTGATCGGCGATACATTCGGAACGTGGGACACGAGCTTGAGGAATTCGATCGCGATCCGGAGTACTATGCGAAGAATTACGCCTCGAAATCTTGGATCGGTCTCGGCGCCTGGCAGAAAAGGGTCGCCGCCGCACGTGGACTGCCGCGCCCGAACCGATACTCCAGCGCCTTGCCCAAAGTCGCGGTTCAGCCGGAGCGGACGGCGGGTACCTGCGGGAGCGTCGAGTCGCGGCTCTGGTCGATGTTGGACGCTCGAAGCCCTGAAGTCGAGGTGCTCGATTTGCTGCACGCGCTGGTGCGTCTGACGAAGCCCATTCGCGCGCTCGAGACGAGCACTTGGCTCGGATTCTCGGCGATCGCGATCGGCTCGGCTTTGCGTGACAACGGATTCGGACAACTTCAGACGTTGCAGCGGGACGCGGACGCACGGCCGTATGCCGAGCGGAACGTCGCGGAGGCGCAACTTGCGGAGATCGTGACGATCCAGACCGGAGACGAGCCTCATGGCAATGTAGCCGAAGGCTACGACTTCGTGTTCTTCAACTACGGCGCGAGCGACTTCGTTCAGCTCTACGATCGGATCGCCGACGGCGCGACCTTGGTCTTTCACGGCCACTCGATACTCGAGGCTACGCCCGCGGACTCTATCGACCTCCTGACGTCGACCGGCCTCTTGAACGGCATGGCTCCTCGCACTCCTCGTGGGCTCTTTATCGCGACACTTTCGAAGCCGGCCGACGGGATGTTACCGCAAGTTCCGTCGGGATTCGACCCTCGCACGTAAGAGCTATGTCAGAGGATCGTGATTCGTACCGCCATTGGCGAGCGTCGTACAAGAAACCCCACGACTGGGACGCATCGTATCGACGCGGTCAATGGGACTATCTCAGTGAGATCGGCGAGGTTCCGCACTACGCGATTGCCGTAGGGTACATTCACAAACTGTTGCGCGCCGGAGACGTGTTGGACGCCGGCTGCGGAGAAGCGGTTCTCGGCGACTATCTCGATCTCTCGCGCTTTCGCTATACCGGCATTGATCTTTCCGAGACGGCGATCGCGCGGGCCGAGATCCGGTTACGGTGCGGGACGGTCCTGGTCTCATCAATAGAATCGTTCGTGCCGCCTGCGGGGGTGCGTTATGCTGCCGTCGTGTTCAATGAGTCGATTCAACATACCGACACGCCGCTCGAGTCGATCGATCGCTATCGCGAATTCTTGACCACTGATGGCCTCATCGTCGTCTCGCTGTACAAAACGCCCGACGAAGACGGCAACGGTCCGCGTCTGGCTCGATTCCTCGCAGCGGAGTGCGCGGGCGGGCGGTATGCGTTGGTCGATCGATCTGAGGCGGTCAGCGTCTCGCACCGCCGCGTCTGGGAAATCTTCGTCCTACGTTGACAGCCGGTGGACGACCGATCGCGTGATCGCCGTTACCTCGGCGTCGCCCCACGCTAGCGCACGAGCCCAATCCGTCGTCCCGGCGTTGAAGACGACCCCGCGTCCGCGCCGGAACGTCACCATCGCTGCATTGCAGTCCGGCCATAACTTGCCGCGGCCCTCGCCTTCGCTCCATCCGCTCAGGTCGGCACGTCCCAGGACCGCGAGCCCTGCCGGGGCGCGCGCCGGATCGATGCCGTCGAATTCGTAACCGACCAGGGACGAGAGCCCGCCCGCGACGGAGCCGTCGCGCAGGTGAGCTTCGAGCAATAGCGGATGGTCAGCTTGTTCGATCCGGTATCCGGTCGGCGGCCGGAAACCCGACCATACGCCCCCGCCGACGCGATAGGAAAGCCCGGTCAGCGAATCCTCGGGATCGTCGGCCAACCACTGTCCGTCCCGCGTGAGCGTTGCAGTTTCTTCGTCGTAACGCAGTCGGTACCAGCACGTGTTTCCGCCGAAGAACGCGATGTTTCCGCCGCGGTCGAGCCACGCCTCCACCCGTGCGCGCTTCTCGCGCGTCCAATATTCATCGTGACCGAAGGTGCAGAGCATAGCGTAGCGATCAAGCTCGATGTCGCCGCGGTGTAAGTCGAGATCGGTGCAGACGTCGACCGCGATCCGCTCCGCCGCGAACCACCGTAACGCGTGAAGATCCCAGTGCGCGAAGGTCTGCCGCGGCGACGCGGGATCGTAGATGTCGACGGTCGATTCGTCCCAGACGTGCGCGCCGGTCCCGCCCCCTGGGCGGCGTAGCGTGACGGCGGGATGACCGGTATAAAGACAGGCACCGCGATCGACTCCCTGCGTGACGTCGATATGAGCGACGTTGTACGCATGATACGTGAACAGCGGCAAATTGATGAGCACTCGTGCCGTCGAAGGTCCGCGTACCACGAACAGCGCCGTCCCCCAGCGAGCGTCCGGCGTTTCGTCGCGCGGTCCGCCACGGCCACTATCGCCGCCTTCGGTAATGAAGCGCGCGATGTATGCGCCCGGGATGACGTCCGAGGGCAATGTCATCTCGATAGACGGCCAGTCCCACGGCCGGTCCGGCGCTCCCGGTTCTGCGCGCTCACCTGCGAACGGGCCGACTTCCTTCACGATCTTCCGGCCGTCGCTCCACTGTTCGATACGCAGCGAATAGGACGGCGCGTCGGTAGCGACGTGCAGTACGAGCCGTCCTCCCGCATCGACTGTCGGCTGGCGTGGAAATGCCCGCAGCATGAACGCAGTCTTCCACTGGCAGCTGCGCGGCGCCCGTTACGCCTCATCCATGCCATAGCTCGGGCCCTAACCCGCAGGGTCGTCGGTCGAGGACGACCGTCATCTAAAGCGAACCCATGATCTCTTGAGCGAGATGAACATAGGCATGACCGATACGATCGCGGGCGTAACATACGAACGCCAGGAACAAGTCAGCTGCCCGCTGTGCTCGCGAGCTCATCCGGCGCGGCAGATCGCCGTTCAGTTTGGGATGAAAGCTTCGGTGGCGGAATGCCGCGACTGCCGCATCGCGTTTCAAACCCCGCGACCCTCTATTGAGGCATCGTTGGCGTACATGGATATGCGGTGGCGTTCGCAGGACGCGTACGTGGCCGATGCTGAGCAGCAGCGGGCCCGGGTGCAGAGGTATCTGGGAGTCGTGAGGGCACTCGGTGTCCCGCACCCGCGGCTTCTGGATTTCGGTGCCGGAATCGGGACGTTTGTGCGGGCCGCGCGCGATGAGGGTTGGGACGCGGTCGGCGTGGAGCGTAGTGCATCGGCGGTCGAACGTGCGCGCGGTGAGCATTCGGTCGAACTGAACGCGGATCTGTCCGCGGTTGAAACTGATTTCGATGTCATCACAATGTGGGATGTGATCGAGCATCTGCGCGATCCGAGGGGCACGGTCGAAGCGCTGCGCGCGCATCTCCGCCCGGGTGGCTGGCTGGTCATGGAGACGGGAAACTGGGAATCGTGGGGTCGGCTCTTGGCCGCCGACGCGTGGGCTCTGTACCTCTTCGATCACCAGTACTACTTTTCGCCTCGCAGTCTGGAAGAGATGCTCAGCCGTGCGGGTTACCGGGATTTTCGAGTCGTCGGCGGACAACGATCTACTCCGCCCACCTCGCCGCAGGCCGCGAGTGGCGTCGAATTCGACACGTGGAAAATGTACCAAAGCGCCGTCGCGCTGTGGCCGGAGCACGCGTCCATCGACATCATGGTCGCGGCGGCGCGCAACCCGTGAGCGCGCGCTAAGATCGCGATCCACCTCAAGCAGTTCACGGCCGTCCCCAACGTCGGTGATACGATCGGTTCGCGTATCGTGGAAGCGATCACGCGTCGCCCGATCCGCATCGTCGGTCAAGAGCCGCTGCCCGTCCGCAACTTGCTCGGAATCGGCTCGATCGTGCACTGGTCCGATGAGCACTCAGTCCTGTGGGGATGTGGGCTCATCGCAGAAAACCTCGACTATCAGGCTCCGGCCGAGGTCCTGGTGGTGCGTGGCAAACTGACACGCGAAAATCTTACCGCGCGCGGTATCCCCTGTGGCGATCTCCTCGGGGACATCGGCCTCTTGCTGCCCGAATTCATTGCTCCGGCAACGGCTGTCCACTCGGTCGGTCTCGTGCCGCACTACGTCGATAGCGAAAGCGAGTTCGTCAAGCGGTGCCGGCTCGACGGCGTCCCGGTGATCGACGTGCTTGGAACGCCGGAGTCGTACGTCGAGCAATTGACATCGTGCAGGCGCATCGTGTCTTCCTCGTTACACGGAATCGTGCTCGCACACGCGTACGGCATCGAAGCGGTTTGGGTGAAGATCTCGGATCGCGTGCACGGAGACGGCTTCAAGTTCAGAGATTACTACTCGTCGCTCGACGCCGACGCAGGCGACGTACAGATGATGTCGCCACTCTACCACACGATAGGACAGATGGCGGACGCGTGCTGGCGCCCGCGAATCCTTCCCGACCGCGCGGCCCTCCGGGAGGCGCTCGAGCGCTGTGTCTGGAAGCTCGACGTTTGATCGCTCTTCAGTGAGGAGCATGCGTGCGGGTAGTCGCGATCATTTGCGCAAGGAATGAAGAGATCCATATCCGCGGCGCCTTGACAGATCTCATCAACGAAGGCCTCGATGTCCTGTTGATCGATCACGATTCCGTGGACCGCACTGTTGCGATCGCCCGCGAGTTCATCGGACGAGGGCTGCTCGGTATAGAGCGGCTACCGTGGACCGGACGATTCTCTCTCTTGGAACAGCTTGAAGCAAAGCGGCGTCTTGCCGCTGCGGTCGACCACGATTGGGTCGTCCATGTCGACGCCGACGAGTGGCTCAGCGCTCCGGATTCTGGGCAGACGCTGCGCGATGGCCTCATCGCCGCGCATACCGGTGGCTACAATTGCGTCAACTTCAACGAGTTCGTGTTCCTCCCACGTCCCGGCGAAGATCTGCTCCGGGAGGACTATCGGAGGTGCGTGACGCGGTACTATTTTTTCCGACCGTCGTACCCGCGCTTGATGCGCGCGTGGAAGAACCGCGTGGGTCTCGAGAACAGCATGCACGGAGGTCATCTGCTGTCGGGACCGGTTCGCTTGTTCCCACGCGACTTTCCCCTTCGGCACTACATCTCTCTCAGCGAACCGCACGCCGAACAAAAGTATCTGAATCGGCCCTTCGACGATGCAGAGATCGCGAACGGGTGGCATCGTAACAGAATGAGCGCGACGAAGGAGACGTTGCGCTTTCCCGATGATGAACGCATGCGGATCTTGCCGCACTGGTCCTCCAAGCAGTACGACGTGAGCGAGCCGTCGAGCGAGCACTTTTGGGACTGGACGCACAAAGAAGCGCCGAACTCCTGAGGAGCTCGGCGCTTCTTTAAGGTCGCGCGAACGCGCTTATTGGACCGTAAGGGTTCCCGTGCGGGCGCCGTCGGTGGTGTTCCCGCCGACCCAGTTGTTCTGCCAGGTCAGGATCTGACCGCCCCCGTCGGCGAGCAGGCCGGTTCCATTGTTGAACACGACGCTCGTTTCGGCCATGTCGATGATTCCGGAGTTCGTCGCGTGCACCCCGAAGGCCTGATTGTTGGCCACAGTGCATTGGTGAAGATCGACCTTCGCCGACGTTCCGTTTGATTCGACGCCGCCACAGGCGTTGTTCGAGATCATGCTGTTGTGGGCGTTGACGAAGCTGAGCGAGTTACCCGCGAAGACGCCCATGCCCACGCCGCCGGTGCAACTGGCGTTCGTTCCATTCCGGTGAATCGTCGATTTCTCGATGTTGACTCGAATAGCCGTTGGGTTGACAGCCCGGAGGCCGCCGCCGCCGCAGCGCTCCAAATTGGTATTGTACATCACGAGACTGACCGCCGCAGTGGCACCGTTGGTATCGAAGCACCACTGAGTGAAGTTCTCGATATCGACGTTTTCCAGGCTCACCTGGCCACCATTGACCACGTTGATCCCGGTCGTGCCGGAATGGACTCCGTTGATATCCAGGTTGCGGATGACAACGAACGGGCAGTTTACGCTTGTGTTGTTGATCGTGATCCCGGGAACGCCGGAGGCCAAGATCGAAGCGACCTGGCCGCCTTCTCCGCCGCCGCCGTCAAGCTTGATCCCTTTGGTGATCGTCACCGTGCCGAACCCGCCCGGATCGAGCGCGTCGATCTCACCGCAGTCTGCCGTCTTGGAGATCGCGCCGGCCCACGTCTTGCAGGGCGCAGTGCGGCTACAGGGATTCGCGTCGTCACCTACACCGGAAACCCAGGTTCGCGTTGCCTGTGCTTGCGCGGCCGAGGTCATGGCGCAGAGCGAAATCGCAATACCGATTCCAATCATTAATAAGGATCGTTTCATAGGCCCTCTCATTTGCGTTTTTAGTACGTTTGGTTGTGGCCCTGGCGTTCGGCCACGACCTGAGAGACTCTTTCTTGGCGCGGTCGCTGAGCGTCACTAAAGCAGGAGCGGGCGGTCGGCGTGTCGTCCTTCGAGCCTCGATGCGGCAGCGGCTCTTACTGGCAGGTCTTCTCATTTCGATGCTTGCCTCCGGCTGCGCTCGGTCCGCTACCCGGAACACCACACAACCGATCGCAAGCCCGGAGGCAGCGGGTGCGGCGCCAGTCGCTTGGTGCCACACCGTGCCCGTCGAAAGGTCGTTCTGCCGGGCGCTCACGATCGACGCTCCGCGCACGACCCTTCGGCTCGCAGTCGCGGAGACGGACGGACGGCGTGAGCGCGGTTTGATGGGCCTTTCGGCACTCCCCCCGAACGAAGGGATGCTGTTTGTCTTCCCATATAGCTCCGACCGGCATCTCGAATTCTGGATGAAGGACACGCTGCTGCCGCTCGACATGGTGTTCGTGCTCGCCGACGGCACGATCTCCAAAATCGCCGCCGGCGTTCCGGCGACGAAGCCCGGCACGCCCGACGCCGCTATCGCGCGGCGCGCCGGCATCGGCGTCTCCGTGATCGAATTACGGGCGGGCGGTGCGAGCGCCGCCGGCCTGGAGCCGGGCGGCCGCATCTCGATCCCGGCGGTCGAGGCGCAGTGAACGCGCGCTACAGCGGGCTGTTGTCGAGCATCGACCCATGAAGGATGGACACGGTGATCGGGATGCTCGCGCTCTGACCATCGCCACGCGACGCGGTCAGCGTTAACCGAAGCGACGTCGCCGTCGGCGGCAGTCCGAGTACGTTCGCCGAAAACACTCCCTGCCAGGTTCCCAGGCCAGTCTGCGACAGGTTGATCGTGCTCGTGCCGCTTCCGATGGAAAGCCGCTGCACGTTCGTCGACGTGATGGCGTTGATGTGGACCGTGACGGTCGGCGTGAATATCGTCGGTGTGAGCGTCGCGTAGAATATCTGCGGCGCATTCCCGGGCGCGGCGTACGTGCTGGGCGGCGGCGAGCCATAGACGAACGTGTTCGTTTGCGCGAAAGCACTTGGAGTCGCAAGCGACGACGGCGACGGTGCGCTCGTCGCGCCGGCCGTGGGCGACGGATTCGCCGGTGGTCGCGGACGCGTTGTCGGCCGCGCGCCTGGGAAGGCCGTGTCCGGAGCGAGCGTCGGAAGGGGGCCCGGCGTCGGCACCGCGATCCCCGGCGGTCGCGCCAGGTTTGAACCGGCCGGCGAATCGAGGCTGATCACGTGCGGCGTGACGACGATGATCAACTCGTTGCGCGTACTGGTGGTGTTTTCGTTTCGAAAAGCTCGACCGATTATCGGAAGGTCGCCGAGCAGTGGAATCTTGCTCTCGGTGTGCTGGATGTTCTCCTCGATCAGCCCGCCGATCACGAGGGTTTCGTTGTCGCGTAAGTGCACGGTCGTCTGCGTGTCGCGAGTCGAGATCTGCGGGACGCCGTTGATGAATCCCGTCAGCGAGTTCACGATCGGGTGCAGCGCGACGCTCAGTTCCCCCGCATTGGTGATGATCGGCGTGATGTCGAGCGTGACACCCGTCTGGAAACTCTCGAGCTGCGTTGTGGCAACCGTTCCGGTGCCGCCGCCGACCGTCGTCAGGATGCTGATCGTATCGCCCGCGCGAATCGTGGCCGTTCTACCGGAGAGCGTCGTGATTCTCGGATTTGCCAGCACGCGCGCCTTCCCGCGTTGCACCAACAGGTTTACCTGTGCCAGAAAGCTGAGCGGCGTGCGCGTAAGCGCTTGCAAGCCGATTATCCGGCCGGGCTGGCCGGTATCGAGCGAAGCGGGGGGCTGCACTTCGCTGAAGGTCGTCCCGATCGTGGTCGTGCCGAGTTGCAGCCCGAGGTTGCTCAAGCTGTTCTCGTCCAACTCCAAGATCTCGGTGTCGAGCGCAACCGATTGCGGAATAACATCGAGCCCCGCGATGAGTTCCCTGGCGTCCCGCACCGCTTGCGGGCTGCCGTTTACGATCAGCGTCTGCATCCCGTTGGGTGCGATGATTCGCAACTCGGGATGCGCCGTCTGAAGCGCGGCTAGCACTGCGCTCGCCAAATCTTGCGCGGTCGTAGCCGTACCCTGGTAGCCTCCGGGAACGATCGAGCGCAACTGGATGATCTGAGACGTCCCCGCCACGCCGCCCCCAACCGCCGTGCTGGTGCCCTCCTCGCCGCGGTTCGCCGTCCCCGTCGAGGTAGCCGTGCCGTCGAGCTGCGCGACGCCGTCGGCGATGCGTTGCTGTTCGGCCGCGTTGGCCGTGACCGAGATGGCGTTCAGACTCGCATCGACGGAGACTTCGGCCTTGGGGAACGCGCGCTTGATCAGTTCTCCGACCGACGCTGCGTCGACGTTCTTCAAGCGATAGATTTGCGTGTAGCGCGATCCGAACGGCGGCACGTCCAGGAGTGCGATCAGCGTCTTGGCGCGCGCCACATCTTCCGGCGCGCCGCGCAGCGTGACGGTTGGACCCGAGACCGCCACGCGCAGGTGCGGAATCTGCGAACCGACCGCGCGAGCGATATCCTCAGGACGCCGTTGGAGAACCTTCACGGCATCGTTCGTGACCGCAACCACCGGTGCCGGCGATGCGCCCGCATCGATCCCGCTCACCACCGTTTTGATTTGCGCGAGGTCCGCGGCAGTCGCGCTGACCAGCATGGTGGAGCGGCTGACGACCGTGAATTTTGCCGACGGATAGAGCGTCCTCAGTTGATCGGCGACGACCGACGCCGACTGCGTGCGCAGGATCACGGCTTCCGTAGCGGGCTTCGTCGGGTCGCGTACGTCGAGACCTTGTACGACCGTGCG
>Ga0209422_1000040_pt1 | contig 30367 bp, 36 predicted proteins | sample BlaSpr_A8_OM2_M3_FD_187983 | JGI IMG/M metagenome (GOLD analysis project Ga0209422, IMG submission 187983) | Forest soil microbial communities from Thunder Bay, Ontario, Canada - Black Spruce, Ontario site 2_A8_OM2_M3 (SPAdes) (version 2) | ecosystem: Environmental > Terrestrial > Soil > Boreal... | reverse complement strand
CTTCCTCCCGATGGAGACGCAGAAGTATGTCGCCAAGGGACGCCTGATTGCCGAAGGTCTGAAGGGGTCGCCAGGGGGCCGCCAGCAAGTCGAGGGCGCTGAGCCTAAGCCGGGCGAGGAACAGACCACAGCGGGCCTCCAGGGCTCCCCAGAGTGGGAGACGGAGCGCCAAGGACTTCTCGACAAAGCTCGCGCGGCGGAGAACGACAAGGCCGATGAAGAACAGAAGGCGTGGGACCAAGCCGCCAAGGACGCCGGGGCCGAGGGTGAGGAGCCTCCTCCCGCCGCCGGTAAGCCGCAAGACTGGCTCGACAAGATCGGTGAGCAAGTGGCGGACCCCCGCCCACAAGGCGAGGGCCTGCTGAACCCCGACCGCCTCTATCGCCAATGGCTCGATGACCGCGGCCCCGCGAAGGCCGTAGACGCTTCGCTCACCCAGTACGGCTTCGATCCCCGCAAGGACTTGGGCCTCACTGACATGCTTACCTACGCCCGCGCCGCCAATGGCCGGGCCGCCGCCATGATGAAGTGGGGCGCGTTCGATCCGCAGACCGGGCAACCGATAGGCGGCCCCTCCATGCAGAGCGCCTTCGAGACGGCGAAGAAGGACAGCGGCGACCGGAGCTATCAGAACTGGGAACGGTACATGCTGGCCAAGCGGGCGATCCCCCGCGAGGAACAGGGTATCAAGACCGGCCTCTCTATGCCCGAAGCGAAGGCTATCGATCAGAGCCCCGAGCTGGAGAAGAAGTACGGCCCAGCCACCTCTCAGCTCAACTACTTCATGCACAACACGGTCCTGGGCTACGCCAAGGAGCGCGGCCTCTACAGCCCCGAGCAAGTCGAAGCGATCACCGCGGCTGACCCGATCTATATTTCCATGCAGCGCGCCGTCGAGAACCCTCGTGCGGTAGGCGCGGCCAAGGGCTTCACCGCCCAGCAGCTCGCCAAGATGAAGGGCTCTGACAAGCTTCTCGCGAGCCCCCTGGAAAGCACCATGTGGGACGCGGCGCGCACCATCGCCAATGCCGACCGGAACCACGCAATCGGCTACCTCGTAGACCTCGCTGAGAAGGGGATGCTCCCCGAGGAACTTGGCGTCAAGAAGGTGGGTGAGGCCGAGGCCAGCGCGGACCCGAAGGACCTCACCGACCCCGAGGCCCAGAGCGCGGACTACCGCGTCGAGAAGAACCAGTTTGCCTTCTTCCGTGACGGCGTGAAGGAGGTCTGGGAAACCAAGGACCCCGAGTTCGCGACGATGCTTAAGGGCGTAGCCAGCCGGAGCGAGGCTGAACTCCTCGACCGGACTATGACCACGTTCGCCCGCATCGCCCGCTCGGGCATCTCTGGGGCCATCGACTTCCCCCTGCGCGTCATTGGCTTCCACCAGCTCCAGAACTTCGTCACGAGCCCTGACCATCCGCTCCCCTATCTCACCTGGGGTCGGGGCATGTTCGACGCCATGAAGATCACGGACAACTACAAGACGGCCATGTTCAACGGGGCTCTTAATTCATCCGCCGCGGACTTCAACATCGACACCCTTCACGACAATATGGCTAAGGTATTCCAAGACACGGGCGTCAGCTCGCGTCTGATGAACGCTGTACCGGACGCGATCCACCTTTCCGCTATCATTCATGCCCGCCTCGACGCCGCGGCGCGCATTGGTAACATCAAGGTTCTGGAGAGCAAGGGCATTGGCCCGGTAAAAGCCTCTCTCCGTTCTAAATCCGAGCTTCTCGACTTCACACAGCATGGGACCTCCGAGGTCGTCAATATGATGGCTCGGTGGACCCCCTTCCTCCAGGGTCGGATGCTCGGCACAGAGAACTGGGTCGGCGCGGTGGGCAAGCGTCCGCTCTCAACCTCCATCGCCCTCGGTATGGGCGTCATGGCTCCCGCCATCCTCCTCGGCGTCCTGGCCCAATGGCAGGACAAGACCCTACCTCCGGAGCGCCGCCTAGATCAGTACGATCCTCGCCTTCGCGACACGCACTTCATCACGCCGGAGATCGGGGGCCAACGCTTCATGATGCCGCTGATGCCCGTCCTGGGAAACCTCGTGGCCGGGCCGGTGTGGCGCACCCTCGACAAGATGCAAGGCGATGATCCTGAGAGCTACGGCAAGTGGGCTGAGCGGATGCTCGGGGACTTCCTCGACGTCGTACCGCCCGCTATCCGCCCAGTGGTGGAGCAAGCGACGAACCATAGCTTCTTCACCGGCAAGCCCCTGGTCCCGTCGTCGATGCACGGCGTTTCGCCCTACCTGCAACACACCGAGAGCACGACCAAGCCCGCCATCGCCCTCTCCAAGCTCCTCGGGGACAACACGCCCCTGCACATGAGCCCTATCGTCATGGAGAACTACGCCCAGGCGTGGTCCGGCCCCCTGGGGATGATGGCTCTCCACGCCGTCAATGCGCCCTTCAAGGACCCCGGCCCGCCGAGCGAGCTGGGGGATATTCCCTTCGTCAAGGCGTTCGCCCCGTTGCACCCCCGCGAGAACGCCTACTCGATCCAGAACTTCTACGACAAGGAGCAGCAGTTCGCCCAGGCCCACAACGACTACGCCCTGGCGACCAAGCGGCTGAGCGCGGGCGAGCCCGGCGCTATCGACGATCTGAGGACCGCAGCAAAGAACCCCGAAGCGTTCGTCTCGCTGGCCTACGTGTCCAACCAAATCCGCGTCCAGCACATGCTCCTCCTCGGCGTCTATAAGGACACGACAATGAACCGGGACGAGAAGATGCAACGGATCAGCTCGATCTATCAGTCGATGATCCAGGCGTCTCAGAATGGCTTGCATCTCATGAAGACCATGAACGACAACACGGCGAACCGCGCGCCCGTCGACGACCAGAGCGAGGCCCAGTAATGGCGGCTCCTCCGAACATTCAGGTCCGCGGCATCCGTCAGACCCTACCGGCGGGCTATATCCTCGGAAGGCAGACCGGCGCGGGCTCCGGCCCTCCCCAGCTCCTTAGCCTCCACGGCCTGAACCAGCTTGGCGTGGCGACTCACTCCACCGTGGCTGCCGCAGTGAGTTCGGCTGTACCTAGCCCCGATCCGGCCAACACCGTCTTCGCCGGGCCTACCTCTGGGGGCTCCGCTCCCCCAACCTTCCGTGCCTTGGTAGCTGCTGACATTCCTTCCGCCCCCAAGTGGACTACGGCCAGGACGCTCTCCTTCACTGGGGACGCTGCGGGTTCAGGCTCCGTGGATGGTAGTGCAAATGTCGCTACAACCCTGACTTTGGCCACCGTGAACTCGAACATCGGGACCTTTGGTGGGTCGACCGCCATCCCGGTCATAACGGTCAATGCTAAGGGCCTCATCACTTCTGTATCGACCTCTGGGGTTTCCGCTGGCACTACGTCAACCTACTTCGGGGCGGTTAACCCGACGACGTTTCATAACCTCGGCGACCTCTATTTCAATGATGCGAACTCCCCTACTTCTGCCGCCGGGTTTGTACAAGACGTTGTGTCTATGCCCGCGGTCCCGGCATTCGTTCAAGCGAATGTCGTTTCTGAGAATACCGGCGCAACTATCGTCCCCCAACTGTCATCCACGCCGACTGTTGGCAACCTCGTTCTTGCCTTCGTCACTAGCACGAGTAACTCGCTAGGCACGGGTACCGGGTGGACGTCTATAGGTACCCCAAACTCCGGTACGAGTATCAATGCTTGCCAAGGGTTCTATAGGTACGTCCAGGCGGGCGACACTGCGACCTACCCGTCTATTACTATCGGTGGCGCGAGCCGTGCAGATTGCATTACCGCGGAGTACAGCGGCGTCGCCACGCCCTTCTCTAGCGCTCTTGATCTCTACGAGACGGGAACTACTACCCCGACGACTTCTCAGACGACAATGGTGTCCAACGAACTTGCGGTCATCTATGCTAGTGGGGCCTTCTTTGCGTTCACCACTCCGTCTATGTCAGGCACGGGAATAACTCAGGACCTCGCGGCTTCAAATACGTACCCGGAGGTCATAGGGCACGGCGTATACGCAACCGCGGGCGCTACTGTCCAAGCGACCCTGACCAATGCCCCCGTCTATATACAACTACTTCTAAAGCCGGGCACGTCTAGCCCAACCCCCACATGGGTACCCTTCTCCGCCGCCACCTCTGGTTCTGCGGCCAAGTGGACTACGGCCAGGACACTGAGTTACACCGGAGACGCTACCGGGTCAGGCTCCGTAGATGGCAGTGCGAACGTAGCTACTACCCTAACCTTGGCCACCGTGAACTCAAACGTCGGGACCTTCGGTGGTGGGACAAACGCCGCCCAGGTCACTGTCAATGGTAAAGGTCTGGTAACAGCGGCAGCTTCTGTAGCTATACCGCAAGGCACCGTCACGTCCGTCGCCCTATCCGCCCCCGCCGAGTTCACTGTCTCCGGCTCGCCCGTCACCGGCTCGGGCACCCTGACCTTCACCAAGGCCAATCAGAACGCTAACCTCGTCTACGCCGGGCCTAGCTCGGGCGGAGCCGCTGCACCCACCTTCCGTAGCCTCGTGGCCGCGGACATCCCTAGCCTGTCTGGGACCTACCTAACTAAAGCGAACAACCTCTCCGACGTGAACAGCGTATCCACGTCTTTGACCAACCTGACCGCGGTTAGCTATGCGGTTCAGGCGCTGACTATGGCCCAAGGCGTTCAAGTCCAGAACAATGTGGGCATCGTCAATTCTACCCTGAACAATATCAGCATCGGGGCAAGCGCCCTCGCTACCAACACCACTGGAAATGCTAACGTCGCCCTGGGTACCGACGCCCTGGTGATGAACACGACGGGCATGGAGAACGTGGCTATCGGATATTTCTGTTCGTACTCCATGACTACCGGGTCCTACAATGTGGGGATCGGCGGCGGTGCATTGCAGTCTGTAACCACGGCCAATGGCAACGTTGGGGTAGGTCTTCAAACCCTGATCAACTGCACGACCGGCTATGAAAATATGGCTTTGGGTCCGCTCGCTGGGTACAATGTCACTACGGGCGCTACAAACGCGTTCATTGGTTTCCAGGCTGGGCTCAACGTCACCACCGGGAACAATAACGTCTGCATAGGGAACACCGCTCAGCCCGCCTCCGCTACCGCGAGTGGGCAGTTATCCATCCAGAATATCATTTACGGCATAAACAATTCCGGTACTGGTTCCACTGTCTCTACAGGACAAATCGGGATCGGCACCGCGGCCCCGACTGTCACATTCGACGTGGCCGGGCCTATGCGGTCGGAGACTACGACGGTAGCTTCCTTGCCCGCGGCGGCTACAGCAGCGGCGGGGGCCTTCACCTTCGTTTCCGACGCCCTAGCGCCCGCCTTGGGAAGTGCGGTTACCGGGGGCGGCGCAGTCGTCGCGGGCGTCTATAGCAATGGTTCGTCCTGGCTCGTACATACGGGCGGTAGCGCATCAACCGCTACTAAATGGGCTACGGCCAGGACGCTTAGCTTCACTGGGGACGCTACGGGTTCAGGCTCCGTAGATGGTAGTGCGAACGTAGCTACAGCCCTGACCTTGGCCACTGTGAACTCTAACGTCGGGACCTTCGGGGACAGTACGCATGTTGCGCAAGTCACGGTAAATGCCAATGGCCTCGTGACTGCTGCGTCTAGCGTGGCTATCACGGGCACCCTGGGCGCTACGACAACGGTGTCCGGGCTCCCTTCGGCGGCTACCGCCGGGTCCGGGGCTCGGGCCGCCGTGACTGACGCTCTTACCCCTCTTATCGGGTGCGCGGTCGTGGGGGCGGGTGCGGTCGTGGCGACGGTCTATAGCAACGGGACGACGTGGCTCGTCGAGAGTTGCCCGCCGCTCGTCACGACTGTGGCCGGGCTCCCTGCGTCAGCCACGGCGAACAAAGGCGCAAGAGCCATTGTCACGGACCAGTTGTCCCCCGTTACCGCCCTCAACACCACCCCGGTGGGGGGCGGCTCTAATATTCTCCCCGTCTACAGTACGGGAGCCGGTTGGAAATCGGGATAGCCTGTGCTAGGGTAAAGTTCCTATAATCCTTGCAAGGACTCCCCATGTCTTATCTCTCCCAAGCGGAGCATTCCATCGAGAACTCCGTAGCCCAGGCGTTCGCCAACACCATCGCTTTCCTTGAGCATAACTCCAGCCCGACGACCGCCGCAACCGTGGCAGGTTCAGCCGCAACCGTGAACGTGGCTGCTGAAGCCGCCGTCGCCCAAGCGAAGACCTCGATCTCCACCGTCGCCTCGACTGTCGAGAACGCTCTCGCCGCCGTTGTCACGCCCCTGGCTGACGACGTGGTGGTCTATCTCCTGTCGAAAGTCCCCGGTGGCGTTCTCGTCGCTGGCCCGGCTGAAGACCTCGTGAACGCCGTCATCTCTAAGCTGACTGCGCTCATCCCCGCCACCCACTAAGGCGCGAGGTTGGCGTGCCGGATAACTCGATCCATCAAACGGTCGTCCTGCACGCCGTAGACGCTATCTCGGCGGGAGCTATCCTCGGCGCATTTGCTGGGATGCTCCCGCCACTAGCCGCTTTTGTAGCGGTCATCTGGTACGCCATTCAGATTTATGAGAGCCACACGATCCAGAAATGGTTTCGGCTCTGGCGGCTTCGGCTCCGCAAGGCTCGCATGATCGACCGGATCAACAGCCGACATCTCACACACGTTGCGTCTACCCTGGTAACAGTCCCGTTGCCCCGGCATCGCATCTTCCGCCGACATAGAAAGGTCCACCCTCCTCATGTCCCTGGCATCGACTGACCTCACGCGAGGTCTACGCAATAACAACCCCGGCAACATGGACTTCAACCTCCATAATCACCCATGGCAAGGCGAAATCCGCCCCAGCCAGGACCCGCGCTTCTGTCAGTTTGACACGATGGAGAATGGCGTGCGCGCCTTGGCCAAGCAGCTCCTGATCTATCACGAGCGTCACTCCTGCAACACCGTCGCTCAGGTCATCAACCGCTGGGCTCCGCCAGTCGAGAACATCACCTCGGCCTACGTCACCGACGTAGCGGCCTTCTGCTATGCCGGGCCGGATGACCTATACGACTTCAAGCATGGCGCTCCCCTTGGCCGCCTCGTCCGCGGCATCATCAACCACGAGAACGGTAAGGCCACGAGCGAGCAATACGTCTCCTCGGCGGTCCTCGCTCTCGGCGTCCAGGCGGCGATGTCATGAGCCTCAACCTCAATCTCCTCGGCCCCTTCGTCCGGTCGGTCCTGGGTATCCCGAGCATGGCCACGTTCACGATGATTGGGGCCGGTGTAGCCGTCCTCACCCTCGCGGCGGGCACGGGCTACGCGGGCTACCACATGGCCAGCGTGATCGACCAGGGCCGCTACAACGCCCTCCTCCTGGCTGAGAGCAAGGCGCGGGCCGAGAGCCTGAACCAAGTCGTCCACGTCACCACCGTCCAGAGCCACCTCGCCCTCAAGGCCGCGTCCGATGAAGCTACCCACCAGCAACAGATCGCGGTCCAGGCCGCCATCACTGAAACGGAAACCCCGAACTATGTCTCTGCTCAGATCGATCCTACTCGCTGCATCACTTATGGTTTGGTCAGGTTGCTCGACGCAGCCGTCCTCGGGGTTGATCCGTCTACCCTCCCCCTCCCTTCCGGCCAATCTAACCTCTCCTGCACGGCCCTTACACCCGCTGATCTGGCAAGGTCCGTCGTCTCCAACTACGCCGCGGCCAACGCCAACGCCGAACAGCTAGACGCTCTAGAGGTCGCCTTGGCCCAGCAGGAAGCCGCTGAGGCCCCTTCGACCAAGTAGGCGCTACTCGGCGTCCTCTGCATACAAAGAAGCCCCAGGAGCGATCCTGGGGCTTTTCTCGTATCTAAGATGCACGATAATCAACCAGTGTGGCGTTGGATTTCCCGGTTGATGTACCATACGCTCTTTTTCAGGTCCTCGACCGTATGGCCCTTCTGGCCAGCCCGCCACAGGTATTTGATGGCGTTGCCGACGTTGAAGCCCATGTGCTCCGTGATCGTAATGCACTCTACGCCGGACGGATGGCTAGTGTAGTGGGGCGGATGGTTCACGAGGTCGACCGGGGCCTTCTGGCACTCAGCCTTCGGGGTGCTGCTCCCTGTGTCGTCAGGACAGAACGCCATGTCAAATTCCTTTCCAAGTGAGCCACTCCGCGGGAGAGGCGGAGGGGCTAAGGTCGCGCTTGTCTTCGAGGAAGACTTGCCAATGCGTAGTGAGGCCGTGCTTGGGATGAACGAACCACAAGGCTTGAGAGGGGCGGGAATAGGGAGCCCGAAGAAACAGGCGAGCATACTCATCGTAACCCTTCAGACAGTTGTTGACGATCAGACCGGGCAACGTGATGTATTGGTGCCAGTGCCCGATGATGAGGGTATCGAAGTCTCGTCCAATCTGTGCCTCGGAGTTGAACGTCTTGATCCGGCCACGCATAATAGGGCCAAGAGCGCCGATAATACCATCGCCGCCACGTACGCCGAGACTGTCTCCATGCGTGAGTAAGAAACGATGGTCGTATACTTTGAACGCCGCATCTGACTGGTCCGGTATCATGAATTGAACGCGCTTGTCCCTGCGGAAGTAGCGTTCTAGGTTGACATAGATATTCCATTCGTGGGACGTCCAGACCCGGCCTTTAGCGCGAGACTTATGTGTGGACCGCCCATGGTTCCCGACGACGCATGGCACGAACACACGACCGAAAGCATCAGCCATCCGCTCAAGCCCAGCAGCAATAAGGTCCGTGAGTTCGTTGATGCATTGCTGCGGCGTACGCTCGTTCGTAGCCAAGAGTTCTTCATGAATGTCTCCTGAGATCATGTCGCCGCCCAGGCACACGACGATGCCGGGGTATTTGGCGGGGGCTGCGCCCATGTGATTGAAGCAGAGGTCGATGGTGGTGTCGACCAGCTTGGTGATCCGCTCGGCGGCGATGGTCGCGTTGAAGGAATTGACGTGGCCGACTTCCTCGGGGCGCACGACCTCGCCGTAGTGCCAGTCCGACCACATGGTCATTGGGACGCCGCGCTCACCGATGCCGTTCTTTTTAGCGATCCATGAGGGCGGCTCCGGCGTCCTAGATGAGAGGCCATATATCTCCCGGCGGATCGCTTCGGCGCTATCGCGCTCGATGGCCAGGGCCTTGAGGTCCTTCTGAGCCGCCGCCAGGGCGAGCTTCAGCTTGGCGTGCTTGTCGACGATGGGGCTCTCAGCAGTCAGGCCGCGGGCTCGCGCCTGGGCTACGATCAGCTTGCCGTAGTCCGGCCCTTTGCCTTGGCTCGCGCTGGCCTTGGTGACGCTGGGGAAGTTGGGGATAATGCGGAGGAACTCGACGATCTCTGCGTCGGTTGTACGGTCGCCCATGTGCTCGGGTCCTTAGTGAATGTATCCTCCGCGAACCGGAGTAAGCAGAAGGCGTCGGCCTCGTGCTCATTGTCGCCTTGATAACCCATTGTCATCGCAGCCATTGTCATCTCATTCTTATCAGCCTTTCCATTCCCAGTCGAGTGTTTCTTCACTTCGCCTGGGCTCATGTCCAGCACGGCGCAGCCCTTGCCGAAGACGGCCTCGATCAGCCCGGCTATGCCCCACAGGCAACGGGTAGCATCCGCCCCACGGACGAAGGGCCGCTCGTACACCACGACGTCCGGGAGGGCTTCCTGCTTCTCCAGCATATCGTATAGCGCCTTAAGCCAGCTAAGGGTCTGTACACTGCGTTCTATCCGCGTTCCCTTGGCGACTAGATGGCGACACCAGACGCTGTCGATGTTCGTGGCGAAGGCCATATTCGCACCGAGGTCGAAGGCGATGATTTTCATTTACGATACCTGCTTCCCATCCAGCCTTCGGTGGCTACGGGGATGTTTAGAGCCTTGGCCCAATCGGACCGCTCACTCATGATCTCCTCCAGCTCCTTATAGTTAGCGCGGGAAGACCTAGGTTCTATAAGAAGCTCGTCGTGGGCAGTGAGGATAATAGGCAAACCAATCTCCTTCTCCACGCGGAACATAGCATCGACCAGTAGGTCGCGGGCTAGCCCTTGTACGACGTTCTCGGTCAGAAGGCCACCGAAAGCTTTGACCCGCTTGCGGACGTTGTTCTTCTTCGCCTCGTAGGTGAAGCCCGGCCTAATGTCCGTGGCATCCCAGGGCATAGCCTCGAAGGTCGGCTGCGGGTTGAAGTACCAGAGCTTGCGGCCAGAGGGGAGCCGGGCCGTGAGCCACAGGTCGCACTTCTCGTAGAGAACGCCATAGTCCTCATGAGCGAGGCCGGAGTGGACGGTGCGCGTGGCGGCGTTGTTCAGGCCACGCCATAGCTTCGGCACCTCGGGAGCCCAACTCTCCCGGTACGCCTTCACGACCGTCTGAGCGAACTCTAGGCTCTGGTCGGGGCAACCCCGCAGAAAGAACTTAGCCGCGCCCATCTGGAAGCCCAGGCCGAGGACGGCCCCCTTGCCTACGTGCCGCTCCGCCGCGTCAGCCTTGGTGATGGGTCGCCCGTAAATCTGCTCCGCCATGTCACAATAGACATCGGCCCCAGATGCAAGTAGCGATACTTTATCCCATTGTCCAGCAAGAGCGAGACAGACACGGGCCTCGATTGACGCGAAGTCCCCGGCGACCAGCTGATGGCCAGCACTCGCCGAGATAGCGTAACGCAGTGAGCTGACGATTGTCTCCACAGGTGGAGAGCCGGAAACGGATTGAACATGGTCTGGGTTCCCTGTGAGAATTGCGTCGATGAGACCTTGACGGTCCTCATCGGTCTTGATCCCCGTCAGCGTACCGCGGGGGAAATTCTGGGGTTGGAGGAGGCGGCCCGCCCAGCGCCCTGGCCCGGCCCCGTGGTACTGAAGGAGCCCGCGGGCGCGGCCATCGGCGCAGACGCAATGCTCCATGCGGACCAGCTTCTTGATCGCCGCCGAGCCGATGAGCTGGCGGATATGCAGGGCCTCGCGTACGTCATCGGGGAGGGAGCCCGAGTAGACGCCGATGTCCGAGAGAAGGTCAGCGAGGTCCTCCTCTGAGCTATCCACGTCCTCGCCCAGCATGGCGACGAGCGTCTCCTTCTGCATGTCCGGGATCGAGACGCCCTTGGCCAGAGCCCAAGCCTGGACCTTGGCCACCTGGGTCATCTTCAGTCCGCCGGTAAGCTCCGCAAATTTCTGACTGAGCGGCCCAATTGTTTTGTCAACCACGCTCTGTGCCGCGCGCACGAAGTCAAGGTCAAGGCGTACGCCCCGGTCGTTGATAGTCTGATCGAGCAGCCACACTTCGCGCTCTCCCGGAGGGAGCCATCCAATTCTCTTGTGAAGGGCGACTTGGCTGTCGATGTCTCTGAGGTTGTAGGCATAGATGCGCTCCATGAGTTCGGGCGTCCGCTCGGGATAGTTCCCTTTGCGGTCGGTGCGGGAGAGGGTGAGGACGGCCTTCGTACCCTCCGTGTCCTTCACCTGGGGGATGCGGAGTTGGGTCAGGACCATCTCCAGCTTCTGATCCAACGTGAGCATGGCGCACTTCGCCAAGGTGTCGGCCCAGCGTTCCGCCGGTAGCTCGGGCCAGCCGAACTGTTCGACCATGATCTTCTGCCAGATGGCGCGCTCGAAGCGGACATTATGGGCGACGAAGATGTAGGCCGGGTCCTCGGCTAGATCGAGCAGGGCGTCGGGAATGGGGAGGCCGGGGTGCCATAGCTCGCGACCCCCCGCGTCCGTCTCCCAAGCGATGCACAGAACTTCGGTCGTCGGATGCTCCGCATAGACATCGGCCCCGGACTTCTTCAAGTCGCAGGCGGAGGCCGTCTCGAAGTCAAGGACGATCCAGTGGGTCATCAGAAGTCGCTACCGTACCGCTCATAGCCGCCGGGTTGAGCGGGCGAGAAGGCCGTGTTCCGGCAAGTGATGGCGTAGTAGCTCACCGTCTCCTCCGCAGGGTAGGGGCCGCACGGGACCACGCTGGGCGCGGCGTGGATGACAAAGATTGGAGCCTCCGTCTTCAGGCGCTCGGCGCTGGTCAGCCGCACCTTCATCCCGGCGAAGTCGATCTCCGACATAGGATAGTCATGCACGCCCGTCTGAGCCTCGTAGGCGGACCCCTTCAAGGCGCTATAGAGCGCCCAGGCCCACTCACGGGCGGAGGGGAAGGTGAACTCAGCGACCATGCGGCCCGGCTCGAACCCGGCCTTGATGAGCTGGTCACGCTGGGCGTACAGGACGTTGCGGAAATCGGTCATGGTGTCCTCGGGGGAAAATGCGGGCCTTACACCCACCTGTCCGTTCTTTTAGCAGCCGGATTTCGCTAGGGCCTTACACCCACACCGTAGGTTTCTCGCACCTATAAGCACCTCGTGTGACCTAGAACTGTTCGTCCTGGGTCGGGTCGCTACCAGCGGTCGGGTCCTCTTCACTGAGGAGGCCGATGTAGCCGCTGAACTTCTCCGCCGACGTCTGGCCCCCGACGGGAACCTCGACGCCCTTGCGGCCCGTCGCCACGACCGCGTTCAAGTACGCCGTCACGCCATCGGGGTTATTGCCGACGCCATCGTAGGCGACAAACTTGACTTCGACGAACACGAGTTGGCCGCCCTTGAAGTGCTTGGAGGCCAAGGCACGCTTCTCGCCCGCATAGTCGACGATAGAGCCACCTTCGACGACACTCACCTGGGGCTCGTACTGAGTACGGGCCTTCAGGACAGTGAAGCCCTTGTAGAAGTCGCGCTTCTTGCCTTTCAGCTCCGCCTTGGCCGCCAGCTTGTCGCCGTTCGACCATGCGAATTGCAGCTCCTTCAGGTCACGACCGGGCCAGCGTTCCTTCGCGACCTCAAACGCTTTCGCGCTGATGGCCTTGTAGTCGTCGCTGCCGGGGGTGAGGAGGAAGTCGCCGCTATACTTCGGTTCGCCGGAGGTCTTGCCGTTGATGGAGACGGCCTTCGCTTGGAACAGGTTGAGGTATACGCCGGGCACGGGGCCGAACTTAACGACGCCGTGGTTTGGGTCTTTCTTCGTTTCGATAGCCATGACTGGCTCCTTCTGTCCCGCTTGCGGGAGGGGTTATACCGGGGTTCCCGGTGTCGTCCTTAGTGGGCCGTTTGAGGGCCGGTGTCAAGGCGCTCGAACTCGACCCGCTCCTTGAACTGCGCGCCGTCCAGGCCCAGGAGCAGGGTGATCTTGGCGATGTAGTCCGCCGCGAGATCGTACTGGATCGCCTTCACCTGCTCCAGCAGGGCGTCAGGTATCTCCAGGGGGTAGGCGATCCCCTCATTGTGAATGTCCCGGTCCCCTGGCCGGTCTGAGGGGGACGTGTCCATCACCTCAAGCCAGAACCTGATCTGTCCACGCATATCATTCCTCCGGCGGCAATGCCGCGATAGCGTCTGCGAAGCTCTCCGAGGGGGGCTTCACGGTGATCTTCTCCTTCGACTTGGCCTCGCTGTCCAGGGCCACGGTCAGCCCCGTCTCGGGCTTGTAGCCGAACTCCTTGGCGAACGCCTTGCCTTCCTTGCCGAGCTTCTCGATCTCGGGGACCGACTTCAGCTCTGGCTTAGAGAAGGCTTCAGCGCCAAGGCGGCCAGAGGCGATCTCCCCAATCGGATATGTCTTCCCCTCGTCGTCCGTGACGTTCTGCTTGAAGACCCGGTTCGCCCGCTTCGGGGTGAGGTAGGTCCCCGGCACGACAGATCCGGTGGAGAGGCGTCGGAACGTCTCGTCCTTCAAAGCCTTCACGTAGAAGTCGACGGCCTGGAGGTACTGATAGCTGCGGCCCAGGCTCTCGTCCGAAATGTGGATGACCTCCTTCGGATTGTAGGTCGACGCCGCCTTGAACAAGGAGGTGAGCATCGGGCACACTAGCTTCGCCGGGCAAAACCGGCACCAGGGGCCAGCGTCGAGGGTCTTGTCGTACTCCGTCCTGGCCATAGCGGGGACCAGGGTGTCGTTGACCCACTCCTTGATCGCGCCGACAGTCGTGAACCACTCCCGCACCGGCTCCAGATAGCCGCGGGGTTGGACGATACGGAGGCGCACGAGGTGGTCATCAGGGAAGGTCACGATCCCAGCCCGTTCTAGGCCATCGATCAGGCCGAAAGCGTAATACTTTTCCTGGGGGTTGTCCTCCACGTCGACCATGATCCCCATACCCATTTTCAGGTCGGTGACGTCGAGGAAGGCTTCCTTGCCTTGCACGTCGGCGGCGAAGTCAAGCGTGCCATAGAAGTTCGCGTGAACCGGCGAGGATACCGCCGTCTCGATATAGAAGTGCCCCATCGTTTCGACGGCGAGGTCGATGCTCGGGCGCACGGCGTCGAGGTATACTTGGACCGCAGTCGCCATCTCGTCGTCAATCACCAGCCCGAAGAAGGTCATTCCGACCAGCTCCCAGGCGTCGAGGCCATGGATCAGGGCGTGGGCCGCAGCCTCGTGGCCAGCCGTACCCTCGCGGCGATACTCGGGCTCGTCCGTCTCAGGGAGCTCAAGCTCATTGAGGAGAGCCACCGAGCCTGGGCACTGGAGCCATCTCTCCGCCCCTGATGCGCCGAGGAGGGAGTGGGCTGGGCGTTCTGCTTCGTCAGTCATAGCTATCTCCAGAAAAGGTATCGGCGTCAGGGCTTATACCTGCACATTAAGCGGCTCCGCGTGCACCGATGATAGCTTAAGCCTTTTTCCCGAAATTACGGTCCTGTATCTCTCGGGCCTCGGGGGATGTCCCGTAGTTCAAGAGCCAGTGGTTCCGGCTATGGCCTTCAGGCAATTGTAGGATAAGTGCTTCTGCTCTTACCCGACAATCCCGTCCCGAGCTTATCTCCTTCGGGATAAGGCGTTCCACGAGTTCTGCTCTAGTTTCGGTCATAGCTTACGCCTTCTTCAGTGCGACCAGCTTCACGAGGAACGCGGCGCGGTCCTCTTGCTTGATCTGGCGGAGCTGGCCCGGCGGCGCGATGAACTCAGCGATGGTCGTGCGGATGGCGACCGGGTTGGCGATCTCCCGGTTCTTCTTCTGCACGGCGTCGTTCAGGTCGGCGTCGGTAATTGTGGCGACAGGCTCCAGGGCGTCGAAGTCTTCTAGCCCGGTGAAGTCCTCTTCGATAGCCGCATCTAGAGCGGCGTCACCTTCAGCTAGGAGCGTAGGGTCCGCGCCCTCGCGACCGGCATCCTTACCCGCTTGAGCCGCAATCAGATCAGCCTCGATCTCGGCCTTCGTCCGGCGGGTCCGCTTGGTAGGTTCCGCGGTCGAAGATCGTATCTCAGTCTCCGAAGGCAGCGGGGCCTTGTTCACGCCGTCGCCAGTCGTAATGCTGTACTTCGGGGCGACAGCCCGGCCCAGGAAGTGATCGCCCGCACGTTGAAGCGTAGCGATGGCGCTAGCGAGAGCCTCGTCTACGTTGTCGAAGTCTATGACGTTAGCGCTCAGGTCATACAGCTTAGATGGGGCGTAGTCGCCAGTCTTTATGCCGTCGCTGATGCGTACTGTGATAGCTTGTATGGTCATTACACTCTCCTATCTAGGGCTTTGAAAACAGTCTGGCCTTTTCTAAGGGCTTTGGCAAGGATTTTTTCACTGAAACTATCCCTAGCTACGCAGAAGTCAATACTTACCGCGCCTAGCTGGCCGCCCCGGTCGATCCGGTCGACGGCTTGTTGGTTGTTGCCATGCACCCAGTCGGGCTCTGCGAAGACGCCCTTGTCCGTGGCGTGCTGGAGCCCATCCGTGCCGGTCCCGATGGCCAGGAGCTGACCCAAGAAGATGCGCTTCTTGCCTACCGCGAACTCATCCACGCGAGCCTGCTTCTTCTCCGGCCCAACGGACCCGTCGACCACGATCACCCCATACCGGCGGAGCTTCTCCTCCAGAAAGGTGATGACGCTCTTGTGGTAGGCGTATAGGAGGAGCTTCTCCTGGCCGCCGTCGAGGATCATGGCGACATAATCGGCCACCAGGGGCGCGAGGGCCTCGCCCATCATGCGGCGCACCGTGGCGATGGCCCCCAGCGTGGCCCCATCGGTCCCGCTCAGGTCCTCGGGGTCGATGTCCAGCATACTCTCGGCCTTCAGCGCCGCCCGCACCGCGCCCGTCTCCTCCATATGCACGATGTCGAAGATGGGGAGCTTGAGCTGGGGCATCACCCCGTTCGGCCCGTGCTTCTCCCGGCGCACCATGAAGTTAGAGCGGAGGCGCGCCTGGAGCTCGCCGTGGCGGCCCGTGCGCTCGTCGACGTACATGAAGTCGGACCCGTCCTTGCGCGTGCCAGTGCGGGTAGCGGAGGGGTTGAAGCGGCTGTTGAAGGAGTCCTCGCTCATCCAGTCGATGCTGTCGTAGCAGAGCCCCTTGGCCATCACGAAAGCCTCGCGTGGCCGGTTGGGCAGGGGCGTGCCGGTGAGGCTCAGGATCGCCCCACAGCGGTCTGCAATCGGGTCCTTGTGATGCTTGTCGCCGCCGCCGAACACAGCCCTGGTCCTGGCTGCGTCGACGGTCTTCAGATAGTGTCCCTCATCGATCACGAGGAGGTCATAGGTTCCCTGGAGCAAGGCGGCGTGGATACCGGCGGTGCGGGCGAGATCGTAGCTCACGATTGTCCAGTTCGCCGTCGGGTGTACCCCGTGGCGGCCCTGGAGGATCGCGTAAATGTTATAGGGCCAAGGCATCGTCGTCCACCGCCTGATCTGTTTCGCCCATTGCAGGCGGATCGAGGCGGGACAGATAACCAGTACCCTTTTCGCAGACACTTCGTTTGCAAAGCAGATGGCTTGTGCAGTTTTGCCCAAACCGGGGACATCGCCGATAAGTGTGTTTTGCCTCTGGAGGGCATAACTTACCCCGGCCTTTTGAAAGGGCCACAGTTCTTCTCCTTCAGGGCATTTGATATGCGCCCCGCTGTCCTTGGCCCAGGAGCCGTCGATGCGGCTCTGAAGCTGAAGGAGCTGGGCGGCGGCGGGCGGCGTGGCATACTGGTGGAAGGCTACGGCGGCGTAAGGCTCCTTAGTCATTAATACCGCTTCCCCCGGGGTAGACGCGGTACTAGACATGTCTAACCCATGTTCCTCAAGGATGCTCTGTATGTCGACGCCGCTAGAGCGGGACACACGTAAGAAAAAGTACCCGTTGGAGGGGTTGTAATCTAAAATCATTTATCCCTCCTCAAATACTCCACCGCGCGGATAAGACGGTCGGGGTCATCATTAAAGTGTCCTAACGCAACGTTGCAGTGGTGGCATAGGAGGCCGCGCACCCGACCAGTTACATGGTCATGGTCTACCCTGAGCTTCTTGAACTGGCCGATCTCCCCTGGTCGAAGACAAATCCGGCATAGGCCGTTCTGGGCCTTGACCATATTGTCAAAGTCTAATTGCGTTATGCCGAACTTATACTGAAGAAGGTAATTTCTTCGTGGCCCGGGCCCCGCGACCTCTCGGCGTTTAATCTGTGCTATTCTACGCACTTCTTTACCATGCTCGGACTGGCGGTATCGTTTTTCAACGGCGGCGCTCGGGCGGCTTCCACTCATTAGGGACGCCCCAGCCGATGCGACAGCCGGTCCTTGTGGTAGCCGTAGCCGGACAAAGGTGGGTTGTAGCCGGACGTGCCGCGGCCCGTGCGCTTGCTCGGCGTCCCGCGGGGGGCATGGGCGGCCCGATAGTCCCGGCCTTGCGAGGCAAGGTGGACGGCGGTGAGGGTTTGCTCAAGCTGGTTCATCGGTGATCCCCGCTCCCTTGGATGACGCCCCGATCCTTGCGGTCCTGAAGCTTTTGCAGATTGGAATTAGCGATGTCGCGGAGGCTATAGCCCATGCTATCCGCGAGGGCGGCGACGAACCACAGGACGTCACCAAGCTCCTTACGGATAAGGGTTTCACGATCCGGGGTCAACCCCTTAGTCGGGTAGTCCTCGTCGCGGATCGCCTTGGCCACGTGGCCTGCCAGCTCCCCCGCCTCCCCGGCCAACCCTAGCGCCTCATAGAGAAACTGCTCGTGCAGGGGCTTGGGGCCGTAGGTGACGAACGCGGACGCCTTGTATTGGTAGTCATTGAGGGTCGTAATGGTCACGAGAACTTCCCCTTCCCGCAGGCGATGATGAACTTGGCGGCGCGGGAGGAGATGCGCTGGGCGAAGTCCCCCGTGCGGGTGTGGAAGGTGAGGACCTTACCCTCATCCTGAAGGATGTGGGCGGCCAGGATCGCCGGGGTGTTTCCGAGCTTAGCGCGGTCGCCGATGCGAGCCTCGCGAGCCCAGGCGTTCACCTTGTCGGCTCGGCTGCAGAGGACGATCTCGCCCTCTTTTGGTGTTTGGTAGCGAGGCATCAGCCTAATCTCCCTTGACTTGGTTTGTCCGTTGGCCCCATATATGTCCCAACCTGCTGAGAGGTTCAAGCAAAAAATGAATAGCCCGCTGAAAAAAGCGGCTCTCGCATACGCAGCGGAGGGCCGCAAAGTCTTCCCTTGCCTGCCAGACAGTAAGACCCCCGCCACGAAGCATGGCTTCCACGACGCGTCGTGTGATCTGGCCCAGGTTGAAGCTTGGTGGACAGACAACCCTTTATATAACATAGCGTGGCAACCCCAGACTGAGGGGCTGTGCTGCATTGACATTGACGGAAGCGACGGAGAAGAAGCCTATGCCGAACTTCAAATCGAGCGAGGATATTTACCAGATACTCTCGAAATCACGACTCCGAGAGGCGGACGGCACCTTTATTTCCGTGGCGATCTCCCCCCGAGCCAATCAAAACTTGCTCCCCACGTCGATACTAGAGGCGGCGGCTCGTATGCGCTTCTACCGCCCTCAGCCCATTCCGGCGGCGAGTACCGGGTCACTTGTGAAAGCGCTCCTGCTAAACTCCCTGTCTGGCCCGGAGAACTCCTAGCCTCGCTGAAGAAGACCAAGGCCGTTGCGGAGATCGAAGACCTCGATCTCCCCTGCAATGTGGACCGGGCTACCGCTTACCTCAAGGCCAAGGTTGAGCGCGGCGAGGCTGCGACCGAAGGGGCGATGGGCGACAAGGAAACTTTCGTCGTCGCCTGCAACCTGCTGAACTTCGGCCTCTCAGACGAGATGGCCTTCGACCTCCTGTCCGAACACTACAACCCTCATTGCAATCCCCCATGGGAAGCAGATGACCTCCGCGTCAAGATCGACAACGCTGCGGCGTATGCCGAGAATGACCGGGGTTCATGGGCGACTTCTCCGGCGTCGGTGTCCTTCGCGGATGCTCTCAGCAGGCTCCCGCCTGAAGACCCGACGCCGGAGAAGGCTCAGAAGTGGCTAAAAGTCCGCGACTTCCTGGCGCGACCTAAGCCCGTCTGGCTCCTCCCCGACGCAATCCAAGAACAATCCACCGTCCTCCTATGGGGACCGCCCAAGAGCTTCAAGACCTACGCCGCCCTCGATATGGCCCTGGTGGTCGCGTCGGGAGTGATCGGGTACGGTCGACCGGCGCAGGCCGGGCGCGAGGTCCTCTATGTGGCCGGTGAAGCCCCCTACGACGTGGCCGAGCGCGCCGACGCCTGGGCCAAGCTGCATGGCTTCGAGGACGTACCCGACACCTTCTCGATCCACGACGGGATGCCTGCGCTTGTGGTCCGCGAGAACGCTCGCGACGATTTCATTCAGTCGATCATCGACATGAGGGTCCGCCCGGCTTTGATCGTCCTCGACACGGCGGCGCGCGCAATGCGCGGCTTGAACGAGAACGACAGCAAGGACGCGGGCGCGTTTGTCGACGTGGTGGACAGCCTGAAGCGTATCTTCGAGTGCGCCGTCCTCGTTATCCACCACGGCGGCAAGGACACCGACACAGGGCCGCGCGGATCCATCGTCTTCACAGCCGACTTCGATACGGTCCACCGTGTCTCACGCGAGGGCACGAAGCAGGCTCCGATCATCTGCATCCAGAACACGGCCCAGCGTACGGCGTCCGAGCGCGAGGAGCCTTGGCGCTTCCTGGGTTCACACGCCCTTGGCCCCCTGGTCTTCTCACCGATGGATAATGGGTCATATTACGCCCATAAGAGCGAGGCGGACCCGCTCGCCCCTAAGAAGATCATCGCCATCTTGAGCAAGTTCTCGTCCCCTGTCGCGACCAACGTCCTAGCCCACGAGCTAGTGGGACAGTTTGAGGATGGTGAGGCGCATGATAGGGCGGCTGAAGCCTGTGGGAAGCTCTTGGTGAAGCGTCACGAGCTAGCCGGGTTCCGCACCGGCCACGGGCAAGGAATGACGTGGGCTACGCCGGAGCTAAATCAGGTTTGAAGCGCCCTGGCGAGCATCTTCATTGACCCAAAGGCGGAGCTCGCGGAATAGATCGATCCGATCCACGTCGGACAGCTTGGCTTGGTCAGCTATCCGCCGCCAGTTCTCGATGAACGTCTCTGCCTTGTCGATGACCACGAAGTCAGCGCCGGGGCTTTCGCGCCCCTGGAACGCTGCGACGACGTTCTCCTCCTCATCGATAATGGCGTTGCTCACGTAGCGCGGGGCGTGCTGAGCGGCCTTGCCCAGTACCGCGATCAGGACGCAGCCGTATTTGGTCTGATTTCCCCTGAGGTGGATCAGAAGGCGTATCTGCCACGGGCGAACGCCAGCTAGGTTGATTGCGGTCATGGGGAGGGTCCATAGAAAAGGGCGGCCTCCATGATAGAGGACCGCCCGGTTCGCCGCAAGCTGTAGGGTGTGTCAGTCGTAGCCGAGCTCCGTGATCCGATAGGCGGTGAGAGATTGGATCGACGGGCCGACGATATTGCAGGCGAGAAGGGCGTCGACGTATGGCCCCTCTACGTCCTTCGTGTCGTGAAGGCCGACGCGGTAGACGCCTGCCTTGCGCTCGGCGCTGAGGGCTTCATCTAAGGCCCAGGCCAGCTTGGTCAGGTGCCCTGCATACTCACGCAGGACGTGGGCGATATTGTTCTCGTTCGTCCGATCTGGGAGCTGGCGGAGATCAGTGGTTCCGTTTGAGTTGTGAGTGGTCATTTGAAAATCTCCAAGAAAAGCTTGATCTGGGCTTCGCGTTCCACCGCACAAGCCGCCGCAGCCGCCGCCGCATCCACCGCAAAAGCCGCCGTATCCACCGCATAAGCCGCCGCAGCCGCCGCATAAGCCGCCGCAGCCGCCGCAGCCGCCGCATAAGCCGCCGCAGCCGCACGAGCCGCACGAGCCGTATCCTCCACCGCACAAGCCGCCGCACGAGCCGCCGCTCGGTTCTCTTCAGTCGGATTATTAATCCAAGCTTGTGTGGCGTCTAAGGCGGCCTGAACTCTAGGGTCTGAGTTCAGGTGAACTGCACGCTGGGCGGAAGCAAGGGCGAATTGAACGCATTGCTTCTTAAGACGTAAGCGCCCCGCTACCCACAATAAGTCTGATATGGTAGCTCCGGCTTCTAAAGCTTGCTTGGCCGTGAGATACTTCTTTCGACCAAAGAGGGCTAAACGCCTACCTGCGTCGCATGGGCTAAAGTCGAGTAGCTCTTCCTTGCTTATCCTGATGGTCATTGGGAAGTCCTCCTTGCGTGGCTAATATTAGGCCAGATCGTGAGGGCGGGTCAAGGACAAAATGCAAAACCCCCCACATTTCTGCGGGGGGTCCTAGCCGGAGGAGCTATCAATGCGTACCACGTATTCCTTCGCGGGAATGGCCTATCTAACCACATGGGCCGGGCGCGTGTCAAACCCTAAAACGCAAAACCCCCCACATTTCTGTGAGGGGCTCAGAGGTAGAGGCAATGCGCTCGATACTGGGCAATGCCGATCCTATTTAGAGGCTCTCCGCACGTGTGTCAACGGGTTCTCAGGTCGGTTTCTCCCGTCTCGTGATCGTATACCCCGATGTCCGCGCCGGAGGCGTCGAACAACTCGAAGCTCTTTAGCTCGCCGAGGTCGTATGTAGAAATAGTCGACCCCCTCTCATTCATGACGTACACCTGACCGCTATTTATAGTCCAGGTTGGTTTCCCTTCGGCGTGGATGGACACCGATGGCGGGTTAGAGAAATACCGCACACGGTCTGCTGAGGTGATAAAATGAGAGCCGTCCACTTCGACGTGCTTTACCCCTAAAGTCATCTTCTTCTCCTTCTTCTTCTAATCCCAAGTTCCACTTGGGGCGGTATCAGTCGGCTGGCGTGTCAACCCCCGCTATACATCGATCTTGGTCGGAGTGTCAACTGGTTCCTTGGGAGGCGGGCCGCCGTCGTCGTGCAGGCGGTCGATTTCAATAGGCTCGATAGGCGTGACGGGCGTTTCTCTTGGCGTGATCTCCGTCCCGTACGGGGGGCGAATGGTCATCGGTCTTCTCCGTTTTTTGGCCGAAGTCCCTTAGTAGCATATCCGCCCTACCCGTGTCACGCTTTAATTCGATGGCGCGGTGAGCGGCTGTGAGGTCGCCTAGTCGCTTGTCCTGGGGGTAGTCACGCATGGGCGGCGCTCCTCTCGACTACCTTGCGGGCGTGGAAGTCGATCCACTTTTCGGTGTAGTTGTGCTCATCGTGGCGGTAGGGGCTGCGGACCTTGCTCGTATCCTTGGCCTTGTAGGAGCTCTTGTGGGTGTAGACGCGCCCCATGATGGAGCCATGGTAGCGGTTCGCAGCTTGCGGGCCGGTGCATCCCATTACCTCACCGACTTCACGCCAGCTCAACCCTTGAACCTTGAGGGCCAGAAGCTGAGCGTCTAAATCCCCGTTCCATTTCATCAATCAAATCTCCTCAGAAGACGATCTGCCCTCTTTGTATCACGGGGCTGAGCCGCGCCAAAGCGATTTCCAGGCGCACGCTCGATCAATATGGATCGGCGCGGCGGGCGTTTGGGGGTCATGGCCGCCCAGTCAACAGGGTCAACGTCATCAGGGCGGGAGCCTTCAAGGCCAGATGAAGAAAAGTTATTACGTTTCAAGGGGATAACTCCACACCCTAATTTTAGGCGCAATGGGGGCTTTGTAAAGCTTAGGTGCTTCAAGCTCCCCTCGGTGCTATTGGGGTTCTGAGGTCCCCTTCAGGGGGGGAGCCCTCATGGTTCTCAATAGGTGACGATGGAGGGAAGTGCCTGAGTATGTCTCACGTTACGAATTTGGACGCAATATGTGAGAGGACCCGTAAGAACTATGGTCATTGCTGAAGGAAGCCGTCCCGCAAGGGGAGGACTTCATCAAGGGCTCCGCAATGGGTGTGGGGTGTGAGATCAATAGGCAAAGAAAAACCCCCTAGTGGTGAGCTAGGGGGCTATTGGGTATCGAGTGTCGAACTACTGAGTGGTTGGCCCTAGAGTGGTTTGCGCTGGAGGAGCCGGGCGAGATCGTCCCGGGTGAGCTTCCGTCCATCTCCTATAGGCGTATGGGGATGGTATGGAGCGGCCAGGGGTGCGAGAGGGACGACGGCGGCGTCTCCGCTACGCTGCGCCGTAGGGATCACGACGCCATTGGCCATGAGGGTTTCATAGATCGTCTTCATGTCAGGCTCCTGCGAGCTTAGCGGCCACCCATCCAAAGACGAGGAAGACGCAGAGAAGGGAAAAGGAATTCCACGTAGCCATGTCACTTTCCTTTCCGAACGATTATCTCGCCAGATGGGTCAGCTAAGCTCGCTGTAGCCACTAAGCTTGACCTTGCTATCGCCTCGTAGGCTCTCAGAGCTTCATCCTCCCGGCGTATCGTACGCTCTGTGGAAGTCAGCTCGTCTCGGTAGCGGTAGGTGAGTAAGTAGGCCATGGTTCAGGCCCTCCCTTTGGTGAGGAACGCCACGCCATCGATAATCAGCTCGGCCCGGCCTTCGGTAATGGCTTCGTAATCAGCCTTGGCCTCATCTTGCGTAGGGGCAATCCACCGACGCAGCTTAGGCGCAAAGGGTTCATTGGAGGTGTAATGCTCCACGATGTAGGTCTTAGGTTTACACATAGCTCTCTCCTTCTAGCTGGTATAACCGCTAGCCTAACCCCTCAGCTCGTATGAACTAAGGGGAAAGGGTAATGGTTAGAAGAAGCGGTAGCCGAGCTCAAAGGCGATGGTCAGGCCAATGACGCCAATCAGGGCGTATGTCGTTACCGCCAAGCATCGTAACTCAAGGTGGGTCATCTTAATCGACCTTTACGGGCCGCCCACTAGAGAACGTGGCGGCGTTGATCCGGTGGAGTATCTTCGCCCGGCGTCTATTGGCCTCTATGTCGGCCAAGGATGTCGAGTAGGTGAGCGAGCCGAACAACCATTTCCACATAACAGCCTCCTAGTGAACGCTGATTTCAGTGAAGAACAATGAAGGCGGGTTGAGAGTGATATTGCCTTCGTCGTCGCACAAGCCCTTGATGGCGTCCGGCCCTTCAATGAACAGGGCTTGGACAGGCTGTGAGCTGAAGCGGTCCTCACCATTCATCGAAACGATGATCGGCGGCGCTTGGCGCTCGGTATCTTGGATTTGGAGAAGCATTGTCGTTCCTCCTTGTAGAGCTTAAGTGCTCTCCAAACCCCTTGGCCCGTAAGCCAAGAGGAAAGGGCAACGCTCAAACGCTATCGCCTTCCTGATCGATGAACCTCACCTCACCATTATTCAGCTTCGTATAGACGCATTCTTGGCGGGCTTGGATGCAGAACCCTCGAACGAGCTGCGTCCAATCTAACACGCTCCAGTCAGCCGCTACATGATAGCGGACGCTCTCGTCATCGTATTCCTTGCCTTCGCTCGCCCACACTCCGTTCACGCTCTCATAGGTGAAACCGCCGAAGACCCTTATGAGGCTGATCCTTACAGCTCGGTGCAGCTCTTGAAGGCTCTTACCCTCATTGTCACGGCGTGGAAGGATGAAGCTTTGTTCGGTACGCATTGGCTTATCTCCTTGTTATAACTCATACAAACGCACACATGACGTATGCGTTTGGGGAGCTATCCCGTATTCTCATTCACAATGTCAAAGAACGTATATCGATTGCCCTCCTGTATGCTCCCTATTCGTTAATAGCAAGCTAACGCACCCCACCCATCGATCACGTATTGTTACATGCCTTATCGTTTATCGATGAATGTGGCCTACCTCACCTCTCCCATATCGGGCAAATGCATACACGCGCACATATCCATAGAGTGCGTCTATGAGCCGTCATCTTGTTATATCGAAGGCGTCCCTAGCTGCATAAATGTTCGGCTCGGGTAGGGGGGTGTATGCCGGGGCACCCCCTTGATCGGGTCGACCGATCTCTGTGCCCCCGCTTGCATTTACGCGCGGATTTTATCGGGAATTGGGACAAGTTGTCACAGGGTGTGACAATAGCGCACAGGCAAAATCCCAGGACGGGGAAGGGTTGACCTAGCGATCCGCGGCTGTTAAATCTCATGTCATGTCTAAGACCCCCTCCGAAGATGACCTGTCGCCTACGATGAAAGCTCTGACCGAACGTCAGCGGGCGTTCGTCGATCACTACGTCGAGACAGGGGGCATGAAGCCCCTGGCGTCGGCCAAGGCGGCGGGATACGCGGAAGGGGAGGGAACCAGCTCATCAGCCCTGGCCGTAGCGACCCACCGGCTCGTTCACAACACCCGCGTCATGGCGGCGGTGAAGGAAGAAGCCGACCGGCGGTTACGGATGGGGGTCGTGCTCGGCGCGTCCATCGTCATGCAGATCGCCGCGGACCCGATGCACAAGGACCAATACAAGGCCGCCGTCCGCCTCCTCGACCACGCTGGGCTCCTGATCGAGCACAAGCAGGTGATCGAGGTGACGCACAACATCTCCGAGAAGGAGAAGATCGAGGAGGTCAAGCTCCTGGCCCAACAGCTCGGTCTTGACCCCATGAAGCTTCTCGGGCACGCTGGCGTCGTAACCGATGCGGAGTTCGTCCCCGTCGTCAAAGACACATGGGAGGATTGATCGATGCGTATGTTCCGTCTCCTACAGGCCCTCGCCCTGGTCATCATCGTCCTAGCCGCCGTCATCTTCATCGCGAGGAACGTACAATGAAGACCCATTGGCTCCCCTTTCCAGATGAGCATGACTACCCAGCGGCGGAGAGTTACCTTAGCCTCCTCATGCCACCCCATATCGCGGATAGCATAGTCGAGCAGCTACGCGGCGGCCCGATGTACGTTTTCAAAGCGAAGGACATTTTCAGGGCATCTCGATTGCCACTACTAGGGGTCAGCAATAGCCATGTCCAGAAGAACATCGAGAAGATCAAGTCGGAGAAGAAACTCTCGCCGGTCCTTCTGGTTCGTGCTGACGATGGGCTTATTGTTGCGGATGGCTACCATCGCGTCTGCGCCGTCTACACATTCGATGAAGACGCCCTCATCCCTTGTAAGATCATCTAGGAACCTTGGATATGAAACTCGTCAAGATCATCTGGGAAGACAGCGTTGGGAACAACGGGGGCTGGATGAACCGAGCCCACGCCGAGGACATGTGCCCGCATATCCACACCTCCATCGGCTACGTCATCCGCGACGAGCCGGAGGAGAAGTTCATCACCATCGCCGCCACCCTCGGTAACGCCGGGGCCGACGGGCCTGGGGAGTACCTCGACGGCGTAGTCTGCATACCGCGGTCTGCGATCCTCGACACGGAGGTCATCAGTGGCTAAGCTCGCACTCGTCAAGGCCATGTCCAGGCTGGCCACCCGCAACACCGTGAAGGCTTCCTTGACGGGCGTGCATGACTGCCTCGCGGCGGCCACCATGATCGAGCGGACCATCATGGCTCTCGGGACGGACTACCCTATCCACAACTCCGTAGCCTATCGGATGGGCCTGTTGACGTGGCTCAAGTACCATGGCGAGCCCTGGGTGGAATGTGACTGACCTCGACAAGACACTCGAAGCCCTGCGTCTGGCCGCGGAACGGAAGCGGTTCCGGAAGATCGATTTCTTCTACCCGTACCCGAAGCAGCAGGAACACATGGACGCGGGCTGCTGGGCTCGTGAGCGCCTACTCATGGCGGGCAACCAGAACGGCAAGACCTACTGCGGCGGCGCGGAGGCGACCTACCACCTCACCGGCCAGTACCCCGAAGACTGGATGGGCCGCCGGTTCGATCACCCCATCCGCATGTGGGTCGTAGGCGAGACGGGCACCGTCACCCGTGACGTCCAGCAGAAGTACCTCTGCGGCACCCCTGGCGTCGAGGCCGACTTCGGGACCGGCCTGATCCCCAAGGAGCTGTTCGTCGAGAAGCCCTCCCTCTCCCGCGGGGTGACGGACGCCTTCGATACGATGCAAGTCAAGCACTTCACCAACGGCGTCTATGACGGCACGTCGACGGCCATCTTCAAGACCTACGAGCAGGGCCGGACCAAGATGCAAGGCGACAGCATCGACTTCTTCTGGTGCGACGAAGAACCGCCCGAGGACATCTATGCCGAAATCCTGACCCGCACCGTGGCCACCAAGGGCTCGGGGATGATTACCTTCACCCCCCTGAAGGGTATGTCGAACGTCGTCATGCGCTTCATCGACGGCCAGAGCCCTGACCGTCACGTCACCATCATGACCATCGACGACGCCCTCCATATCTCGAAGGAGGAGCGCGACAAGATCATCGCGGGCTACCTGCCACACGAGCGGGAGGCGCGGGCGCGCGGCGTCCCCATGCTCGGCTCAGGCCGCATCTTCACGACGCCCGAGGACGCCATCTCGGAGCCGGACCTCACCTACCTCCCGCCGCACTGGGTCAAGCTCTGGGGGCTAGACTTCGGCATCGGCCACCCCTTCGCCGCGGTCCTCATGGTTTGGGACAAGGATAACGACGTCGTTCATGTCATCAACGGCTTCCGCATAGCTGACGGCCTGCCCATCACCCACGCCTACCGGATGCGCCAGATCGGCGCGGCTGTCCCTGTTGCTTGGCCCCAGGACGGCACCCAGCGGGACAAGGGCTCGGGCGACCAGCTCGCCAGCCTCTACAAGAAGCAGGGCCTCGCGATGATGGCTGACCACGCCACATGGCCGGAAGGGGGCAACTCCACCGAAGCCGGGATCATGGAGATGCGGGAGCGCATGGAGACGGGCCGGTTCAAGGTCGCCGCCAGCCTGAGCGAGTGGTTCGAGGAGTACCGCATGTACCACCGCAAGGACGGGATGATCGTCAAGCTCAAGGACGACTTGCTCTCGGCCACGCGGATCGCGCTCATGATGAAGCGGTACGGGCGGCAGGTAGCGTTGGGCGGCATCTTCTCCGGCAAGCACCACCGCCGAGCTATTGCTAAGGGAATTGACTTCGATCCTTTTTCGGGGCAATAGTACCCATATCTCAGCCGTCAACGAGGCCACCCTATGCACGCCCTCATCCTCACCATCGTCCTATTCTTGTCCAACGGCCAGACCCAGGTTCACTTATTCGTTCAGGAGGAAGCGGGGTCCAGGGACGTCGCCATGCAGGCGTGCAAGTCCAGCATCCCCGAGTTCTACAAGCTCCTCGGCGCGACGAACAAGGAAGACCCGTCCATCAGCATCGCTGATGTCCAGGGCGTCTGCACCTTCGTCGAGGCGGGCCAGCACACGTAATGCCTGGCAAAGGTCAATCCCTCAAGAACGTCAGCGCCGTTCAATCCCTGGCCCTGGGGGACCGCGTGAACGCGCAGAACACCCCGCAAGAGAACGCGATGATAAACGCTGGCGGCCCGACCTACGGGGCTTTCGGTGAGATCGACACGACCCTCTCCCCCGCCGTCCGCGCCCTCCTCGGCAAGACCGGCAGCAATAGCTCACAACAAGGCGGCCTGTAAGTGGCGAATGTAATCCTCCAGAAGCCCGTCTCCCGTGATTGGGAGGAAGCCTACGAGGAGTGCATGCGGCTCTGGTCGCAGGTACAGCTCTATCGCAACACCACCGCGGCCCAATGGGAAGAGGTCGCTGAGCTGATCCTCCCCACCAGCCGCAACACCTTCTTCTACGGAAACTACAACTGGCCGGGTCAAAAAAAGACCGACCGCCAAGTAGACGCTTCTGGCATGATGGCCCTCCACCGCTTCGCCGCCATCTGCGACAGTCTGCTGACGCCTCGCAACATGACATGGCACGGGCTGGCCGCATCGAACGATGATGTCCAGAAGAATCGTGACGTCCGCCTCTGGTTCGAGAACGTGACCCGCATCCTGTTCAAGCAAAGGTATGCACCCATTGCGAATTTCGCCGCTCAGAACCAGAACAACTATCAGAGCTTGGGGGCCTTCGGAACCGCAGGCATGTTCGTCGACCAAGCCGTCGGTGAGGACGGAAAGCCCCTCCGAGCTCTGCGCTACAAGTCAGTTCCCCTCGGTGAGCTGTACCTTATGGAAAACCATCAGGGGCTCGTCAACGGCTTCATCCGCTGGTTCCGGCTTACCGCCCAGCAGGCCGCCGACCTCTTTGGGCGCGACAAGCTGCCAGAGGGATTGCAAGAGGCCCAGGGCGCTAAGTCACAGACGCCGCACAACTTTCTGCACGTCGTCATGCCGCGGAAGAACTTTGACCCCTACCGCTTAGACTTCAAGGGCAAGCCCTTCGTCTCCTACTACATCTCCCTGGAGGCGCGGTGCGTGATCGAGGAAGGCGGCTACTCGACCTTCCCCCTAGCGGCCAGCCGCTACGACCAGACCCCCGGCGAGACGTATGGCCGCTCCCCGGCAATGATGGTCCTCCCGGCCCTGAAGACCCTGAACGCCCAGAAGCGTGTGTTCCTGAAGCAAGGCCACCGCGCAGGCGACCCAGTTCTCCTGACGGCTGACGACGGCCTAATGGACATGAACATGACCCCTGGTGCGATCAACACGGGCGGCGTCAACTCTGATGGTAAGCCGCTGGTGCATGTCCTCCCGACCGGCGACATTCAGATCAACAAGGAGATGATGGACGAGGAGAAGGCTCTCATCAACGACGCCTTCCTCGTCAGCCTGTTCCAAATCCTCACCGAGACGCCCACGATGTCGGCTACCGAGGTGATCGAGCGCACGAACGAGAAGGGCATCCTCCTCGCACCCACCGTCGGTCGCCAGCAGTCCGAGTACCTTGGCCCCATGATCGACCGGGAGATCGACCTCCTCTCGTCGATGGGTCTCCTTCCGCCCATGCCCGGCCTCCTGAAGGAAGCCAAGGGCGAGTACGATACGGTCTATACCAGTCCCCTGTCCCGCGCCGCCCGCGCCCAAGAAGTCGCTGGCTTCCTCCGCACGGTCGAAGGCGTCAAGGAGCTGGTGAACATCACCCAGGACATGAGCTTGATGGACCCGTTCGACTTCGATACCGCCATCCCGGCGATGGCCGAAATCCAAGCGGTGCCCGAGAGCTGGATGGCGAGCGACCAGAAGATCGCCCAGAAGCGCCAAGCACGCGCCCAGGCCACGGCCAAGCAACAGCAAATCCAAGCCATGCCCGCCCAGGCCGCTATGATGAAGGCCCAGGCCGCTGTAGCGCCCCAGGGCCAGCCGCAACAAGGCGGCCCGCCC
>Ga0209422_1000039_pt1 | contig 30816 bp, 28 predicted proteins | sample BlaSpr_A8_OM2_M3_FD_187983 | JGI IMG/M metagenome (GOLD analysis project Ga0209422, IMG submission 187983) | Forest soil microbial communities from Thunder Bay, Ontario, Canada - Black Spruce, Ontario site 2_A8_OM2_M3 (SPAdes) (version 2) | ecosystem: Environmental > Terrestrial > Soil > Boreal... | reverse complement strand
GCCGAAGCTGACATCCCTTACGACCGGCTGATTGAGATGGATGAAATCAACGGCGACTTCCCGCAGACGGATGTGGCGCTGGTGATTGGCGCCAACGACGTCACCAATCCGGCAGCGCGCTCGGACTCCACGAGCCCGATCTTCGGCATGCCCATCCTCGATGTTGATAAGGCCCACACCGTGATGGTGATCAAGCGCAGCATGAGCCCGGGGTTTGCGGGGATTGATAATCCGCTCTACTACCTGCCTAACACGCTGATGCTGTTTGGCGATGCCAAGCAGTTTGTGGGGGCGATTGTCAGGGAGTTGAGCGGAGGGCATTAGAGTGCACCCGTTTCCCGAGATCATGGTGTGTCTCAGAGACAATACCGGAATGATAGCGTGATATCATAAGATGTGATATCATGATATCGGTGAGTTGGGAGGCCGAAACATGGCGCAGCTCTTGGTTCGAAATATTGAAAATGGTGTCAAATCGCGCCTGCAACGCCGCGCCCGCCGTAACGGCCGCAGCATGGAAGAAGAGGTCCGCGATATTCTGCGCGCTGCCGTGCATGAGGAAGGTAAGAAGCCTGCGGGCGGCCTCGGGACTGAGATTGCGAAGATCTTCGCTGGACACGGGCTTGATTCCCCGATTCAAGAATTGCGCTTTGAGATAAAGCCTCCTTCCTTCGAGGAATGATCATTCTCGATACCAACGTGCTCTCGGAGCTTATGCTGCGCGCGCCGGACGAGAGAGTGCTGATCTGGCTTGACCAACAGCCTCGATCGTCCATCTGGACGACCGCCGTAACGGTATTTGAAATTCGTTTCGGACTCGAGAGCATGCCTGTCGGCAAACGGCGAGCCATTCTGATGCAAGACTTGGAAAAGATGCTGGACAGTATCGACCGCCGCATCGCACCCTTCGATGTTGAAGCCGCAGACCGCGCGAGCAGTTTAATGGCTTCTCGAAAATTGCAAGGCCGTCCACGCGAGGATCGCGACACCATGATCGCTGGAATCGTTCTGGCTCGTCATGCCACGCTGGCGACACGAAACGTGGGGCACTTCGACGACCTATCAGCGCCAGTAGTCAATCCATGGACTGCTTAGTGGGGAACCATCTACAGCGCGTGATATTCTATTAACTCCAGCTGCGTACCGTTTTGGCGGAAATTCCCCGCAGGTCTTGAAGAAGCTTCCCTGAAGAAGCCCAAAAGAGAAGAAGCCACAAATCATGCTTTCAGTCAGTAATGTGTCCATGCGCTACGGCGCCAAAATTCTGTTTGATGAAGTCTCGGTGGCGTTTACGCCGGGGAAGCGCTACGGCCTTACCGGGCCGAACGGCGCGGGAAAATCCACGTTCATGAAGCTGCTGAGCGGAGAACTTGATCCGCAGAAGGGGACGGTTGTGCGACCGCGCAAGCTCGGCGTGTTGAGCCAGGACCAGTATGCCTTCGACGCTTTCACCGCGATCGACACCGTCATTATGGGCAACAAGCGGCTGTGGGCGGCTATGCAGGAACGCGATGCGATTTATTCGAAGGCCGACATGACCGACGAAGACGGCATGAAGCTCGGCGAACTCGAAGGCATTGTCGGAGAAGAAGACGGATACACGGCGGAGAGCGATGCGGCGATTTTGCTGCAGGGGTTGGACATTCCCGATGAAGCGCATTCGCGCAGGATGAGCGAATTGCAGGGCGGACAGAAAGTTCGAGTGCTGCTGGCGCAGGCGTTATTCGGCCATCCGCAGGCGCTGCTGCTCGATGAACCTACGAACAACCTGGATTTGGATTCGATCCACTGGCTGCAGGGATTCCTGAACGTTTACGACGGAGTGGTGATTGCGATCTCGCACGACCGGCACTTTCTGAACAGCATCTGCACGCACATCGCCGACATCGATTACGAAACCATCATTACTTACACTGGATCGTATGACGATATGGTGCTGGCGAAGACTCAAGTGCGCTCGCAGATCGAATCGCAGAACGCGCAGCGCGAGAAAAAGATTTCGCAGTTAAACGAATTTATCGCGCGGTTTGCAGCAGGCACACGGTCGAGCCAGGTGCAGTCGCGGCGCAAGGAAGTGGAACGGCTGCAGGTGACGGAGCTGGCCAAGTCGAACATTCAACGACCCTACATCAAGTTCGAGCAGAAGCGGCCTTCGGGCAAGCACATTCTGGAAATCGAGCACCTCAGCAAAGCTTACGGTGACAAGAAAGTGATTCGCGACTTTACCGCCAGCATCACGCGCGGCGAACGAATCGCGTTGATGGGGCGTAACGGAGCGGGGAAGACTACGCTGGTGAATTCGATCCTGGCGAATTCGCCGACCACTCCGGAAGCGGAGTTGCGCAAGACCAGCGACTATGACGGTCCATTTGTGGACGCCGGGAAAGTGATCTGGGGACACGAGGCGTCGATTGGATATTTCGCGCAGGACCATCGCAGCCTGATCGAAGGCGGCATGACGGCGCTGGAGTGGCTGCATCAGTGGAATCCGGCGGCGGTGAGCGAAGAGATTCGCGGGCTGCTGGGGCAGATGCTGTTTGCCCGCGAGGAAGCGACGAAATCGACCAGCGTGCTTTCCGGCGGCGAAGCTGCGCGGCTGCTGTTCTGCAAGCTGATGCTGCAGAAGCCGAACGTGCTGATACTCGACGAACCGACGAACCATTTGGATCTTGAAGCCATCAACGCGCTGAACATTTCCTTGCAGCGGTACCAGGGGACGGTGCTGCTGGTTTCCCATGATCACGACTTGATCGATGAGGTTGCGACGCGGATTTGGCATTTTGAGAGCGATCATAAGATTACGGATTTCAAGGGGACTTACGAGGAGTATCAGGCGGCGGTGGTGGCGTAAGGCCGACTGTAAGGCGTCTGATCAACAAACACTTGCAACGACTTCGGCTTGCCCCCCTTGTACCGCATTGGAAGGAATGACCTCGGTGACCTTGCAGCACTCGAACGAATGGGCGACATTGGGTCCGTGCAGAGCCTTCGCGCGACGATTCGTATCTACGTGGTCGCCCTCGCGCTGCTGCTTAGCGCGACGCTAGCCTTTCTGGCAATTACGACGAAAGATGGGCTTATCGCCAGGTTTTTTGGGGGACTCTGGTGCTCCATCACTGCCGGGGTTGTGCTCTCTGCATACCGAAAAGAAAGTGGGATCGCGCAGAACCCCGTCCCCGTCTCGGGTACGGTCATTGAAGTTAAGCTTGGGAACCGCGGAAGGCGCACGGTTCGATATCAGTTCGTAGCTTCGGACGGAACTCGATATGAAGGTATAGTCAGATTGGGGTGTCGTGAAACCTATCACCCTGGGTTCTGATCTCGTCGTGTTGTACAAATTGCTTGACCCCAGCGTTAATAAACCGTTAACGCGATTTTTGCTTTATTCGTTTCAGCCCTACGGTTCGTAGCTCGAAAACGTCCATTATCGAGCGCACCATTTTCAGTGCATGTAAATCAACCAGGTTCTCCACAGATTTCCACACGGATTCCTGTTGCGTTTCGAAGCGCAAGTTGCGGATAATGGCGGCGGGACGTGCTTGCGCGGTGGAAACCCCCGCATGATTGTGTGGAGTCGTGTACAGTCGAGCTGATTTACTGAGAATTCTTCACCTCACGCCGCGCCAGTTGGCGAACTGGGAGCGTGCGGGCCTGATTGCGGTCGCCACGGCCTACTGTTTTTCCGACCTGCTGAAAATCAAAAAAGTTCGCGACTTGTGCGCCATGAAGGTGCGCCCGGCGGTGATCCGGGAATCGCTTGAGGCCATGCAGAAGCAGGCTTCGGGCATGGGAAATCCATTGATCGATGCTGGAGTTTCCTCGACTAACAAACATCGGGTGGCATTTCGGCATGAGGGCAGGTTGCTGGAGCCGATTGCCGGGCAGTTTGTGATGGATTTCTCCTCGCGGGAAAAAGTAGTCACCAGCACGCCGATTCCGACTTCGGATCCGACGCCGCAAGACAATGAAGCGGCGGTGTGGTTTGCTCGTGGCGTTGCTTTGGAAGAAGATCCGGGAACGCAGACCGAGGCTCTGGCTGCTTACCAGAAGGTGCTCGACTTCGATCCCAGCCATGCGGCGGCCCACATTAACCTGGGCACACTGCACTACAACCGCCAGGATTTCACGCTCGCGGAAAAACATTATAGATCCGCTCTGCAGTCTGATCCGCGCTACGCGCTGGCTTATTTCGATTTGGGCAACGTGCTGGATGAGACCGGGCGGGTTCAAGAAGCGATTCAAACCTACAAAAGGGCGATCCAGTTAGCTCCCACCTACGCCGATGCGCACTACAATCTGGCGCTTGCTTTCGAGAAAACGCGGGAACCGCGCAAGGCGCTCAAACATTGGCAGGTTTATATCAAGCTCGATACCACGGGTCCGTGGTCGGTGCATGCGCGCAATCAGATTCAGCGGATTCTGCAGGCGGATGGGCTGAAGCTGGTGCACTCCCGCCCGAAATAATCATCGAAAACGTCATCTCTGGCGCTAAACCTCCTGCTCTGTGAACAGTGCTAAAATTGTCGGTCTGCCATTCTTTCCTGTGAAGGGATTTGCATGCCCGAAACCACCCTGCAACCCGCCGTTCCCGCGCCGCTGACCACGCTCTCCGACGACGAGATTCTCTTCCGCGACAACATCCGGCAGTTTGCCGACGACAAAATTCGGCCGCTGGTGCGAGAGATGGACGAAAAAGGCATCTTCGACAAAGATCTCATCCGCGAATTCTTCCAGCTCGGTTTGATGGGCATCGAGATTCCAGAACAATACGGTGGCGGCGGCGCCAAGTTTTTTGAGGCGATTCTGGCGGTGGAAGAATTGTCGCGCGTCGACGCGTCGGCCGGCGTGATTGTCGATGTGCAGAACACGCTGGTCAACAACGCGCTGCTGCGCTGGGGCAGTGCCGAGCAGAAGAAACGCTTCTTGCCCAAGATGGCCTCTGAAACTGTGGGTGCCTATGCGCTCAGCGAGGCCGGTTCCGGTTCCGATGCTTTCGGGCTGCAGACGCGGGCGCAGCTTCAGGGCAGCGACTATGTGCTCAACGGCCGCAAACTGTGGATCACCAACAGCAAGGAAGCCGGACTGTTCGTGCTGTTCGCCACGCTCGATCCTTCTGCGGGATACAAGGGCATCACGGCGTTTCTGGTGGAGAAAAACGTTCCGGGATTCAGCGTAGGAAAGAAGGAAGACAAACTGGGCATTCGCGCTTCTTCCACTTGCGAGCTGCTTCTGGAAGACTGCCGCATACCAAAAGAAAACGTCCTCGGTGAGCCGGGCAAAGGCTACAAGATCGCGATAGAGACTTTGAACGAAGGACGCATCGGCATTGGAGCGCAGATGATCGGCCTGGCGCGCGGGGCTTGGGAGTTCGCCGCCAAGTACGCCAAAGAACGCAAGCAGTTCGGCAAGGCCATTGCCGAGTTTCAGGGCATCCAATTCCAGATCGCACAGATGGCCACTGAGATCGAAGCAGCCCGCCTGATGGTCTACAACGCCGCCCGCATGAAGGATGCGGGTATGAACTTCGTGAAGGAAGCGGCCATGACCAAGCTCTTTGCCTCACAGGTTGCGGAGCGCGTGACTTCTCTAGCGATTGAGATTTACGGCGGCTACGGCTTTACCAAGGATTATCCGGTCGAGAAGTACTGGCGCGATGCCAAGATCGGCAAGATCTACGAAGGAACCTCCAACATGCAGTTGGCCACCATCGCGAAGCTGCTGTTGGGAGGGAAATAAAGTAAGCCATCGCAGACCTTGAACAGCTGCCGTTAGCACGTTTAAGTACAATCTTCGGTGCTTTATGTGCATGGGATTGCACTTGCAAGCGCTTGCCGTTGTTTGATCGATCGCGCTAACTCCCAATAATTCAATGCCTTTAATGCCGTGATGTCATTGGCTCCCAAGCTGCAATCTGGTAGATGCCTGCGTTCGTGAGGCGGGCCGGGGTGCGACTTGACTACTTTGTTTGGTAACACGGCGGTGATGGCGATAGCGGCTCCAAAGAGGAAGCACAGCCTGCTGCCGGTGCTCGTTGTTTTGTTCGTTATTTCCTACGGACTGATGACCATGCTGATCGTAGAACAAGGCTCGGTTATCCAGTCGCAGCGCAATCTTATTCAGCTGATGTCTGGTGACGCCGCCAGCCTCTCAGTCATGAAAGGAAGAACCATCGGCAACCAGTCGATGGCACAAACCGGAGCGCAGAATTCCACGCCGTCGACCCAGGCGCAGGCTCCGGTTCGAAAGCAGACTCCGTCAAACCAAGACCCGTCAACCCAGGCTCCATCCGTTCGAACTCCGTCGACCCAGGGAACACCGCAACAGCAACATGGCCCCGGCCGGACTGGCCGCGTTGCGAAACCCGGATCTCAGGCTCCGCCAATACCGGCGGCTGATCTGGTAGATCACAGGCGCTCGTTGGTTACGATCTAGAGCGCGGAAACACGCGCCGCTGTGGGCGCGGAAAAGTCGAAAGCAATGAAGGTTCTGACCCTAGCCTTGTTGTTTAGTTTCACCACTGCCAAGCCTGCGCAACCCGTGCGCCGGCCAGTTGGCCATCTCGAGCAGCACTCCAAAGGCGGACGCTGGTATTTTGCCGCGAACGGCCACGCCGTTTACTGCTATGGGCCGGTGATGACCTTGCCGCAGGCCAACGGCAATCTGCAGAGAGTGGCCACTTTCTGCAGTGAGGGAAAATCCGTCGTTCCGCTGAAAGATTAGTTGCCCCTCCCATCCAAATTTCTCGAATTCTAAGAAGCAGACCAGCGCACGCTGCAAACAGCTTGTAAACTGATGTTGGAATGCCTGAACTTCCGGAAGTTGAAACCATCGCTCGGGGATTGGCTAGTCGTGTCTCAAGCGATGTGATCGAGTCGGTTTGGCTAGGACAAAAGCCGCAACCGCTAAAGTCCTCCGCGCGAGAAATCGCCGCCGTGCTGGAGCACAGCCGCATCGCTACGGTCCGGCGTGTCGGAAAGCACATTGTTTTTGACCTGGAGCCGGACCATGCGAGGCCGAACCATGCGGCGCTGACGCTCCCCTCGGCAAGCTCAGGGCAGACTTTGTCCGCCAAAGGCCGTGCAGCTAAATCATCGCGTCATAGAGCGACCGTCAGGTCGTCTCGGATTTCCTCAAAGATGGATGCAGAGGCGGACGAGGGCGTCCGCCCCACACAAGGCGATCAACAGGCGCAATGGATTGTCCACCTGGGCATGACCGGTCGCTTGCAAGTTTGCGAACCACAATCGGAGATTCTCAAACATACGCACGCAATTCTTAAGCTCGCGTCCGGCAGGGAATTGCGCTTTGTCGATCCTCGGCGCTTTGGGCGCTTAAGCGTTGCGCACGGCTTCGATGCAGGCGGTGTCGAGCCTCTGGAAGCCGATCTCGATCACTTCCTCACGCTATTTCGAGGGCGCAAGACTCCTATCAAGAGCGCACTGCTGAATCAGAAACTTCTGCGGGGGGTGGGAAACATTTACGCCGACGAAGCTTTATTTCGCGCCGGAATTCGCCCGCGCCGCCGGGCTTCTACTATCACACGCGACAAATTCGCCAAGCTGCTTTCCTCAATCAAAGAAGTGCTGAAGGAAGCGATTGCGCTCGGCGGCTCGTCCATTTCCGATTATGTCGACGCCGATGGCGAAGAAGGCTTCTTCCAATTACAGCATCGGGTTTATGGCCGGGAAGGGGAGGCGTGCCTGGTCTGCAAGTCGCCCGTGAAACGCATTGTGATTGGCGGACGCAGCAGCCATTACTGCGCGAAATGCCAGAGATAACAAAGTTCTGCTACTCTTTCTCGTCATGCCTGATTTTTCCATCGGGGTCGACCTGGGCGGCACCAACCTGCGCATTGCAGCCGTGAGCCGCGATGGGCAGCTCCTCGAGAAGGTTACGCTCGGCACCAAAGTTGCTCTGGGTCGCGACCACGTGATCACGGAAATGTGCGATGCCATCCAGCGTCTCTCGGCCCAATATGAAGAGGCAGGGAAGCTTCTCGGCGCCGGCATTGGCATCCCTGGCATCATCGATATGCAAACCGGAACGCTTCGCAAATCGGCGAACCTTCCGGGTTGGGAAGAGTATCCGGTGCGCGCGGAAATCGAACGGCGCTTGGGGGCGCGAGTGGTGCTGGAAAATGACGCTAACGTTGCTGCGCTCGGTGAGCAGTGGCTGGGTGCTGCCCGCGGCGTCCCAAACATGGCCGTGGTCACCCTGGGCACCGGGATTGGCGGCGGCATCGTACTGGAAGGCAAGATCTGGCATGGCATGAACGGAATGGCGGGCGAGTTTGGGCACGTTACGATTGAACCCGACGGCTATCCCTGCGGTTGTGGAAATCACGGATGCGCCGAACAATATGCTTCCGCCAGCGCTATCATGCGCATGGCACGCGAGGCCATTGCCAGCGGCGAAGCTCCATCATTGGCCAAGGCCGCGTCGTCGGACGCCGAATTTGGCGCGAAGTCGATCTACAATCTGGCAATTCAGGGGGATGAGCATGCCCGCCGCATCTTTCGCAGCTTTGGCCGGTATCTCGGCATACTGCTCGCCGGCCTGGTTAACGTTTTGAATCTAGATATGTTCGTGATCGGTGGCGGCGTTTCCAGTGCGTGGGATGCATACGCGCCCAACATGTTTGAAGAAATGCGGGGCCGATCTCTGGTGTACGCCGCAACCGCTCCCGCCGATCCTTTGATGAGCCAGAGTTTGATGAGCCAGAGTTTGATGAGCCAGAGTTCAGCCAATCGAGCGGGAGCCTCCGCCCAGACCGAGAGCCGTACCGAACGAAAAACCATCATTACCCCCGCCCTGCTGGGGAGCGATGCCGGGCTTTACGGAGCGGCGCGGGTGGCGGCGGTGGCTGGATAAGACTCGGGCGGCCAAAGATGCCAGATCCAATTGCTATTCGGAATTTGCCCGCCTCATTCGCTGCGCTGATGAGGCCGATAAGAAATATGAATTGGACTCGGTAGGCGGCTGCTTTTATCGTCTGCGGTACGCTTGAACCGGATGTCGCCAAGATTGATTCAGGAATCCATCCTACTGGCGCTCGTCGGGGTCGGCTCATTTTCCCGGGTCAGCCCTTGCCTCAGGGCACTGACGAGAGCATTCGTGTCCGTATTTTCGGAACTTCCAGCACAAATAAGCATTTCCAAGAACAAAGAACTGCCCATCATCCAGAACCGGGAGCACTCAAACATGACCAGACACGCAGGTAGTAAATCTCTGCGCCTGTCATTCCGATCGGCCCGCGCCGCCATCTTGCTAGGCGCGGCGTTATCAACGTTTTGCCTGGCGGACGATGGGCCGAAACCCGATCCCGCTGGCACCGCAACGGGGGACAAGACCTCCGTGGTCGACGCAGCCGGCAATCCCTTTGTGCCTCCTGAGCCTACGGATAAGACTTCTCCTGATTATGCCGCAAATAAGAAGGCATTTGATGAATATCAGGCGCAATCTGCCAAAGAGCCGTTGGCGGTCAAGCTGGCCGACAGCGTAGGGCACGTTCGGGTGGCGACAAATTTCGCGTGGACTTTGAACACCGGCTATCTGGTGTTGTTCATGCAAGCAGGTTTTGCTTTGCTGACCTGCGGACTGGTGCGAAAGAAGAATGCCGCTCACCTGATGATGCTGAACTTCGCGGCATACGTGTTTGCCTTTCTGGCTTACTACGCGGTTGGATACGCATTTCAATTCGGCGCCGTTGCCGTTAATTCTCCGCCCGCGCTCATTGGCGGGGCCCCGACACTCAATCATTTTTTAGTGGGCAGCGGGCAATGGGGATTCGTTGGCGGCAAGGGATTTTTCCTTACCGGTCCAGCCTATGACGCTTCGAGTAACTGCCTGACGTTGTTCGAAGTCGTATTCATGGAAACGGCCGGCTACATCATTGTGGGCGCGGTCTGCGAGCGAATAACGTTTTGGGCCTTCCTGATCTGCGAACTTTTTATCGGAGCGATTCTCTATCCCATCTCCGGTTGCTGGACCTGGGGCGGGGGATGGCTGTCGCAAGTCGGTTCGACGTTGAATCTCGGCCACGGCTACGTCGACTTTGCGGGATCAAGCGTAGTACACGCGGTGGGTGGTTTCTGCGCTATGGCTCTTGCGATTATTTTAGGACCGCGTGTGGGCAAGTTCGGTCCGGGTGGGAAGATTCGCGCCTTTCCCGCTCACAACATTGTTTATGTGGTCACCGGCACGTTCATCCTGCTTTTTGGATGGATGGGATTCAACCCTGGTTCCACTCTAGGCGCAACCGATCTTCGCATTTCCGTTGTTGCCGTGAATACAAACTTGGCGGCTGTGGCTGGCTCGGCAGCTGCGATGCTGCTTTGGTATTTGTGGTTCGGCAAACCGGATATAACCATGGCATGCAACGGAATGCTGGCCGGCCTGGTCGCGATTACCGCGCCGTGCGCCTTTGTGTCTCCCACTTCTTCGGTTGTCATTGGCGTTCTGGCCGGATGTTTGGTGTGTGTCGGAGTCATCTTCAACGAGCGGGTTCTTAAGATCGACGATCCCTGCGGCGCGATTTCGGTGCACGGCTACTGCGGTTGGCTCGGCGCGGTCTGCGTGGGAGTATTTGCCGATGGCGCTTACGGCGTGGGATGGAACGGTGTAGGATCGGCAACGTACCTGGACCATGCGGGCCAGGGCGTGACCGGCTTGCTGCATGGCGACACGCGACAATTTCTCTGCCAACTCATGGGCGCAACGTTGTATGCGGCTTGGGCATTCGGACTAACCTATGCGGTGTTCTGGTGCGTGAACAAAGTGAAAAGCATGCGCGTGACACCGGAAGCGGAAGAAGAAGGACTCGACGTGCCAGAGTTTGGGATGACCGGATACCCGGAAGACGCGGTGGTGACTTCGTACTGATCACCTCAGGTGCTCGGCGGCTCTTCCGCTAATCACGCGAGGGAAGGTTTCGTTGGCACTCTTGGCTTGTTGCAAGCTGTCCGCAGGCGATCGACTTCCTGTGGAGTAAGCGCGCGGAATTCGCCGGGTGGAACGTCTAGAGTAAGCGGACCGTAACGCACCCGCTTAATTTTCTCCACGTGATGGCCGACCTTCTCGAACATGCGCCGGATTTCGCGATTGCGGCCTTCGATTAAAGTGACCTCGTACCAGGGATTGTTGGCTTCTTTGATCAGCCGAATGCCGGCGGGGGCGGTCCGTACTCGGCGACCGTTATCAGTCGCAATCGATACTCCGCCGCGCAACTTCTCCAGCGCTTCGCCGGTGGGAACGCCTGAAACTTTCACCACATACGTTTTCGAAACCTGTGAAGCTGCCTTCATCAGCTTATTCGCGAGCGCGCCGTCATTGGTCAACAGCAGCAAGCCTTCGCTGGCGTAATCGAGTCGTCCCACGGGGTAAACACGCTTCTTCACGCCGCGAATCAACTGCATCACCGTAGGCCGTTTCTCCGGGTCGCTCACCGTCGTGACGTAACCTCTTGGTTTGTTGAGCAACAGGTAGACATGGTTTTGCGCACCCTGAAGTAGTTTGCCATCGACACGTATGTGGTCGGTGTCGGGGTCGGCCTTGCTGCCCAATGCGGTCACCACGGTGCCGTTCACCTTCACGTGACCGGCGCTGATCAGTTCCTCGGCTTTGCGGCGAGAAGCGATTCCGGCCGCGGCAATAATTTTTTGCAGGCGTTCAGCGGGCATTCGTACTTCCAATCTGATGTGCGGGTCGAAGGACGATCAATCTTTCTGTGCTAAGCAATCTCTTCGGCGGATGAATCGGACGAGACGGCTTCGGATTCCTGCTCGGTGTGACTAGAATTATCCGGAGCCGCATCCGCGGGAATCGGTTCCGCCTGAAAGGATTCGGCGACCAACTTCTCGAACTCTTCCATGCTCGGCAGTTCGCTAACGTCCTTCAAGCCAAAGCGCATCAGGAATTCTCTTGTAGTCTTGTAGAGAATTGGCCGTCCAATTACCTGTTTGCGGCCAGCGGTAGTGATCAGCTTGCGATCGAGCAGCGTCGCAATCACGCCGCCTGAATCCACCCCGCGAATCTCGTTAATTTCGGGCACCGTTGCCGGCTGCTTGTAGGCAATGACCGCGAGTGTCTCCAGAGCCGGCAACGACAACCGAATGGGCGGCTTCAAACTTTTGGCGAAGCTTCGCACCATTTCGTGTTGCTCAGGCTTGGTGGACATGCGATAGCCGCCTGCGACCTGGCGAATCTCGACGCCGTGATCCTGATTAGCATACTCGACTACGAGTTCTTCGAGCGTTGCGCGGACTCGCGACTTCACCTCAGCTTCATCCGCTGCGCCTTCCGCAATTACCGAATCTTTGACGAGTTGGGCTAGTTGCTCGGTGGTAATCGGCGTCTCCGCCGCGTAGATGATGGCTTCGAGTTTGGCTTTGAGACTCATAAAAATAGTGGCTAGTGGTCAGTGGCTAGCGATCAGAAAAGTCATGGCTTTGAAACTGGCCACCGATCACTGCCCACGAGCACTTGTTTCTTTATCTCCAATCGTCCCGCACCGCAGCCTGCTCCGCCATGACCGCATCGAATCCTACATGCTTGCGCACCGCAATCTCGCCGAACATTTTATCCTGCCGCACCTGGATGGCTTGCAGCCGCACCATTTCAAGCAACGCCAGGAACATGCAGACCAGCGCCTGCCGCGATTCCACGCGCATCAGAAGTTGCTTAAGCCGGATGGGCCGCGATTCGAGAGAGAGCCGCCGCCGCAGGTAGTCAATCATCTGGCCGACGGTGACCGTCTCTTCATTTACATTGATCATCGGCCGAGTGCGTACGCGTTCCAGAATTTGCTGGAACGTTTTAACCAGGTCAATCACGTCAGCCGCAATTTCCGGTTCCGTACCTTCGGCGTCCATGAATTCTTTCAGCGACGGATTGGTCAACACCGCGTCTTCGATCTGCTGCTTCTGCAAGAGCATCTGCGCCGCTGACTTGAATTTTTCGTGCTCCAGCAGCCGGTTCACCAGCTCCGTGCGCGGGTCTTCCAGCTCTTCAGCTTTCGCCGATGGATCGCGCGGCAACAGCATTTTCGACTTGATGTGAATCAGCACCGCGGCCATGTAAATAAAGTCGGCGGCAACGTTTACGTCGAGCTCGCGAATTTTTTCGACATACGCCAGGTATTGCTCGGTGATGCGAGCAATGGGAATGTCGTAGATGTCGATATCCTGCTTGCGAATCAGGTCAAGCAGTAAATCCAGGGGGCCTTCGTATACGTCGGTGACCGATATGGCAAACGGGGAATCGCTTTCTTCTTTGTTATTGTTCTTGTTCGGGCCAGACGACTTGCCGCTCGATTCTTTGGTCTGCGGCGCGCGATTCGTAACCAGCAACGGCGCGGCATCGGGTCCGCTGTCTGGGGGTGTTACGACTCTTGCTTCCATCCTACTGGGCATTTTTCACCACCGGTGACTCATACGCGAGCGACATTCCCATCGCGTCGCGGACCTCGTCCATCGTCTCGGCCGCAGCCTTTTGCGCCTTCTCTGTGCCTGCCTCAAGGATATCCCAAGCCAGCCGTGGATTCTCCTCGAATTTCTTGCGCCGCTGCTGCATCGGACTCAACAGTTGCACCAGCGCGTCGGCCGCCCAACTCTTGCACTCGATGCAGCCAATGCCCGCCGATCGGCAACCGACATTCACTTTTTCCATTGTAGCGACGTCGCTGAAAATCTTGTGCAGATCGCCGACGGGACAAACATCGGGATTGCCGGGATCGGAGCGCCTCACGCGCGCTGGATCGGTCACCATCGTTTTCAGCTTCTGCCGCAGCAAAGGCTCAGGGTCGGTCAAAAGAATAGTGTTGCCGTACGACTTCGACATCTTGCGGCCATCGGTGCCGGGCAGTTTCGGTGCGGGAGTGAGCAGTGACTTCGGCTCAGGAAAAACACTTCTACGCTGTCCGTAAAGACCGTTGAACCTGCGCGCAATTTCGCGCGTGAGTTCGACGTGTGCTACCTGATCTTCGCCAACCGGCACCACATCGGCTTTATAAATCAAAATATCGGCCGACTGCAGCACCGGGTAGCCGAGAAATCCGTACGTCCCCAGGTCTTTGTCCTGAATGTTGTCCCGCTGTTCTTTATAGGTGGGAACCCGCTCCAGCCAGCCGAGCGGCGTGATCATCGAAAATAATAAATGCAATTCCGCATGTGCCGGAACATGCGACTGAATGAAGATCACAGACCGCTCAGGATCAAGTCCCGCGGCCAGCCAGTCCAGTGCGACCTCGATCGAATTTTCTTTCACGTGCGAAGTATCGGCGTAGTCGGTGGTGAGCGCGTGCCAGTCGGCCACTTCGAAAAAGCATTGATATTCATCCTGCATGCGCACCCAGTTGGCGAGAGCGCCGACGTAGTTTCCCAGATGCAGTTTGCCAGTCGGGCGCATGCCGCTGAGCACGCGCTTCCGCAAGTTGGTTGAAAGTGTCATTGCTTTTGACGAGTCGCCACAGGGCACAACGGAGAATTAGCGCCCAAATTCACAGGTTGCAGCATCATTCGAGGTATTGTCGATACTATCACGCGCACTGCGAATTTCAGAGCGAAAGACTTTCGGGCAATCTTTTATAATGGCGCGCTCTGCTGCGCGGCGCGGGGACTCCGCGCGCTGGGTTAGAAAGGGAAACTCCAAAATGTTATGCCGAATCAAAGATCTGTTAGCGATTGCAATACTCGCCACGGCTAGTCTCGCGGCACAATCGTCTCCCGTTACGTTCGATCTCGTCATCACCAACGGCCACATCATTGATGGTACGGGCTCGCCGTGGTATTCGGGCGACGTGGGCATTCGCGACGGGAAGATTGCCGCGATTGGCAATCTCAGCGCCGCAACCCGCAAGAAAACCATCGACGCGACAGGTAAGGTGGTCGCGCCGGGATTCATCGACATGCTTGGACAATCCGAACTTTCTATTTTGGTCGAGCCTCGTTTGCCCTCTAAAATTTATCAAGGCATCACGACCGAGATCACCGGCGAAGGTAGCACTGTGGCGCCGCTCAACGACGCGATCATCCAAGCCGACCGTGCGGGCTATGAGCACTACCATGTCACTCCCGACTGGCGAAGCTTCCGCCAGTATTTCGCGCGACTCGAAAAACAAGGCATGGGGATCAACCTGGCCAGTTATGTTGGCGCTACTCAAGTTCGCCGGATGGTGTTGGGCGATGACAACAAGCAACCCACACCCGAGCAACTCGAGCAAATGAAAGCGCTGGTTCGCGAGGCCATGAAAGACGGCGCCGTCGGAGTTTCTTCGGCACTCGAATATGCACCCGCGCCCTACGCAAGGACCGAAGAGTTGATCGCCCTCGCCGCTGAGGGTGGGAAATTCGGTGGCATTTATTCCACACACATGCGCAACGAAAGCGACTCTGTGCTCGAAGCGATCGATGAAGCCTTGCGCATCGGGCGCGAGGCCCGCGTACCCGTGGAAATCTGGCACATCAAAGTTGCGGGAAAAAATAATTGGGGACGCATGCCGGAAGTTGTCGCCAAAATTAACGCAGCGCGCGCCAGTGGCGCCGATGTTACCGCCGACACCTACGCCTATACAGCATGGTTCAACGATTTCTCGGCTTTCATACCACCCTGGGCGCATGACGGGGGAACAGCGAAATTGGTAGAGCGCTTGAAAGATCCGGTCACGCGCGAACGGATTCGCAAAGAAATGCTTACGCCTTCGAAAGATTGGGATAATGAATGGCAGGAGATTCCTGGGCCTGATGCCATCCTGATTGGCATCGTGCAGAATCCTAAGATGCTGGCGCTGCAAGGTAAGCGACTGTCCGAGATCGCCAAACTGTGGAACAAATATCCGATGGATGCGCTCTTCGATTTTCTGATCGAAGATCCGAACGCCGGCGTGGCAGTGTTTGGCATGTCGCAGCCGGACGTGACTCTCGCACTGCAACAGCCCTGGGTTGCGATTGATAACGATTCGTCCGGGACTTCACCGGAGGGAATTTTGGGCCAGGAGCATCCACATCCCCGCGCCTATGGAACCTTCCCTCGCATTCTGCGCAAATATGTTCGCGGAGAGAGAGCTCTGACTCTGGAAGATGCCATTCGCAAAATGTCAGCGCTGCCGGCGCAACGGATGCGGCTGACCGATCGCGGCGTTCTTAAAGCTGGCATGTGGGCTGATGTTGTCATCTTCGATCCCGCGACTGTGCGTGACGTTGCAACCTTCGATAATCCGAATCAGCTTTCCGTGGGGATGGAGTACGTGCTGGTGAACGGCGTGGCGGTGATTGAGCAGTCGAGAATGACGGGAGCACTGCCGGGAAAGGTTTTGCGGGGCGCAGATTACGTGCCGTAGTTGCCGCCTACGGTTTCAATTGCGCCTGCGTTTCGGCCGCGGGGATGACGAGCACTCGGGGATCGGCGACCGTGCCGGTGATGGTGTAACTTAGTGAACTCGCCCCGGCTTTCGAGTCCTTGCCATATTGGAGTTTCAGATCGAGCTCTCGGCCTAAGCTTGTCACGCCGCTAATTTCGTACGCCCCCGAAGGCGAAAATAGTTTTCCTTTTTCGATTTCAATTTTTCGGTCACGTATGCGGGCGGAGCTTTGCCAGCGATCGACCCGCAATGCCCCCTCATCATTTGCCAGGGATATATGGGGAAAAACAGAATCGCGCAAATCGAATTGCAGTTCGCCCTCAACCGATTGCCAGAATGCGGTGGCGTCCGCGCCCGAGGCCGTGACCTGATAAGTTCCGCTGGCCGTTCCTGAGACCCAAGGGTCATGCATGGCATCGGCTGCCTGCTGCAGTGAAATCCCCGTCATCGTGCCGCTGCCGGCATAGACCGGACTGCTGGCGGTGAAATCCGCATGCCAGTCGCCGCGATATTTTCCGCTCAGCAGGTCGGCGCTCAAGTTTGAGATCTTCAGTTTTCCGCGATCGAGATCAAGCGAAGCGGAAACTCGCGTCGCGATCAGGTCATGAATCAGGAGGCGCCGAGCATTTATTTTTCCCGATGCATGCAGGCTCTCGAGAAACGAAGGAGCTTTCGATTCGGCCGTGCCCAGTATTTGGTACCAAGGGCGCTCTTTTCGTGGCGGACTCAGCGATTCGTAAAGATCGCTCAGGGCAATCTCTTCAGTATTCAAATTGAAGCGGGTGAGGCACGCTCCGGGTGTTCCGCAGCCTCGCGGGAGGACTATCGTACCGGTCCAGCGGGTGCCTGCGGCCTGCGCGATCAACTTTTCCAGGCGGACGTCGTCGTGGGTCAGTAACAATAGTGCTGAAGAAATTTCAATCGGCTTCTCTACTCCTCTCGCTGAGGCACGTACGTTATGCAGTTGCACCGTGCCTGTCATTTCGGGCAAAGAAAAGCCCGAAGAAGTCTCAGAGAGGCCTTTTGCCCAGGCTCCTGTGATACGCAGGTCAATCTGCGCCGCACCCTCTATATCCGCTTTTACTGCGGGCAGACCAACCAGTCCGGCGAGATGCAGAGTGCGTGACACTTCTCCATCTCCGCGAACAAAAATTCCGTAACCCGACCGCGCTACCCAGCCTTGCGCTTGTGCAGGCACGGGGCGTCCGAGCGCGACTGGAAAAGGACCGAACTCGACGTGCAATTCGTCAGGAAATCCTAAAATCTCATCATCTGGCTTGCGAGCCGTTCCAACTCCAGATCGCGCATGAGCGGCATGTTTGGTCAGCAGAAACGGAATGTTCTTTGGAGCGAACTCCGCTTTAGTATTCGTCGAACGGACATGAAGATTGGCAATCATGCCGCGACCTTCAAACTCCGGCCCAAGTAGCGACTTCGCATCTTGCTTGACGACGAACTCGCCTTGCACAGTTCCGCTCGATAAAAGATCCGTCGGCAAATCTTTTTTGGCGCGACGGCCCAGTTGCACCGCGGCGTTTACAGGGACATTTTCGAAATTCAATGCCAGCTCGATCTTGCGAGTCGCGGGAAGGCCGGCCTCGCCGCGAAGCGCAATCAGGCCATCACCGACCGGCGAACTGCACAGGATGTCACGCATCATCCCTTCCACGGACCTATAGACGGCATCGCAGTGCGTAGCGAGCCGCAGTCCCTCGCTGCTGGCGATGTCGTAACGGTGGAAATTTTGGACGGAGGCGTCGGCGGCCACCTTCATGGCCGAAGGCTTGCCATTTAAATTTGCCTGTAGAAGGACTTCGCCGCGCCAGCCCTTATCCGTACCGGAAAACAACTTAGTGAGTTGACCGAGTTGGGCACGTTCCCATTGAAACGTGAACTGCAGCGGTGTTTCGCGAAGAGTTTCGGAGCGCTGCCAGGTGCCGCTCATCTGCAACGTCCCGGTGTCGCTCAGGCTCATGTCGGTGCGCAGAGGTGATGCTTTCAGCCGTGTTCCCCAAACGTTTTCCGATTCCTGCCACAGTGCGAAATCCGCAGTCAGCAGGGCGTAGGGCTTTTTCTCCGGACCTGATTTGAAATTGATGCGGCCTGAACTTGCCTCGATATAGGGGAACCCTGGACGCGCTTCGGATTTCGATTTCGCTGTCGGTGCCAGCGGAGTTCGCGCGGCGCGCTCTAGCAGAGCGGCCCAGTTCCAGCGTCCATCTTGATTACGCACTAAATTAAGACTAGGTTCCGTCAGTTCCAGGCGGGCAATATCGAGCCGTCCGCGCAAAAGCGTTGTAATGCGCACTGCGGCGGTGACTTCCCGAGCGCGCAGCATGGGCTCCGCTCCGAAGGCAGGATCCTCGTAGATGATCAGATTTTCCAGATCGAAACCGAGAGGAAGAAATCGCAAGTGGACCGAACCAATCTCAACCCGGCGCGCCAGCGCATTGCTGATGGAGTTCGCAATGCGCGTTTTCAGCCGCGAAACGCCGGGGCGCACCAGGAATAGAGCCAGCAGCACCAACACTGCTACGATCACAACCCGGCGCTTGGAAGAAGAAAGACTCACCGCACTACTTTCAGCGTTCGCCCCCAGCGCGTCTCGTCAAAGAAGTGCAACACCACGTGCGCCAGGAAAACAACCCGTTCCCAGAAATCAGTTTTGCGATATTGGTCGCCTGGAGTTTCAAACGACCAATAGATGAACATGGGCCGCCCGATCACATTTTCCTGCGGAATGAAACCCCAATAGCGGCTGTCCAGGCTGACCCCCCGATGGTCGCCCATGGCAAAAAGATGGCCGGGCGGCACCACCAAGTCGTCTCCCTGAACGTGCGAAGGCAGATCGACGATCCAGTCCGGATAAACCCCATTTTCGTAAGATGGCGGCACCGCCGGAAAATTGTTGCGATAGAAATCCTGCGGAGAATCCTGATCGTGGTCAATGTAGGGCTCGTTCAAAGCTTGGCCATTACGATAGACGATTCCATCGCGCAGATGAATACGATCGCCGGGTATGCCGATGATTCGCTTGACCACATAAGTTCCGGCGTCGTGCGGGTCGGGATGCAGAAACACGACGATATCGCCCCGGTGCACTTCCCGGTAGGGAAGGACCGGCCCGATCCACGGAGTCTTAGGCGCAAACTGGATGCGGTTCACAAATACGTGGTCGCCGATCAGCAGCGTGTTCTCCATGGAACTGGAGGGAATCTCGAACGCCTGCACCACGAAGGTGATGATGAATAATCCAGTCACCAGCACTGCGGCCAGAGAAGCCAAAAACTCGACCGTGGTCTCGCGCGGTTTTTCTTCGACTTCTTCTTTTACCTGATTGTCTTTTTTCGCCACGATGATCAATCCATCCTTAACTTTTTTCTTCTTGACGGCTTTTGCGGCGCTCGATCAAAGGCTTCAATTCACCAGCCGCAGAGTACGGTCCCAACGCGTGATTTGGAAGATGTGCGTGACCGCGTAGGCGAAGTGATACAGTTTATCACCCGCACTAGACGGGGCGATTACATCTCCGTCAGCTCCTCGCACCGACCAGTAGATCAACAGTGGCCGGCCGATAATGTTCGTTTGCGGCACAAATCCCCAGTATCGGCTGTCGTAACTGTCGTCCCGGTTGTCTCCCATCACAAAATAATTTCCTTGCGGAACGATGAGCTGACCATCCTCGACCAGTTTGCGGAGCAATACCCACCATTCCGGAGTCTCGCCGGGGGCAACATCCAGCCGCGGGAAATCGTCACGGAACAAATCGGTGCCCGGCCGGCCGAAGTGTGCGTACGGCTCTCTTAACGCTGTTCCATTGACGAACACCTGCCGATTCACCAGCCGGATACGATCTCCTGGCACGCCAATTACGCGCTTCACAAAGTGCTGCGCCGGGTTCACGGGATAATGAAACACCACAATGTCGCCCCGATGAATGCGACGGTAGGGCATGATGTAGTCCCCGAGGCTGCCACCTCCATAGCAGAGTTTATTGACCAGCAGGTAATCGCCAATCAGCAGCGTATTCTCCATGGAAGGAGAAGGAATCTGGAACGCCTGCACCACGAATGTAATCACAAACACAGCGATTATGATTGTTCCGAGCAGTGATTGCAGCGAACCGGTAACGCCCGATCCAACGGCCCATGTTGCTGTGTGATCCTTGGGGAAATTCATTACTCCACTTATTCCGTCGCTCTTTTATCCGGAAATGCTCTATCCGGCGGCCGGGGTCCGCGAGCCAGCTTGGTCGGGGTCGATAGCGGCCGCGATGCCAGGTAAGAAAGCAATTGCCGCGCGGCGTCTTGCTCCGCGGTTTTTTTCGTGGAACCCTGTGCGCGCCCCACAAATTCCGCCTGGCCTTCGCCGCCCTGCGGCTTCAAACGGACTTCGACGGTAAACGTCTTGCTATGCTCCGGCCCCGCTTCTTGCACCAGGACATAAGTCGGCTGCGCCAACCCAAGACCCTGCAGAGTTTCCTGCAGGGCCGATTTAAAGTCGTTCATGGGAAGGGCTCCGCCATCGCGTTCCATTCGTTCCAGTTCTGGGGCGAGGATCTCCTGCAGAATGAAATCGCGGGCCGGCGCCATTCCGCCATCCAAGTAGAGGGCCGCGAGTACGGCTTCCAGGGCATCGACCAGTAGCGCGGTCTTGCTGCGTCCACCGCTTTTCTCTTCGCCCCGGCCTAGGCGGAGATAATGACCCAGTTCCAGACGCTGAGCTACCGTCATCAAATGACGCTCGCTCACCACATGAGCCCGCAGCTTGGAAAGCTCGCCTTCGCGAAACTGAGGGAAGCGCTGAAATAATTCTTCGCTGGTCACGAGGGATAGAATCGCATCCCCCAAAAACTCCAACTGCTCGTTGTCGTTGACCTTAAATTTGTTTTCGGCCGACTGTTGCGACTCCAGCTCTCGGGCCTGAGAACTGTGCGTGAGGGCCTGCTCAATCACCGCCCGCTGGCGGAAGTGGTAGCCTAGGGCTGTTTCCAGCGCGGTAATTTCGCGTTCTTTCATGATGGAGCTGCAAACGACGAAGCGGCCTTGTTAAACAGCCCAAGTCACTTTTTGGCAGCGGGTGCACCGCCGGTCAACTGTGTTAGGCGGTCCTTCTCCTTGCGCGCCGCGTCGCCAGCATTCGTGCCTTCTTTGGTCAAATCGACTGCCTGATTGGCGTACTTCAGGGCTTCGGGATATTTGTTCTGCATATCCAACGCCACCGAGAGCCGGAAGACGGCAATGGGATCCACTTGCTGCGGGAAGGCGTCAATCGACTTTCGCAAATTCCCTTCGGCATCTGCCCAAGCTTTGGCGTTGAAATCGATCGTCCCGAGTATGGCATACGCGTCAGAGCGCAGGAATGACTTAAACGCATTCAGTTGTTCGGGAGGATAACCCGCGCTTGGAACATCGGTATCGATCGTGACCAGCGCGCGCTGTGCGTTCTTCTTCGCTTCGGCCAGGCGTTGATCCCGGTCCAGGTCGGTATCGTGGGTGCGCTCCGCCAGTACCTGCGCCACACCCAACAACGCCTCGGGATCGTCGGCGTCATATAACAGGATTTTCTGTGCCATCTCCATCATCTTGTCGGCATTATTCGCCTGCTGGTAGCTGTGCATCACCGCTTTATAGAGCACAGGCCGCAACTCGCTGTCGGGAAATTTTGTAGCGAAATCGTTTGCCGCCTTCTCTTGCGCTGCCGGATCAGTCAACGCCACTGCGGCTTTATAGGCATCGAATTCGGGTTGTGTCTTAGCCTGGGGCGGACGCTTGCCGGCGGGCGCTGCGGCCTGTCCCGCCGCTTGCCCAGTAGCCGGCGCGCCCTGCGCCGGCTGGCTCTGCCCGAAACCCAACGTCCCTATTCCCAGCATCGCGATAATGATCGCTGCTCGCTTCATGCTTTCTCCTTGGCTTGCCCAGCATTCATTCCAATTTTCAACACCAGATTCCGATGTTTCTTTGTCACAGCAGTGAAACTGTGACCGCGGGTCCGACTGATAGCCCGCTATTGCGGCTTCGCCGGGGGCTCATAGGCTTGCTCCAAACCTTTTTCGGCCGCCGCCTTGATCTCCGGCAATCTTCCACCAGCATTCAATGCGGCTTGATATTCCTGAAGCGCACCTTCGCGGTCTTCTTTCATGTCCAGAATTCTTCCTAAGTATACGTGCGACCAACCTAGCACCGTCGGGTCGCTCGACGCTGCGATCGCTTTCTGAAAATTATCCTGAGCGCCCTCTCTGTTCTTATTAGCGACAGCCACTTCCGCCAAGATGAACAGCGCCCGGCCCTGATCGCCTATTTTCTTGTCCAAGGCCATCTGCGCGAGTTCCTGCGCGCCCTTGGGATCGCCCGCAGCCAGTCGCTTCTCTGCCGTCACCAGCATCCGCCGCTCTTCCGGACGCGACAGGCGGACCAGTTCCGGCGCAGCCGCACTGGCAAACTGCACCTCCGACGCCGCCTTTTCTTCTTTCTTCAAGTCCACGTTATCGAGGAATGCGCTATAAGCGCCGCGAATGCCGGCGGGATCTTTTTCAAAGGCGGTGATCGCGTTATAAAAATAACGCGTCAGAATGTAGCCTTGCTTTACCGCGTCATCCACAGCCTGGGCGCGCATCGCTTCTTCGCCCTTGCTGCCTGTGGTGCGGATCTCTATGGCACGAACGAGACATTCGGTCACCAGAAGCGAAATATCCGTCTTAAAGCTTTGCTCTAGCGGCGCACGCCGCACCGATTGCAGCAGAGGTTCGAGGCGCTTAATCGAACTGTAGTGTTTCTCCGCCAGCGGATCCATTTCGTAATGCAAGAAAGTATGCCGGATCTGATCCATCTTCAGGGCTTGCGGCGGCGCTCCTGCGTGCGCGGGCGGAGCGGGGAAGATGACCACGTAATAGGCCGAACCGTAGTTTCGCGCATCCGTCTCATTCGGTGAACCCATGAAGTCCAGATAGATCGTGAACGTCCGTCCCAGATATTGCGACGAGGGCTGCTTCAAATATATTTCGGTATCGAACACCATCTTGGCCAGCGGTTCGTGATAGCGATTCATAGCGGCGGCGTAGTCTTTGCGGTGCCGCTCCCAGATCGCGTGCAAGTCCGCCTTCTCGTAGAAACGCTCCAGCACCGTACCGAAGGGGGCGATCAGCGCCGCGTCCGGGGGCAACTCGTCGACTTTCAAACGCGGCATAAAGTGTGGAGGGCCGTCCATGTACAGAGCGAGCGATATGTACTGCGAGAGGTTGCGATTGGCATCCTTCGACGCTACATGGTTCTGGTAGTAATCGCACACTGCAGCGCGAGCCGCTTCCGCCTCCGCAGAATCGTGCAAAACCCTCTGCACTTCGGAGCGTACATTGCTGCGCGTCGCGTCGGAGATGGCTAAATCCTGGTCATAGCCACAAGCGTTCAGGGCTGTGAGCACGGAAAAAATCGTCTCGCTGCTGTCCAGTGTGATCGGAATCTGGTTCTGCGCCAAACAGAATGGCATCCACAGCCCCCCCAAAAGGGCCGCACAGAACGTGCTTCTCAATCGAAAACTCAGGAAACCCTCCAAGGAGTGGCCGCGCCCGGCGCGGAACAACTTCCAAGTGTAAGGACTTCGCGGCGGAGGGTCAAACGGGACGGGGGGATTAAGCGGCGGCTAGATCGCGATGAAAATACGTTCCACCCTTCAACAATGCTTCCACGGCTTTCAGAACGGACCGGACGTCCGCTTTCTGGCAAAGGCCCTTGATTCCAGCGCTCTTGGCTTCTTCTTCTAATTGTCGCGAGGGGTCAATCGTTATCATGAGGACGGGCGACTCCGGATGCTGCTTGGACAAGCATCGGCCAGCTTCGAGTCCATCCATGCCCGGCATTAAGAAATCCATCACCGTGACGTGAGGAGCGTGCTCCTCCCACGTCTCAAGCGCACGGCGGCCATCCTCGGCTTCACCTACGACGGCCCAGTCTTTCGTCCTCTCGAGTACGATCCGGAGGTGAGCTCGCATCATCGCATTGTCCTCAACCAGGAATATACGAACCATGCCACGTCCTTCCAGTACTGTCACAGAACGGAGGGAGCGGCCGCCGGCTAAGCATCTTCAAATCGCTTTCGCTAAGTTCAAGGTATCGCCTGAACGTGCCTGAACGCTATACAGTTAGAACCTTATGAAGCGCCCAAATCGCAGCTATTTTCGAGTCCTCAATCAATGGTCGACGGGTAGGGTGTGAAAGGTATGCGGAATCTAAAACTGATTCTCTCTTACGACGGGTCAGATTTTGCTGGCTGGCAGATTCAGCCTGACGGCGCGACGATTCAGGGGACACTCGCCGCAGCAGTTGGCCGAATTACCGGCGAAACCGTGTTGCCACAAGGGTCGGGACGCACGGATGCGGGTGTGCACGCGCTGGCGCAAGTTGCAACCTTCGCCGCGGAGTCGTCGGTGCCAACGGGGAATTTCATCAAGGCATTGAACGATATTTTGCCGCCGTCGATACGCGTTATGGATGTGCAGGAAGTGGCTCCCGAATTTCATGCGCGCAAGTCGGCACGCGGCAAGACTTATCGATACAGGATCTATCGCGAAGCAATTTGTTCGCCGTTTCTAGCCAGATACGTGTGGCATTATCCTTATCCGTTGAATGAGCAATCGATGGCTGCAGCGGCGGCAAGGGTGCAGGGCGAACATGATTTTAGTTCGTTCGCTGCTGTTGATGCGGAGCGGGGGCGAGATATTCCGGTCTCAAATGTGCGTCGAATTTTGTCGTCGAATTGGGAACGGCAGGGTGACGAGTTGGTTTACACGGTAAAGGGATCGGGCTTTCTGCACCACATGGTGAGAAATCTGGTGGGAACGTTTATCCTCGTGGGAAAGGGAACGCTGAAGCCCGAAGACGTGACGCGGATTCTCGAGGCTCGGGATCGTTCGGCGGCGGGGGCAACTGCCCCTGCGAGTGGGCTGTATCTGGTGAATGTGGAGTATTAACGGCCGGGTGTCTTGAAGTTGATGGCAAGAACGCAGCGGGCTACGTTTCTGCGGATTTATTTGGCATGGCTACTGATTTACAGATCGGGGTGCGGAAGGTTTCGTCGGTGAATCCTGCCACCGGCGAGGTTCTGGGTGAGTGGGAATGCGCGGATGAGCGAGAGGTTCTTGCTACAGTCGCGCTGGCCCGTGCTGCGCAGCCGGCCTGGGCAAAAATTGGCGTTGCAAAACGAGTCGCTATTCTGCGCGAGTTTCAACAGGGCCTGCTGGAGAAAAAATCAGAAATCGCGGCAGTAATTACTCGCGAGGCCGGCAAACCGCTGGCCGAAGCTCTAACCACCGAAGTACTGGTGGTACTGGATGCAACGCGCTTTCTGATCGACAATGCCTATCGATTGCTGCGCGAAGAGAGGCTTCCACATGGAAATCTCGTCACCAAGTTGAAGCGCGGCCGGTTGATCCGCGAGCCTTACGGTGTGGTTGGTATCATTTCGCCGTGGAATTATCCGCTTTCGATTCCTGCTACGGAAACGCTGGCGGCGCTGGTGGCGGGAAACGCCGTTGTTCTGAAGCCCTCGGAATTTACTTCCCTGGCGGCGTTGGAACTGAAGTCCCTCTTGCATGCGGCAGGTGTGCCCAACGATATTTTTCAGGTACTCGTGGGCGACGGAGCAACTGGCGCGGCTCTCATCCACTCGCAAATTGACAAACTTATCTTCACTGGCAGCGTAGTCACGGGCAAGCGCATTGCGGCAATTGCTGCGGAGCGCTTGTTGCCGGTAATCCTGGAGTTGGGCGGAAAAGATCCCATGCTGGTGCTCGATGACGCCGATGTGGACGTGGCTTCTAGCGCAGCCGTGTGGGGAGCATTTGTGAATGCCGGTCAGACTTGTTTGTCGGTCGAGCGCTGTTACGTACACCGCAGTTTGTACGAAGCATTTCTGAAAGCGTGCGCGGAAAAGACAAAGAAGCTTAGGGTTGGGCTTGGGACCGATCCCGAAACCGACGTAGGGCCGATGATCCACGGACGGCAGTTGCGGATTGTAGAGGAACACGTGCAAGACGCGGTGGCGCGAGGGGTGAGAGTTCTATCCGGCGGTACCCGATTGCCAGATGTTGGTGCGAATTTTTATGCGCCGACTGTGCTGGCTGATGTGACGCACGACATGCGCATCATGCGAGAGGAAACCTTCGGTCCCGTCCTTCCGGTGATGGCGTTCGATAGCGACGACGAGGCCGCGCGCTTGGCTAATGATTCGGAGTACGGCCTTGCCGCGAGCGTATGGACGCGCGACGCAACGCGCGGTGAAAAGCTTGCGCGGCGCATTCAAGCCGGTACGGTCATGGTAAACGACGTAGTGTCATGCTTCGGTATCAGCGAGGCCCCGCACGGAGGCGTTAAATCGAGCGGCATTGGCCGCGCTCATGGCCGCTTCGGCCTGGGTGAGATGGTGCGCCTGAAATATGTTGATGTCGATCGCATGCCCGGAATGAAAAAAGTCTGGTGGTATGGTTACGGCGCAAATTTCTCGCGGCAGATGAAAAGTTTTCTTGATTTCCAGTTTGCGCGAGGATTTGGTAAGCGGCTCGGCGGTTTGCTGCTCTCGCTGCAGGTAATGTGGCGCAAACGGTTGTAGGCTGGAAACCGCGTAACTACATGACTCGAAGAGCTGAGGTTAAGCCGATGAGCGATTTACCTTCCGATCCGAAACGTGAATTGCTGCGGCACGCGCTGGCTACTCTCGCGTATCGTGGGGGCAAGGCGACCCGCAATGCGCCGGAGGGCTTTGCTGACTTTCATCCCGGCGAGGGTGTCCGTGCGCCCGGACGGATTCTGGCACACATGGGCGATCTGATGGATTGGGCGATCTCGATTGCAATCGGAAAGCGCGAGTGGCGCGACTCCAAGCCCCTGTCCTGGGAGGAGGAATCGCATCGCTTTTTCGCGTCGCTGAAAAAATTCGACGACTATCTGGCTTCGAGTGAACCGGTCGCTACTTCGCCAGAAAAGCTACTGCAAGGGCCAATAGCCGATGCGCTGACTCATGTTGGCCAGATTGCAATGCTTCGGCGCATGGCTGGTGGACCGCTGAAGGGCGAGAGTTATTACGAGGCCGAAATTGCTACTGGACGAGTAGGCGCAGAGCAGGCCAAACCGAAAAGAGAATTTTAGCGGCTTTGTATTACGACTCGCGTCGTGATTGACACTCCTGAAACACTCGCCATGACCTTTGTCGTCGGTTTAACGCTTCGAGTACAATGACGCTCGTAAGGCCGATCCAGCGGCGTCAGCGCCGCGAGAGCGAGGGCAAGTCCTTTGGCCACTGGCGAAATCACAACTTCCGGCACGCAAACTCCGGCGCAACTTCCGCACCATAAAGTGAAGATCAAGAAAGCGGGGCAGCGCGCCTGCAATGAAAAAAATGAAAAGGGAAAATTCTGCGGCGGCCATTTGAAGCGATGGTCCTACTGGACTGACGTGATCGAGCAAGCCTGCGGCGATGCTGAAAAAGCCTGGGGTCCTGATGCCGAAGTGTACCGCTGCGAACATTGCCAGACCCTGTATTTGCCGAACCCCGCAGAAGCGAAGGTGAATGTTGCGGGGCAGGGAATGAAGTCCGTATTTGGACTGACGTTGCCGCCGAAAGAAAAAACCAACTCTTAGCTTGAGCCAATCAGCTGAGCGGTTGGGTTTGGGGATGCCTTCCCGGCACAGCTGAGATCCGTGCGCAGTTGAGCTAAAAGCTAAGAGCCAAAAGCTGTTCGCATGAACACTTCCGACCTCATCTACGACTGGAACAATGCTTGGCCGCCGGAGTTGAAGTTGTCCGGGCCAGTGCTGCTCAATGACGAGAGCCTGCGCGATGGCTTGCAGTCGCCGTCGGTGCGTGATCCCTCGATTCCCGAAAAAATCGAAATCCTTCATCTGATGGAAGCTTTGGGAATCGACTCGCTCGACCTGGGATTGCCGGGCGCGGGCGTACGGGCAGTGGAACACGTGACTGCACTGGCGCGGGAGATTGCCTCGCACAAGATGAAGATTCGCGCCAACTGCGCAGCGCGAACACACGAAAACGATATTCGCCCCATCGCCGAGATTGTTCAGAAAACCGGACTGCCCATCGAAGCGGCGACATTCATTGGGTCGAGCCCGATTCGAAGATTCACTGAGGGATGGACCGACGATTTTCTCTTGCAGACTAGTGAGAAGGCGGTCAAGTATGCGGTCTCGCTCGGTCTCGAGGTGATGTATGTCACCGAGGATACCAGCCGTTGCGATCCCGAGACCGTGAAACGGCTGTATTCGACCGCGATCGATTGCGGCGCCCGCGCGATTGTAATTTGCGATACCGCTGGCCATGCCACGCCCATGGGCGCGATGGCGCTGGTCCGTTTTGTGATGGATCAAGTGGTGAAGCCTTCCGGGGAAAAAATTCGGGTCGACTGGCACGGTCACAGCGATCGTGGGCTTGCGATTGCCAACTCGTTCGCGGCGGTGATCGGAGGGGCGAATTGTGTTCATGGCTGCGCCGTCGGACTCGGCGAGCGCGTGGGCAATACGCAGATGGATCAAATGCTGGTGAATCTCAAGCTCATGGGAATTGAGCCGTGGGAGCAGCAGGATTTGACGAAGCTGAAGCAATATTGCCAGGCGGTTTCGCGCGCCACCGGAGTGCCGATTCCGGCAAATTATCCGGTCGTAGGCGATGACGCGTTTCGCACGGCTACCGGAGTGCACGCATCGGCGATCATCAAAGCGTACAAAAAGAATGACGTGGTGCTCGCCAATACAGTTTATTCGGGTGTGCCTTCGCATCTGTTCGGGCTGGAGCAGATCATCGATATCGGACCCATGAGCGGAAAGTCGAATGTACTGTTCTGGCTGGAGCGGCGCGGCATTCCGGCGAACGATGACCTGGTCGATCGCATCTATCAGCGTGCCAAGGCCAGCGATCACACCTTGAGCGATGCGGAAATCGCGGAGTGCCTGCCGGCGACGGCGAAACAGAATTGAATCCCTGACGAACTGAATCTCATCCTCACAGAAATGCGGTCTGAGCCTATGAAACATGCGATTCTCGGAGCTGGCGGCGTCGGCGGCTTGATCGGCGCTTGTCTCGCGCACGCTGGCGCTTCCGTCACGCTGGTGGCGAGACGCGAGGCACTTGCGCAATATCCGAAGCAACTTAGCCTGGAAAGTCCGTTCGGCAAATTCACTGTGGATGTTGCTGTCGCCGCCGAGATGCCTGCGGTCGATGTAGTTTGGATCACGGTGAAGGCTACACAACTTGACCAGTCGCTCACGGCGCTGAAAAATCCTGAGGGAGTGCGGGCGATCGTACCTCTGCTCAACGGCATCGATCATGTGGCGTTGCTTCGCGGAAAGTACGGGGCGAATCGCGTGATCCCCGCAACCATAGCGGTGGAGACCGAACGCGTGAGTCCAGGTCATATTGTTCATCGTTCTCCGTTTGCGCGGCTGAATGTACTGTCGGCGGGCAAGCCATTGCTGGCGGACACTCTCGATCAGCTTTCGAAAATCGGTTTCATCTGCCGCTTTATCGACGATGAGCCAACCCTGATGTGGGGCAAGCTGGTTTTTCTGGCACCGTTTGCCTTGACCACGACGGCGGCGGATAAAACCGTGGGCGAGATCCTCGCTGATCCGGAATGGCGAAGTCTCGGCCTGGCATGTGTGCGAGAAGCGTGCGCAGTTGGCGTTGCCGAGGGTGCGAAGGTCGATGCTGACGCTGTACTCTCGGGAGTGCAAGGCATGCCTGCCGGCATGCGTAGCTCAATGCAGAAGGATGTCGACAAGCACAATGCTCCGGAGCTGGATGCCATCGCTGGACCCATTCTGCGCGGCGCGCGGCGTCACGGAATTGAAGTTCCGGCGACGAATAAGCTGGTAGCCGGGGTGGAGAAAAGGGCTGGCTACAAAGAGAGTTTGCTGGCGTAGATCCGGAGCGTAAAATTTTTCGGATCAAATTCGCAAAATCTCTCGAATCAAGGGGATAGAAGGGTCGCCAAATTTTTGATCTGACTAAAATTTTGATTCTAAAGATTTTATCGGTAAAATCTCTAGAATCAGTTACTTGCGGAACGCTTTTCGAAGTTCCGGTAGTCCCCCGCCTAATTAACCACTCAATTGTGAAAGAACGGGACGCTTGTTTTCAGGGCGGCGCTTCGTCCGCTAACTCATGATGACGCGGGTGAGCAATGGAGGCAAGGTTGGACGTCACAATGAGGCTGCGGAAAAGCGCTAATCAAGCTCAGAATGGTTCGTCGGGTTCGGTTGGTTCGTCTTCCGTCGGCGCGTCGAGGGGCAATGGCAGCTTCTTTTCGGCGGCGGGGCGGGCTTTCTTGAAGGTGGCGTCGAGAAGGGGAAGGGTTCGGTTCAGAGAACGCCTTGCGTCGAATCGCGGTGATGGATGGAGAGATGTTAGGGATCCTTCGACTTCGCATTGACTTCACTCCGTGAAGTCAATGCTGCGCT
>Ga0209422_1000037_pt1 | contig 31490 bp, 29 predicted proteins | sample BlaSpr_A8_OM2_M3_FD_187983 | JGI IMG/M metagenome (GOLD analysis project Ga0209422, IMG submission 187983) | Forest soil microbial communities from Thunder Bay, Ontario, Canada - Black Spruce, Ontario site 2_A8_OM2_M3 (SPAdes) (version 2) | ecosystem: Environmental > Terrestrial > Soil > Boreal... | reverse complement strand
CGTCGCCTTCGCCAGAAACGCCGCCTCCACCGCCTCCCCCAGCCGCTTGCACTTCGGCATGCCCATGGCCTGTATCTCAATGATTTCCTGCTCTCCTGCGGGATCTAACCTTCGTTTGCGCATAAAAAAAGCGCAGCTCTTGGCCGCGCCATGTCTCCTTGTCGAAATCTCTACTGAAACAAAAAAAGCGGCCAAAAGGCCGCGTTCTTTTTATTCTCTATACTTCTATTATATCAATCTGCAATACCCAATTGCGCCACATTAGCCACATGTATTTCTCCCCTCGAATCAATGTTTTACCCATAAAACCTCTCGCTGGCCCTATTGACAAGATTTCCTTCGCAGCGCAGATAGGGTGCCCCATTCAAGCCCGGTTCTGGCTTGAGTGGGGATGTTCACGCCTGCGCCCAACAAAACAAGATTGCTGGGGGTGCCCCATGTCTCGCCGGGTTTGCGAGACATGGGAGTAGGACACCTGAGACCTGGCTACCCGCCTATCAACAATTATTTCCGCAAATAGCCGATGAACCTTGCTTCCAGCGCCGTGTCTTCTTCTGACTGCTTCGTCTTGCCACTGGGCCGCAGAGCAAACCAGACCACCACCGAAATCATCCCGCACCAACCAAGCAAGCGAACCACCGAGGCGATTTTCGTGTCGTAGTTGAGAACGCCGAGATCGCTGAATATTCGAAAGAAATCGTGCTCGGCAAATTCAGGATCCCCGGTAGTGACCAGAGGAAGCACCTGAGCCCGCGCGTCGGCCATGTAGGTCGCGGTGTAAAGCCAGTTCTCGAAGAAAAAGAACAGGCAGAATACGAAGCCGGTGGTCTGACGGTGAGTAAAGAAGTACGCCGCGAGGAGGAACGGCACGAGCCACTGGAGCAGAGTTCCTCCCCACAGCTCGAGCGTGGGGCCGAACCATCGAAAAAGATTGTGACCGCCCTCGTGGACGACCAGATTGGCCAAATCGACGAAGAGCATTCCCCCGTTGGCGTGCAAGGCATAGATGAGGAATCCGACATAGAAAATCAGCCAGCCCACGAGCGCCGGACGGGAGACCGGGTCCCAAGGCTTGCCGAGCCCGAGGTCGAGGCCTAGTTTCTCGAAAACCGGTTGGAGCGACTCGATCATGTGCTGGCTGCGATTCTACGTAAGCAGTGCAGGGCAGGAAAGTTACGAACGATCCAGCCGGTCGTGCGCTGGTTGGTAGCCGCGCCCGAACGGTAGCAGCGGAGCAGTTCTCGCTGGTATTCCTCAGATGAAGTGGGCCCAGTCCGAATTGGCGATACGGACATTTTGGTGATGACGATTCGCCCACCTGCGGCACGATCGAGTCGCTCTGCCCCTCATACCTTATTGGGTACATCAGGAAGAGGGGAAGAGGGAAGGGAGATGAAGATGGGCTGCGGTGGCCCACGTCTCGCTGTTTTTTGCGAGACATGAGATTAGGCCCGGGCCCTAAGGCACTCGGCAAGCCCCTCTGCCGCCCACTAAATCTTTTGCTCAAACGATCTGAATGCAGGGAGTCGATAACGCATTATCTCAACATCCGCGTTAGCAGCGATCGAGCCAAGTGTAGAGGGCAGGTAGTCTAGTTTTACCTGCGACAGAATCCTAAGCAGCCGCTCCTTCGGATCAGTCATATCTTCGAGATTGCCGTTCACGGATCCGGCGACGCGACCGTTAGCTGCGGTCGAGATTGCCCGCTCGTCAGCTAGGAGCCAAGCTTCCGTTTCTTGCCTCACTGCGCAAACATCGACACCTCGTGGAAACCGATACCTTATACCTGCAATCTTTGCACGCATTTCAGCCTCTACATCAGCGACCAACCGATTGCCGCAATCGCGTATGACCAAGGCCCTGTCAACAGGATTGCCCCCATCGACGAATTCCAACGACTTCAAGAGGCCGGGGAATCGCTTCATAAGGTTTCCTACGCCACCGCATTCTAGGGTAAAGAATCGTGCGTCCGGCGAATCCAGGCGATGGGTGAGTGTTTGGTACACGGGCGTGTCGTAGATACCCTCGACGATCAATCCGTAGCTAGGCACGGGCTAGTGCCCCGGAATAGTACAGTTCGCCAAGTCCAATTTCACCCGACTCCACGAGCTTCTTGAAGTGCTCGCTGTCACGAAGTCGTTCGCACTTCGTTTCTCCCCGATCACGACGGAACAGAATTAGATCGTCGATGGAACACCTGTCGATCAGCTGCGGTGAGTGAGTCGAGATAACCAACTGGGCTGACGTATCCGATCCGAGCTCCATCTGCACCTGCTTGAGAAGTTCAGTTAGGACCGTCAGTAGCCGTGGGTGTAGGAAGTTCTCGGGTTCCTCTACGCAGTAGAGTGCGGAGCCAAGCTCAGCCGGAGCAAATATCAGTGAAAGCAGGGCAATAAAAGATAGCTCGCCGTCCGACATCTGCCAAACCGTGGTCGGAGAACCCAGGTATTTTTCACGCGACGCGATATACACGGTGGACTGCGGCGTTGGCCACGATAAAACGTCCTCCAAGTCCGGGAATACCTCCTTGCAAACCTTGACGATTCTCCGGAACTGCTCACCGTGGCGAGTCTGTAGGAGCAACAACCATGAAGCTAGGTTGTCACCGTACTCCGAAAGGACTTGCGCGGCAGCGGACGGATTTGCCTGCCGCATAAAAGGCGGAATTAACCGATAGAATCGCCATGAAGCGATCGAGGCGCGAATTTCGTTGCCCTCCCAATCGGGAATTTCATATTCCAGGGCAAGCCTACCTGTGTCGTGAACCTGAGTAAGTGCAGCATTGCTCATCCCGCTAAGTACCCTTCGTCCCTGCTCAGTTGCGATCAGAACCAAAGGGCCGTCCGACTTAAACAGGGTCAGTTCCTCACGCTGAACATTAACGTTTCCAAACCGCCTCTCGCCAAGTATTTCCAAATGGTACGCCCACTTAAGCGGTTTCCCTTCCTTTCCCGCCACGGTCCCATCCAAGGTAAAAGCAATCACATTAGATCCTTCACCCTTCCACGCCACCTCCTGGAATCCGTTGCGTTTTATCATCGCATTGCCAAGCCCCTGAACACCTGCACCCGGGATGAGCAAGTCAACAAGGAATCGGAACGCGTCAATAAAGTTGCTCTTGCCTGACATGTTGGGTCCGACCAACACGTTCGTCAGCCCCAATTCCACATCCACGTTTCTGAAGGATTTGAAATTCTGTATTCGGATTCTACTAATCATGAACTATCCGCCTCCGGACGACTTAATGAAGGGCATCTAAGGGGACCCTTCTGGCCCTGCGGTGAATCCTAATTCTTACCACCCCCGCGTTTGCAGCATCTGCCCCTCATCCATCCCCGCGACGGCCAGGCCTTTCATCGCTCCCGTTAAATCTTGCTGACTTCGATTAACACTTTCGGGTCGTTAAAGTGGATCGCGGCATTTGACGATCCTGCTGGCGCGCTTTTCTCCCGCCAACATCCGTAGGCATGAAGCGACGCTGATTTCCAACGTGGCGATTCTAGCATTCCCGTATCGGTAAGCTGCATAACATTTCCTCCATTTGGGTGGCGCAGCGCCTTCGGCGCTGCGATAAAGTGGCGAGAGCGCGAGCGGCTTTAGCCGCTGAGGTGCATTCTATGGCCGCTCCCCGCCGAGGCAATACTGGATACAGTCCCTACTTCATCACCGCTTCTACATTTCAGAAGAGGAATATCTTCCAGTCGGATCGAATGGCAAATTTATTTGTCGACGTTCTGTTTCACTATCGCCAGCAAAGAAAATATCTGCTGCATGAATTTGTGGTCATGCCTGATCACTTCCATCTATTGATCACTCCGCACGAAGCCCTGGAAAGAGCCCTGCAGCTAATCAAAGGAGGATTTTCATTCCGGGCAAAAAAGGAATTGGGATTCGCACATGAAATTTGGCAGCCCAGCTACTATGACCGGCGCGTCAGAAATGCCGACGAGTATTTTGCTTTTCGTGCGTACATTCGGCGAAATGCCGTGAAGAGAGGGCTGGCGGTCGGGGAGCAATATCCTTATTGCTCAGCGTCGCCGGGATTGTTGTTGGACCCCGCTCCAGAGCGGCTTGCAGTGGTTGCTTAAACCTCTGGGGCCAGCGACTGGTTTTGGGTGGCGCAGCGCTTAAGCGCTGCGATTCACGCGCTCATAAAAACACCTGGCTTTAGCCGCAGCGCCACCCAAACGAAGAACCCTACCATCCCCGCGTCTGCAGCATCTGCGCCTCATCCATCCCCGCGACAGCCAGCCCTTTCATCGCTCCTTGCAAATCTTCACTCACTTCAAGTAATACTTTAGGGTCGTTGAAATGCGTCGCGGCCTTGACGATGGCGCGGGCGCGCTTTTCGGCTTCGACCGGATCGGCGAACGTGGTGGAATCTTTCATGAAGATGCCGCTGCCGACAAAGATAGCTTCAGCTCCAAGCTGCATCACCAGCGAAGCGTCGGCGGGCGTGGCGATTCCTCCCGCAGAAAAATTCGGCACGGGAAGCTTCCCTGTTTTCGCAACCATTCTGATGAGTTCGTAAGGCGCGCCGTGCTCTTTGGCCTTGGCGTAGAGCTCTTCCTCGCCGAGCACGGTGAGAATTTTCATCTCCTGCACGATCTGGCGGATGTGCTTGACCGCGTGTACAACGTCGCCGGTGCCCGCTTCCCCTTTGGTGCGGATCATGGCTGCGCCTTCGGCGATGCGGCGCAGCGCTTCGCCAAGATTGCGCGCCCCGCACACGAATGGAACATTGAACGCATGCTTGTCGACATGATGAGCCTCGTCGGCAGGCGTCAACACTTCGGACTCGTCGATGTAGTCGACGCCGAGTTCCTGCAAGATTTGCGCTTCCGCAAAATGTCCAATGCGGCACTTCGCCATCACAGGAATAGAAACAGTGGCCATGATCTCGCGAATCTTTTTCGGAGAAGCCATGCGCGCAACCCCGCCCTCCGCGCGGATCTGCGCCGGCACCCGCTCGAGGGCCATGACGGCGACGGCTCCCGCCTTTTCCGCAATCGAAGCCTGCTCAGCATTGGTCACATCCATTACGACACCGCCTTTGAGCATCTCGGCGAGGCCGGTTTTGAGGCGGAGACTGGTGGAGCTACCATTGTTATTCGACATGGTGGGGACTCTTTTCTGGAGAATGCTTTCAGCTTTCAGCTACCTGCAAAGCTTTCCTTATTTTACAGTGCGATTGCGATTCGCGGTACCCCTCAACAAAACCTTTAACACAGGGCGCAGGATGCATTAGGGTACGGTGCCTGGAATCAACATGGTTCGCGCGCTGAGAGGTGTCAGCTACAGCTGCGTCCCAGCAAAACTGAAATCAAATTGAAGCGGCGGGAGAGAATGGGATAGAAAGAGAATGGGATAGAACAAGACGGTTTCCGTCACAAAGATAATCGCGGCCACCATGAGAGTTATTCTGCCGACTAAAGCCAAATAACAATTCAGCGCTCGACATATTTGGCAAACATTTTTTCGGGGTCGATGGCGATAAAAATTCCGCGGCTGCGGGCGAGGACTTCATTTTTGTCGTTGAGGATTTCGGCGGAGTTGATGTGGGTGCGTCCCTCAACTTTTACTTCGCGTCCTTCGACGCGGAGCGGCTTGTGAAGAGGAACGGGCTTGAGATATTCGACGGTCATCTCGCGCGTCAGAGCGATCACGTGGTGGAGCTTATTTACTTTTCCCATGGCGTCGTCGAGGATGCTGGCGATGATGCCACCGTGGCAGTGGCCGGGCGGTCCCGTGTAACGCTTGCCGAGGCGAAATTTGCAGACGAAAGTCTGGCGCTCTTCATCGAGAATGAATTTCAGGCGCATGCCTTCGGGGTTGTTTTGGCCGCAGACGAAGCAGTTGTTCTTTTGCATTTTGACGTAACGGGTGTCGTGGCCTTGCGGCTTTGGAGGCATGGGGAGATTCTAAATGAGAGAAGGCTGGCGAGAGTTGGCTCGGAGAAGGAATTAAAATCACAATCTTTACCACAGAGGACACAGAGGAACACGGAGCGAATCAGCATGGGGATTTCTTCAACGGGACGACGAAATGAAACACATTCTCTTGTCGTGGAGTAGCGGGAAGGACAGCGCGTGGAGTCTGCATGTGCTGCGGCAGCGGGGCGAGTATGAGGTGGCCGGATTGTTGACTACGTTCAATGAGGAAGCGGATCGGGTGGCGATGCATGCGGTGCGGCGCGAACTGGTTGAAAAGCAGGCTGCGGCGGCTGGACTTCCGCTCTGGGCCGTTGCTTTGCCATGGCCGTGTTCGAACCAGCAGTATGAATCGCTGATGGCGGAGAGCTGTGCGAAGGCAGTGGGGGAAGGGATTGAAGGGATTGCGTTTGGAGATTTGTTTCTGGAAGATGTGCGCGCTTATCGGGTGAAGCAGATGAGTGGCACAGGTCTGGAACCGATATTTCCCGTGTGGGGGCTGCCGACGAAGGCTTTGGCGCGGGAAATGATTGCTTCGGGAATGCGAACGAAGTTGACTTGCGTCGATACCGAAAAACTTGATCGGTCGTTTGTGGGGCGGGAGTTCGATGAGGCTCTATTGGCGGATCTGCCCGAAGGGGTTGATCCGTGCGGAGAGCGTGGGGAGTTTCATTCTTTTGTGTATGCGGGGCCGATGCTGGATGGGGTGATCGAGACTTCGGTGGGTGAGACTGTGGTGCGTGATCAGTTTGTGTTTGCGGATTTGATTTCGAGGTGAGGTATCTTCGCTGGTTACGATGAAAGGGATCCCCTTCGGCTTCGCTCAGGGCAGGCTTTCGACTTCGTAGCTGGTTCGCGTTCGCGAAACCAGCTACTTCGCTCAGGATGAGAATTCCAAAATGACAGTCGCACAAAGATGACAACGTTTCAGATCTACGGCATCAGCGGCAGGATAAGGTGTGAGGGTAAATCGCGCGTACAGTGGATGCGCTGGGTGGCTGTCACGTAGTCGGAGGCGGCAGCTTTGTAAATGCTGGGGACGAATTTCTGCGGGTTGCGGTCGATGACGGGAAACCAGGTGGATTGGATCTGCACCATGATGCGATGGCCTTTGAGAAAGACGTGGTCGTGATCGCGCAACGAAATCTGCCATTCGGTGGGCTTGTTCGGTACGAGTGGATGCGGGTGTTCGAAGCTCTGGAGATAGCGTCCGCGGCGCACTTCCATCGCAATCGGTAATTCGTATCCGTTCAGCGATTGCGCGTATTGGCCGAGCTTCGGGCCATCGTCTTCTTTCCAATCGTTTTTCTGCGCGTTCTGCGGGAAGACATCGATCAACTTCACGATGAAATCGCTGTCGCTGCCGGAGGTTGAGGCGAAGAGCTCCGCTGCGAGCGGGCCGGTGACGGTGAGATCGTGATCGAGAGGTTCGCCGACGAACGTGAGCACATCAGGACGATTGTCGACGAAGCGCTGATCGGCAACTTCCCAGGTGCGCCAGTCGCCGGCGGGATAGGTTGGCGAGATCGGGCGCTGACGATAGGGCACGGGATTCGCCGGATCGGAGACGTATTCGCGATAGGACTTTGACTCTGCGGCATTCGGTGCGGTGAACGACAAGGTGCCGTCCTCGTGCAGATAGAGGTTAGTGGCTTTGGCCTCTTTTGGGGGCCAGGCTGCATAAGTCCGCCAGATGTTTGATCCGCTCTGAAATGTGCTCGCCTGCCAGGCTGGTTTTTCACCTTCACCGTGGAGGTAGTAACGGAAAAACGGGGCTTCGATGTTCTCACGGAACTCGCGGGCAGTTTCATGGCCTCCGAACGGGATCAGGCCGATATTGTCGCCTTTGGGCGACTGCCACTGGCCATGAAACCAGGGGCCGGCGACGATGAAATTTGTATGGTCGGGATCGTGCTCTTCTGCGTGGCGGAAAATCTGCCATGGTCCCCAGGGGTCTTCCTGGTCCCAGAATCCGGCGACATTGAGGTTAGGCACGGTTGAAGCGTGAAGCTGGTTGACCCAGGCTTCTTTCTTCCAGAAGTCGTCGTAGTCGGGATGGTCGATAGTGGAGTTCCAGTACGGAATGGAACCGTGAAGGTACTTCGCGTTGATGTTGGAGAGCGGGCCGAGATCGAGATACCACTGAAAAGTGTCGTAGGTCTCGAAATCGAAGTGCGTGTTCTTGTTTTTGTCGGCCTGCTCGAGAACTGCGTATTCGAAGTCGTAGCTTTCGCGTAGAGCGCCGTAGCGATGATCGTCATCGTTCATCCACTGATCGACGGGCGAGGCCTGCTCGCTGATGGCTTTCAGGGCGGGGTGCGGTTGGAGGAGAGTCAAAGCTGTAGTAAGTCCGTCGTAGGAAACTCCGAACATTCCCACCTTGCCATTGTTGTTGGGAACATTTTTGACGAGCCAGTCGATGGAATCGTAGGCGTCGGTGGTTTCGTTGGTTGCCTTGGGATCGTTCAAGTCGACTTCGGAAGAGAGTTTGAAAACACCTTCGGATTTGAAGCGGCCGCGAAGATTCTGGATGACAAAGATGTAGCCGTCTTGGGAGAACTCTTTTAACGGAGGCGGCATCTCGGTGGGAGACTTCTCGGGAACGCCATAGGGCGTGCGGCGGAAAAGGATAGGAAGCGGACTGTGCTGATGGTTTTTCCGGTCGTTTTCTTGATCGAGCGGCGTGAGAATTACGGTCTGGAGATGAATGCCGTCGCGCACGGGAATCATGACTTCCTGGAAATCAAATAGAGGCTTCGCTTCGGGTTGCGGCGCGGGTTGTTGAGCGGTTTGCGCGGCGGCTGAGATGAGAAGTAGAAGAGGGGAAATGGAACGCAGGCAGCGTCGCAACGGTGGTCCTCCGGGGATTTTCTTTCGAGTGAACTGAGGGCGCAGTATAACCAAGATAGGGTGGCGCGGCAAAACTGGATGCGGTGAAGTGGGAGATCTGCTTCGCGGCAGCTTCTCGCCGCGCTCTGGATGACAAAGGTGCGGGATCATTTTTATTTTTGGTCGCTTTATCCGCGAGAATTCATGGAAATCCGTGGCCCATTTATTTTTCTTGAGCAAGTCAGTTGCAATATCCTCAAGCAGCTGTGGTAAACTCGCCGCCGACTATTGCTTTGCGCTGTGGGGCGCGGCAATTCGCCGAGGAAATTCGTTTTCGTCCGGGAGGACTGGGGAATGGGCCTCGCGTTACTGGTCGTTATCTGGCTGATTACACTGGCCAGCACCTACTTTTTTGTCGCCAAAACCTGGTGGCTGCCAGTGGGAGCATCCGCGGCTACGGGATTCATCGACGGACAATTCGCACTCACGTTTGTGTTGATGGGAATTGTTTTTTTGGCCGCGCAACTCTCCCTGGGATATTTCGCATGGCGTTACCGGGATCAACCTTCCGCTCCCCCGGTCAAATACTCGCACGGCAATGTGAAACTTGAGGTGGTGTGGACGGTGCTGACCACCGTTCTGTTCGTCGGATTAAATCTGATGGGCAGTCGTGTATGGGCGAGCCAACGCTTCGATCAGGCGGGGCCGGGAGCGGTGCAGGTTGAAGTTACGGGCATGCAATTTGCCTGGTACTTCCGCTATCCGGGGCCGGATGGAAAATATGGCGCGACCAGTGTGAAGCTGATGGATCCATCGGCGGGCGGCGAAGCGGCGGTGGGACTGAATACTTCCGATCCAGCAGCGAAGGATGACGTGGTTACGGGCACGATGTTTTTGCCGGTGGATCGCGAAGTGGATGTGAGTTTGCGGGCGGTGGATGTGATCCACAGTTTCTTTGTGCCCAACCTGCGGTTCAAGCAGGATGCGGTGCCGGGATTGAACATTCACTTGCACTTCACGCCGACGGCGATTGGCGAATACGAGATTGCTTGCGCCGAGCTGTGCGGGCTCGGCCATTACAAAATGCACGGCATGGTACACGTCGTCAGCCAAGCGGATTTCGATAAGTGGCTGGCGGCACGGGAGGCGGAGAAACAATAACATGGCAACTTCAGTAACCGCGCATGCGCACGCTGCTCCTCAGGGGTTCATCCGGAAATATATTTTCAGCCTGGATCACAAAGTCATCGGCATTCAATATTTCTTTTTGGCGCTCACGGCGGTGTGGGTGGGAATGTTTTTGTCGCTGCTGATGCGGATTCATCTCTACTGGCCGGGCGTGAGTTTGCCGCTGGTGGGGGAGATCAAGCCGGAAACGTATCTCAGCCTGCTGACCATGCATGGCACGATCATGGTGTTTTTCGTGCTGACCACGGCACCGCAGGGCGGGTTTGGAAATTATTTTCTGCCGATTCAGATTGGGGCGCCGGACATGGCGTTTCCGGTGCTGAACATGATGTCGTTCTGGACGACGTTTATAGCGTTCGTCGTGATCATCGCAGCATTCTTCGTGAGTGGTGGGGCGCCGCTACATGGGTGGACGGGATATCCGCCGCTGAGCGCGGTGCAGTCGGCGGGGCCGGGCGAAGGGCTGGGCGCGGATTTGTGGATTACGAGCATTGCGATTTTTTGTCTGGCGTCGCTGATGGGCGCGCTGAATTTTCTGACGACTACGCTCGACATGCGCGCCAAGGGCATGACCATGATGCGCATGCCGTTGACCGTGTGGTCATGGTTCATCACGGCGATTTTGGGATTGCTGGCGTTTGGTGTGCTGCTCTCCGCTGGAATTTTGCTGTTGATGGATCGCAATCTGGGCACGAGTTTTTATGTGCCGCTGGTGGTGGTCAATGGGCAGGTGATGGGGCATAAGGGCGGGTCTCCGCTGCTGTGGCAACATCTGTTCTGGTTCTTTGGGCATCCGGAGGTTTACATCGCGATTCTGCCGGGGATGGGCGTGGCGTCACAAATTTTATCGACGTTCTCGCGCAAGCCGATTTTTGGTTACAAGGCAATGGTTTACGCCATGCTCGCGATCGGATTTTTTGGATTCATGGTGTGGGGCCACCACATGTTCATGAGTGGCATGAGTCCGTATTCGGCTTTCGCGTTTTCCCTGCTGACCATGTGCATTGGCGTGCCTTCGGCGATTAAGACATTCAACTGGCTGGGCACGATGTATAAGGCGCGCATTCGATTTCAGACTCCGATGCTCTATGCCATCGGGTTCGTTTCGCTCTTTGTCTCGGGCGGATTGAGCGGGCCGTTCCTGGCGCAGCCGGTGCTCGACATCCAGTTGCACGATACGTATTTCGTGGTCGGACATTTTCATCTGATCATGGGGGTGGCTGCGATCTTTGGAATGTTTGCGGCGACTTATTATTGGGTTCCGAAAATGTTTGGGCGGATGATGAATGAGAAGTGGGGGAGAATTCATTTCTTCCTGACGCTGGCCGGCACTTACGCGATTTTTATGCCGATGCATTATCTGGGGATCGCGGGCGGGACGCGGCGGTATTCGCAATACACGGAAGTGGCGTACTTGCAGAAGCTGATGCCGCTGCATCAGTTCATGACGTATGCGGCGATCATCACGATTGCGGCGCAGTTTATTTTTGTGATCAATCTGTTCTGGAGCATTTTCAAGGGGCCGAAGGCGAGCGACAATCCCTGGGAGGCAACTACTTTGGAGTGGACCACGGCTACGCCGCCTCCTCATGACAATTTTGGCGGAGTGACGCCGGTGGTGCATAACGGTCCTTATGAATATGGAGTGCCGGGGGCGGCAAGGGATTTTGTGATGCAGACGGACCCGGCGGCGGGAGTGAGGCATTAGGGCGGTGACCTCAGCGGCTAAAGCGTTTCTGGGGAGTGGGGGGATTAAATCGCGGCGCTGAAGCGCTGCGCCACCCAAAAGCGGTGGAGCGATTCGGACCAAAACCGATGTGGATGATTCGGCATCAGAAGTAATTATGGCGACTTACGTTCCAAGCAGTCCGGTTAGTCAGTTGGGTAGTGGTGGCGGTGTGCCTCGGCCTCCGGAGGGCGGCGGCGATGATGGAAGATATCCGGATTCGAATTTGCCGGATTATGGAGCGCGCCTGCGAAGGGCGCGGCTGGGGCTGATCTGCGCGATTGCAACCGTCAGCATGGTGTTTGTTTCGCTGACGAGCGCTTATGTGGTGCGGCGGGGGCTGCCGACTTTTGACGATGCGTCGCGAACTTATTTTCGCGATTGGGGCTCGGTGCAGCTGCCATGGCTGCTGCTGGCGATCAATACCGTGCTGCTTTTAGTCAGCAGTTTCACGATGGAGAAGGCGCGACGGGATATTACGCGGAATGCGGCGCTGGCCCCGGTGCGATCGATACCCGGCGTTTCGCTCGGAGAAGAAGCGAATTTTCCCTGGCTGGGCGTGACGGTTTTTCTGGGATTTGGATTTCTGATTGGGCAGTGGATGGCCTGGGGTGAACTGAAAGCGCGGGGATTTCTTGTAAATACGAATCCCGACAGTTCCTTCATTTATTTACTGACGGCGGCGCACGCTGTGCACCTGGCCGGAGGAATTATTGCGTTGCTGTGGGCTGGGGCGACTTCCCTGCTGCATCGGCCGATCGAAGGACGGCGCATTGTGGTGGATGTGACGGCATGGTACTGGCATTTTATGGCGGTCCTGTGGATTTACGTTTTTGCGTTGTTGGGGTTTGTGCAATAGGGCGGTGACTAAGTCGATCGACGTTTCACGCGAGTTGCATAGGTCCTTCGGCGGGCAAAGAACGCCCCCCTCAGGATAACAGTGAAAGGGGAGACTGGGAATGGCTGAAGCCACGCTGCAACACACGGCCGCTGTCGGACACGAACCGGCGGGAGAGTTCGAAGCGCCGCTGTTTGGGGCTTACTCGAAAAAAGTGGGGATGTGGCTGTTTCTGGCCTCCGACTCGCTGACTTTCGGCGCGCTGCTGTTTGCTTTCAGCTACAACCGAATCTATACGGCATGGCCGACTCCCTTTGGCAAAGAGAGCATCATCAACGCGACGATCATGACGGCGTGCCTGCTCTCGAGTTCGCTGACCATGGTAATGGCGGTGTTTGCGGCGCAGCGGAATGACCGGGCGTGGACGCGGAACTGGCTGCTGGCGACCATGGCGTTTGGCACGGCCTTCATTGTGTTGCACGGCATGGAGTGGACGCACTTGATCCACGAAGGGTTGACGCTGCCAGGATTTCCGAAATCGGTTGAGCACGGCGCGGGCGACTACGCAACCATTTCGTCGGGCGTGCCGCAGTTTGCCGCGACTTTCTTTGGACTCACCGCAATGCACATGCTGCACGTCACGATTGGCGTGATCTATTTGGGTGTGGTGGCGCTTCGGAAATGGTTTCTGCCGATTCTGGGCGTGATCTGGCTGGGCGCGTATCTAGCGATTCCGGCGGACAATGTTTTTCATTATGGCGTTCATGCTTTGTTGCTGGGATTAATTGTTTCGGCAATCATTCTTTTTCTGAAACCTAAGGATTACGACGCGCACGATGTTGAGGTGTCGGGTCTGTACTGGCATTTTGTGGATCTAGTGTGGATGTTTATTTTTCCGCTGGTTTATTTGATGTCGACGAAGGTGTAGGGCAAGTTCCATAGGTCCTTCGCGCGAACTACGCGCTCTGGATGACAACGCGGAGTAGGGGGGAGCCGATGCATGATGTGGCGAAGCACGACGACAGCAAGGGGCAATACTTCTGGGTTTGGGGCGCGCTGCTTTTTCTGACTGCGATTGAGGTCTGGCTGGGCTACCGGCAAATATTCCAACCGGTGCGCATGCTGCAGGTGTTGCTGCTGTTGTCGATCATCAAGTCAGCGCTGATCATTGGATATTTCATGCATTTGAAATTCGAGAAGGCGATCATGCGGTGGATGATCGTGATCTCAGTGACGGCATGTTTTGTGATTATGTACTTCTTCTTTTTTCCGGATGCAGGGCGAATTTTGCGGCTCGGAGTAAAGTGACGCGATGAAGTTTGTTTTGAAACAGATTCGTACGGTCGTGATGATGCTGGTGGTTTGCGTTTGCACGGTTCCCGCGCTGGGGCAAGGGTGCGCGATGTGCAATGCGAATGCCCGGGCCACGCCGAAAGAGGGACAGCAGGCGCTGAATCGGGCGGTGCTGGTGCTGCTGATTCCTCCGGTGGGATTTATGCTGGTGGGCGTTGGATTGGCGTTTCGGTATGGAAGAAAGCGGGACCGGGAGCAGGATTAGGTTGTAAGTGCTTCGCGGCGAGGTAGATTCCGTTTACGGTCAGTTTGACCCTCCAGATTTTCTTTCGCTCGTGGAAAATTGTCGAGCTTCCGCTCGACGGACAGCCGAGGGCGGCTGTCCCCACATGTTCTCCCCTCACTCTGCTTTATAATAGAAGATTCGGCATAGGCCGCGGATAGCGTTGGGAGCGCTCCGGGCGAGTTCGATGCCGGATCGGCTAACGATGTCTGAATCATTACCTACGGAAAGCATTATTGTTCGCGGCGCCCGGGTTCACAATCTCAAGAACATTGATTTTGAGGTTCCGCACAACACCTTGACGGTGGTGACGGGTGTGTCGGGTTCGGGGAAATCCTCGCTTGCGTTCGACACCATTTATGCGGAAGGGCAGCGGCGGTATGTCGAGTCGCTGTCGGCATATGCGCGGCAGTTTCTGGAGCGCATCGAGAAGCCGGACGCCGATTCGATCGACGGCATCGCTCCGGCGGTAGCGATCAAGCAGAAAAATTCGACGCGGAATCCGCGATCCACGGTGGCAACGGCAACAGAGATTTACGATTACTTGCGTTTGCTGTTTGCGCGCGTGGGACGGACCTACTGTGCGAACTGCGGGCAGGAAGTGAAAAAAGATACGGTCGACGAGATTGCGGACACGGTGTTGGCGCTCGATCCGGAGACGCGAGTGCAGGTTGTGTTTCCGTTGCAGCCCGCAGGCGCTGCGGCGCAGGAACCGGAGAAGAAAACGCGAGGGCGCAAGTCGAAGAAGGCTGCCGCACCCGATACGGGTTTGACCGAGCAGATGAAAACGCGGCTGTTCGATCTACGCAAGGGTGGGTTTAACCGGCTATATCAGGCAGGGCAGGTGGTGGAGTTTTCGACTCCTGAATCCCTACTGGATCTTCGCTTCGATCAGCCTGTGTTTATGCTGGTGGACCGGCTGACTGTTTCAGCGGAATCGCGAGCGCGCATTGTAGATGCGGTGGAGACTGCGTACCGGGAATCCGGAGAAGTAATTTTTGATCTGCCTCCGCACGACGATCAGCCGGCGCGGCAGTTGCGATTTGCGCAGAGGTTCGAGTGCAAGAATTGCCATCTTCGTTATGAGGAGCCGGAGCCGAGATTATTTTCGTTCAACAATCCTTACGGGGCATGCGCACGCTGCCAGGGATTTGGCAATACGATTGATTTCGATCTTGACCTGGTGATTCCCAACAAAAGCAAAACTTTGGGAGAAGGTGCGATTGATCCGTGGAACAAGCCCAAGTACCGGCCGGTGTTTACGGAAATGAAGCGCTTTGCCAAGCAGGAGAATATCCCGCTGGATGTGCCGTGGGCAGAGCTAGACGCTGAACAACAGGAACTGATTCAAGAGGGAGATGACAAGTTCCTGGGAATCCGCGGATTCTTTCAGTATTTAGAGCGGAAGAAATATAAGTTGCACATTCGCGTGTTCCTGAGCCGGTATCGCGGGTACTCGACTTGCCCGGAATGCAAGGGGTCTCGGCTGCGGCTGGAGGCACGACAGGTAAAGATTAACGGAAAGAATATTTGCGACGTATGCGCAATGACGGTGGAAGATGCCGCGAAATTCTTTGGGGGAGTTGAGCTGAGTCCGGAAGAGGCGGAAATTGCGGAGCGGCTACTCGAGGAAATTCGTGAGCGGCTGCGGTTTTTGAATGACGTAGGGCTGGAGTATCTGACGCTTGACCGTCTGTCATCGACGCTGTCCGGCGGTGAAGCGCAGCGGATTCAGCTGGCGACATCACTAGGATCAAGACTCGTGGGAACGCTTTATGTGCTGGATGAGCCGTCGATCGGCTTGCACAGCCGCGACACTCACCGGCTGATCAAAATCCTGCAGGACTTACGTGATTTGGGCAATACGATTCTGGTGGTGGAGCACGATCCGGATATTATGCGGACAGCGGATCGCATTCTTGACCTTGGTCCGGGCGCGGGAGAGAACGGCGGGAACCTGGTGGCGGCGGGAACCTACGATGAGATCTTGCGGAATCCGGCGTCGCTGACGGGGCGCTATCTGGCTGACGATTTGCGGATCCAGATACCTGCGGTGCGGCGACAGCCGGGGACGCAGCAGATCGCGATCAAGGGTGTGCGTGCGAATAATCTCAAGGGAATCGACATTTGTATTCCGTTGAATATGCTGGTCGCGATCACGGGAGTTTCGGGCTCGGGGAAATCCACGTTACTGCATCAGGTTTTGTATCAGGCCTTGGGTGAAGCGAAGGGTCAGCAGGTGAGCGGTGCGGCGCGGGGAGCGGCCACTTGGGAGAGTCTGGAGGGCGATCAGTTTATTGATGAAGTGGTGCTGGTGGATCAATCTCCGATTGGGCGAACGCCGCGGTCGAATCCGGTGACTTATATCAAAGCGTTTGATTGCATCCGTGAACTTTTTGCGGCGCTGCCGGAAGCGAAGAAGCGCGGGTTCACGGCGGGGCATTTTTCCTTCAATATTCCGGGCGGGCGATGCGAGACTTGTCAGGGCGATGGCACGGTTACGGTGGAGATGCAATTTCTCGCCGACGTGGAATTGATTTGCGAAGAGTGCAAGGGCGCGCGATATAAATCCCAGGTGCTCGAGGTTCGGTACCGGGGCAAGAATATTCACGAGGTATTGAACCTGACGGTGAAAGAGGCACTGAAGTTTTTTGCCGAGGCGCCCAAGGTGACCGAGAAGCTGCGCGTGCTGGAAGAAGTTGGCCTGGGATATTTGCGGCTGGGGCAATCGGCGACAACTCTCTCGGGAGGCGAGGCGCAGCGCATGAAGCTGGCTGCACATCTGCAGCCGGCAGGGCGTGAGATTGGGCGTGCGAATTCTGACAAAGCAGACGAGGCTCGGCGGCGCAGGCGGCTGCTTTACATTTTTGACGAGCCGACCACGGGATTGCACTTTGATGATGTCAGCAAACTTCTGGCGGCCTTCCGCCGTCTGATCGATGCGGGTGGTTCCATTCTTGTGATTGAGCACAATCTGGAAGTCATCAAAACGGCGGACTGGGTGATCGATCTTGGACCGGAGGGCGGCGCACGCGGAGGAAAGATTGTAGGGGCGGGAACGCCGGAGACGATTGCCAAAATGCCTGGTTCCTACACCGGGAAATATCTGGCTCACCTTCTGAACGGCAGAAGTGGCAATGGTGACGCGGCGGCGCGCTCCAATGGGCGCAGGTAAAGGTTTCGTTCTACGCGGCCTGGTGTTTGCGGCGGTGGGTGGCTGCGCGTTTGCGATTGCGCAGGATGCGAATCCGCCTGCCGCGCCTCCTTCAAAGCAGTCTTCGAGTTCTCACCGATCAAGCCATCACATTCAGGTTCCCGTTGAAGATTCGTCCACTGAGTCGCCCGAGCTCAGGCTGGCGGAGGGTGAGATCGAAAAACGCGAATACGCCGACGCTGAGCTGCTTCTGCGAAAGTTAGTGGAAAAAGATTCGACGAGCTATGTGGCGTGGTTCGATCTGGGATTCGTCGAAAATGCCTTGGGCAAGGTTGATGAGTCGATTGCGGCTTATCGGAAGTCGGTCGCTGCCAAGCCGGATGTTTTCGAGTCGAACCTCAACCTTGGGTTGCAACTGGCCAAGACCGGGCAGGCGGATGCAGAAACGTTTTTGCGGGCCGCGACCAAGCTGAAACCTACCAGTCATGCAGATGAGGGTCACTACCGCGCGTGGCTTTCGCTGGGGCAGACGATAGAGAAAGACAGGCCAGAAGAGGCTCTGGAAGCTTACCGGCAAGCGGCGGAGCTTCAACCAAAAGAGGCGGAACCGCATGCTTATGCGGGAGAGATTTTCGAGAAAGAAAATAAATTCGCCGACGCTGAGCGGGAATATAAGCAAGCTCTCGAGTTGGATTCCCATTCCACGGATGCAGTCATGGGTCTCGCTAATATCTACATGCGAGGCCATCGTTTTCCGGAAGCCGAGGATTATCTTAAAAAGTTATTGGCGGAACATCCGAGCGAGGCGCCGGTTCACATTCAGTTAGGGCGAGTGCTGGCTGCCGAGGGAAAGACCGATGCGGCAATTGCCGAGCTGCAGGCCGGAGTTAAGCTTTCGCCTGGGGATTACGCTGTGCAACGCGAACTGGCGGAGTCGTATTCCACCAGCGGAAGGAACGAACTGTCGGAAGCGGCTTATCGCGCCCTGCTGAAGGCCCATCCCAACGATGGTGAGTTACACCGGCGCCTGGGCGAGACCTTGCTGCCACAGAAGAAATTTCCCGAAGCGCAGCAGGAATTTCTTATTGCGGTGAAACTCAAACCCGACCTGGGAGAAGCTTACGGCGGGCTTGCGTTCGCGGCCGGAGAGAATAAGAATTATGCGCTCACCATTCGCGCGCTGGATGCGCGAAAGAAATTTCTGCCGGACGTCGCCATTACTTATTTTATGAGGGCGTCTGCGTACGACCACTTGCGGGACTTCAAGAATGCCGCGGTCAACTACCACCTCTTCCTCAATACTGCCCAGGGGAAGTATCCTGATCAGGAGTGGCAAGCGAAGCATCGGCTGATTGCCATTGAACCGAAGAAATAGCCGCGATCGGCGGAAACGGTATTGGGATGTCGCGTTCAAGAATCTCGCAAGTGGCGGTAGCGGCTCTTGTCCTGGGTATGGCAGTCACGCTTTTCGCGTTGAAGCGAGATCAGCCGACGCTTGAGGAACTGAAGGCTCGGGTCGGCACGGCCAGCGTTGCAGACCGCCCGCAGCTATGCCTACACGTCGCAGAGGAACAACTTAAGAATGCAGCAGATTTTTATTCTGCCGGTGAGAGCGAAAAGGCGCAGGCCGCTCTGACGGATGTAGTGGCCTATGCCCAGTTGGATCGGGATTACGCGATCCAGTCGCACAAGCACGAAAAGCAGAGTGAGATTGCGATCCGCAAGATGGTGCGGAAGCTGACCGATATGAAGCACACGGTCACTCGCGACGAACAAGCGCAATTGCAAAGCACGATCGAACAACTGGAGAAGGTGCGCGACGATCTGTTGGCGGCGATGTTCCCCAAGGGAGGTAAGAAGTGACCTCTGGCTTGCGGTCTCACATCTGTCTGGCCGTGGCGGTTCTATTGACGACGGCCGCCTGGGCGCAGCGCCATCATGATCCATTCACTTCGGCGGAGATTGATCAGATCCGCGACGCCAGTTGGGAACCTCAACAACGGCTCGCGCTCTATTTGAAATTTGCCAGAGCGCGGCTGGTGACGCTGGAGCAGATGCGCAGCGATCCGAAGACCAAGGGCCGGACGCAACAAACGCACGACAAGTTGGACGACTTCCTGCTGATCTACGACGAACTGAACGACAATATCGATACTTATATCGATCGCAGGAACGACATTCGCAAACCGCTGAAGTTAGTTATCGACGCTGACACGGAGTTTCAGGCCAAGTTGCTTGGGTTGAAAGATGCAGCGGGGGTGCCCCCAGAAGAAGCGAAGCAGTATGAATTCATCCTGAGCAACGCGCTCGATACGGTGAACACGTCGGCGGAAGATCATCGCAAGCTGCTGGACGAACAGGAAGAAGCGAGCAAACACAAGAAGAAATTTGAGAAGGCGACGAGTGGCAAGCCGGAGTGAGGCCGCCGGTGTTGGGATAGGCTGTCGAGCTTCGCTCGACTGGACAGCCCCTTCGGCTCCGCTCAGGCAGCTTGAGTGGCTGTCCGCACACGAGCACTCTTGAAACTAAGTTTCTCGTGCTAATCTGGGCTCACTGTGCGTGAGGGATTGCTCGACATTTTTCATGAGGAGCACCGGCAGCTGCGTCCGGGGACGGCGGCGCCGGAGTTCAAGATCGAATTTTTTGCTTTCGCCAACGTCAATAATACGATTCGGCTGCGCGAGGGCAGGCTGCTGGTAAGACTTTCTGACTTGCTGGAAGGCTCACCAGACGGGGTGGTGCGAGCCATCGCCCACATTCTGCTGGCGAAAATGTACCGCAAGCCGATTGATCGCGGGCACGCGGCGCGCTATCGAAAATATGTGGGCAGTCGTGAGGTGGCCAGCAAGGCGCATCTCGTCCGGCAGATGCGCGGACGCAAGCGGCTGCACTCTCCTCAAGGGCGCGTGTATGATCTCGACGCGGTGTTTGAAGATCTGAACCGGCGATTTTTTCACGGACTGCTGGGACGGCCGCGCATGAGTTGGAGTCCGACGAAAACGCGGCGGATTTTGGGGCACTACGATCCTGCGCACAATGCGATTGTGATCAGCCGCATCTTTGACCAGTTCCTGGTTCCTCGCTACGCGGTGGAATACATTGTGTACCACGAGATGCTGCACTTGAAGCATCCGGTGAAGTTGCGCGGCAGCCGAAGATGCGTGCACTCGGCGGAGTTTCAGGCGGAGGAAACGTTGTTTCCGGAGTTGGAGCGGGCCAATGCGTTTTTGAAGAGGTTATGAGTGATATCGCTGTTTTCGCCAGCCGTGAGTTCATTGACCTGCCCGTAGGCGGGGGGATTAAAAGGAAGGAAAGTCACCCGCAGATTTCGCCGTGGCGCGATGTTTTTGGAGCAGCGACGCCGTCGTTTCTGTGAGCATCTTAACGAAGTACCCAATGAAGAGAACCATGTCCGTTATGATTCCCAAATGTGTGGTCTCAACTCCGTAGCAGTTCTTCACTGCGTCGCCCGCGACGAACAAAATCCAACGCTCGGAAGAGTCTGGAAGCTCCGATTTTGCACGAGCGAACGTATCATCGTATTCAGTAAACCGCTTCAAGTACCGCTCTACCAGTTTCCCGGCAACGATGGGAGGCGTCCCTTGGAGCAGAAACGATTGGCGATAAACTTCAAGGGCCTTGCCTATGATTGCAAATACCGCCGTGTTAGAGGGCGATAGTTTTCGTAGGGTCAGAACCGCTGAGTAGAAGGCGACTTTCTCCAACTCGGCTCCGGCAGCGGCACGCTTTTCGGGAGATAACTCACGATGGATAGGCCCCAGGAAGTTAGATTTGTTGATTGCCGACTGCATCCGGTAAAACTGTCGCACCGAAAATGCTATATCCTGCGCTATGTCCTTCGCTTTAACCACGTCTCTCGGGCCGAAGGCGGCTCCGCACTTCTGACAGAACTGCGTCCCTTCCTCGTATATCATCGGGCAATTGAAGCATACCCTGAACTCTCGCTCTATTTCAGGACGACAGCCGCCGCAGAACACCTGCTCATCTTCCGGCATGAACTCCTTTCCGCAGTGCATGCACTTTAGACGTCCGGCGTCAGTGATGTTGTTCCAGTAATAGTATTCCTCAGCAATTGGCTCTGCGGAGATCGCTAACGTGACGAAATCATACGGCACGCCCATTCCTGATTCTATGGCGCGACCAAATTCGCGCAAGTCCTCCGGCGGAAAATTGTGATCCGAAAGCATTAGACTTTTTGCTCGGTCTATGATTGTCGTTGGAACTGTTCCGCACGTGTCGCATGGCGTAAAGGCCCCGAACTTCTCTACCCCACAGAAAATGCAAATCGCCAGGGTCATAGCACCTCTTGCCGACTGATCCGCCAATCAGAAAACGTGGTCAGTGTTTCAAGCGGAGTCCTTTGCAACGCCTGTGCGAGTCTGGGCATGGCAAATCGTCTTCCACGACAAAAAGACGGGCTGCAATCAGATCGTCAATAACACTCGTAACGGCCTGCATCGTGTTTCGGTTTCGACTGCGTTGCCGGAGCCAATAATCAAGTGAATGCGGTTTACGATGCTTCGCCATCACTACCTTACTTGCGCCTATGATTATGTAGTCGCGTGGCGGCCTGAAGGCGCGGATGTAATCTACGAGGTCGTGTTCATTGAAAACAGCGCCACCGCCAAAGGGCAGACCGATCATCGACTAATGTTACTCCCCGCTGATACGTTCGGCATGCGCGTGGCTACGACTTCCGCTGCAAAATAAATGATTGGTGAGAAAACGCGATTACACTAAGTAGCCGCCCGTTTAATCCCATATTTCCCCGTGTGATGCACATCACGCGCGTTTGTGACCTGGCGGATTGACGGCCCCGGCGCTGGGGGAATATCCTTGAAGTTGAAAATGAAATTCATTTTCAAAATTGATTGTGCTTTCAAGAATTGAGAGTTGGACCTCGGGAGATCCTTCGCTCCGCCTGAAAAACGGCTGCGCTCAGGATGACGCCGGGGAGGTTCGATCGGTCATATAGATCGGTCATATAAAGGTAACGCACACATGCTGCAAGCTTTCATTATCACGTTGCGCGAGGGGGTCGAGGCCGCCCTTATCGTGGGAATCACGTTGGCCTATCTAGCCAAGATTGGCCGGAACGATCTGCGCAAGGCGGTGTATGCGGCGCTGGGTGCGGCATTTCTGGGCAGCATCGGCGTGGCGGTTGTGATTTCCCGGCTCAATCTGAATGAAGATGTGTTCGAGGGCTGGGTCATGCTGGTGGCCGCCTTCTTCGTCATCACCATGGTTATTTTCATGATGAAAACGGGAAAGAAGATGAAAGGCGAGATCGAGGGCAAGATCGGCCTACTGGCGGGAAACGATGCCTGGATCGGCCTGTTCTTTTTTGTATTTTTGATGGTGCTGCGCGAAGGCGCGGAAACCGTGCTGATTCTCTCGGCTGTTTCTTTGAACTCGACCGAGTTGATGAGTTTTTTAGGGACCCTGGGCGGGGTTATCGCGGCAGTGGCCTTTGGCGTGATGTTTGTGAAAGGCAGCGTACGGATCAATCTGCAGAAATTTTTCCGGGTCACGACAGCGATTCTGTTCCTGGTGGCGGCGCAGTTGATCGTCGCGGGGCTGCATGAGTTGTCGGAGAGTGGAGTGATTCCGTCATCGAAGCGGGAGATGGCGCTGATTGGGCCGATTGTCCGCAATGATCTCTTCTTCTTTGTCACGGTTCTGGCGCTGGCGGCTTTGATGGTGTTATTCGATGCCAAGCGGCGCGAGCCTTTGGCGGTGCCGGCCTCGGCGGCTGAACGGCGCAAGGCCGCGTGGTCTGCGCGCAAAGAGCGCCTCTGGATGGCATCGGTTTACGTTTTCTCGTTTCTATTTATTGCCATGCTGACGGCGGAGTTTGTCTATGCCAAGAGCCAGAGCGCTCTGTCGCCGGCAACGGAGGTCACTTTTATTAATGGTCAAGTGACGATTCCGCTGGCGCAGGTTTCAGACGGCGATCTGCATCGTTACCAGGCTCAGGAAAATGGCACGCCCATTCGCTTCTGGCTTTATCAGAAGCCGGATGGAAAGATCGCCACGGTATTCGATGCTTGTCAGATTTGTGGCGCGGTCGGCTTCTACAAGTCGGGAAACGGAGTGATTTGCAAGAACTGCGCGGCGCCGATTAATCCCCAGTCGGTGGGCACGGCGGGCGGATGCAATCCGATTCCTTTGAAGGCGACGCAGACAGCAGACTCCGTGATCATTCGAGAGGCGGACATCGCGGCTGGGAGCCGCGTGTTCGAGAAGCAATAAATGTTCGTCCGGCTGGTTTACGAATCGTTCCGCCGGCAGAAGCGGCGGAAATTGCTGGCCGGCGCTGCTATTACCCTGGGCGTTACGGTTGCCACGGCGATGATTGCGGTCGCGACGGATATTGGCGACAAGATCAATCGCGAACTGCGAACCATAGGCGCGAACCTGGTAGTGACTCCTCAAGAAGATACGCTGGATGTAGAAATTGGCGGCGTTAATTTGAAGCCGCCGAGCGATGGCGCGTTCCTGAATGAAGCTGATCTGCCCAAGATCAAGGGAACGTTCTGGCATAACAACATCACCGCATTTGCGCCCATGCTACCGGTGAATGCCACGCTGCAGCGCGACGGCAAAACCGAAGACCTCACTTTGCTCGGCACTTACTTTGCAAAACCGGTTGCGTTTGGGAAAGAAGAATTCAGCACGGGTGTGCGGTCGACTTATCCGTGGTGGAGGGTTTCGGGAGCGTGGCCGGATGATTCTTCTCACGACGTTTTGCTGGGAGAGCGGCTGGCGGCGAAGCTTTCGGCCAAGGCTGGTGCTTCTCTTGAGGTTTCAGGCCGACCGTTGCGTGTAAGCGGAATTCTTTCAACCGGCGGCGCGGAAGACGATGAGGTAGTGGCGCCGATTGCTTTGGCGCAGGAAATTCTTGGCCGGCCGGGCGCGGTGCGGCGGGTGTACGTCAGCGCGCTGACCAAACCGGAGGATGCGCTGGCGCGGCGCGATCCTAAGAGCATGTCGGGGCCGATCTACGACCGCTGGTATTGTTCGCCGTATCCACAGTCGATTGCATTTCAATTGCAGGAAGCGATTCCGCACTCGCATGCGGAACAGATTCGGCAAGTGGCGCAGAATGAGGGCGCGGTGCTGACTCGCATCGAAGGTCTGATTTTTCTGGTTACGCTGGCAGCGTTGTTTGCGTCGGCGCTGGCGGTTTCGGCGGCGATGGCCACGGCGATTTTTGAGCGGCGCGCGGAAGTGGGGCTGATGAAGGCTTTGGGCGCGGGAAAGGTTGCGGTAGCGTCGGTCTTTTTTGCCGAAGCGATGCTGCTTGCTCTATTCGGCGGCTTGGTTGGCTTTGCGGCTGGTGGGCTGTTAGCGCGCGAGATTGGACGATCCATTTTCAATTCACAGATCACGATTGCGCCAGTGCTGCTTCCGGTGATCCTGGTGATTGCCGTGATTGTAACTTTTGGAGGAAGCGCGGCGGCAATTCGAAAAGCAGTGGGGCTCGATCCAGTGTTCGCGTTGCGGGGTGAACTGTGAGCGAGAGCAACCCTCACATCGCGCAGGGTGTTGCCGACAGGCGGGAGAACGCGCCACATACTTCGATGTTCGTGCGCATGTTGTTGCGTGCCGCGGTGCTGCGGCGGGGGCGTGCGGCCTCCGCGCTGTTTGCCATGGTGGTAGCCGCGGCGGTTGCGACGGCGATGCTGAATTTGTACGTGGACGTGCAGGCCAAGCTGCGGCGCGAGTTTCGCAACTATGGGGCAAACATTATTCTTGTGGGGAAAGATGGAACTTCCTTTCCCGCCGATGCCGTTGCTCGCGCCGAGTCAGTAGTCGCGGGGCGGGGCGTAGTTGCGCCATTCGCGCTGGTGGTTGCGCGCACCGGCGATGGCCAGCCCATCGTGGTCGCAGGAGCAGATTTTGAGCGAGTTCGGCAACTGGATCGCTGGTGGTCGGTGAGCAACTGGCCGGCGGCGCCGAAGCAGGCGCTGGTGGGGGTACGCGCGCTGCTGGTTGTTTCTCCGAAGAATCAGCCTTTCGATTTGAGTTTTCAGGGACACACCATTTCTCTAACGACCGCTGGTACGGTGCAGACGGGCTCGGCGGAAGACAGCCGGGTTTATCTTTCGCTGGCGGATTTTGTTTCGTGGACAGGGGTGCAGCCCTCCACCGTGGAAGTTGCGGCTACCGGATCGCCAGAGGATATCGACTCGATCATGCGTCAGCTGCAACAGGCGATTCCGATGGCTGAGGTTCGTCCAGTGCGGCAGATCATGGAGGGTGAAGCGCGCGTGCTGGGTAAGACTCGATCTACGTTGCTGGCTGCGGCGGCGCTGATTATCTTGACGGCTGCATTGTGTGTGCTCTCCACGCTGATGGGATGGGTGTTTGACCGGCGGCGCGACTTTGCCATCATGAAGGCGCTGGGCGCTTCCGACCGCTTGCTGAATGGATTTTTCGCGGCGGAAGCCGCGGCTCTGGGTGCGACCGGCGCTTTGATCGGATTTGTTTTGGGCGTTGGCATTGCCGCCTGGATTGGGCGGGTGAATTTTCATGCTCCGGTGGTGCCGCGATTCAGCGTCTTGCCGCTTGTGCTGGCTGGTAGCATCGTGGTGACGCTGCTTTCGGCGATTCTGCCGATCTCGCTGTTACGGCGGGTGCAGCCGGCGGTCATCTTGAGGGGAGAGTGAAATGATTCAGATTAAAGACGTCACCAAACTCTATCCCGCCAAGGCCGCGGGAAACGAGAACAGTAACGGCAAGGATGGTCAGAGTGGCGCGATTCATGCTCTGGACCATATTTCGTTGCATGTGGCGCAAGGCGAGTGGCTTTCGATCATGGGGCCTTCAGGCTCGGGCAAATCGACGCTGGTGAATCTGATTGGCTGCCTGGACCGGCCGACATCCGGTGAAATCTGGCTGGATGGGCAAAATGTGGCGGGGATTTCGGCGGGCGAATTGAATCGCGTGCGCGCGGAAAAGATTGGATTCATCTTTCAGCAGTTTCATCTCATCCCGTTTCTCACGTCGGTTGAGAACGTGATGCTGGCGCAGTATTTTCACAGCATGACCGATGAGAAAGAGGCGATCGACGCGTTGACACGCGTGGGTCTTGGCGACAGGGCTCATCATTTGCCATCGCAGCTTTCAGGCGGAGAGCAGCAGCGGGTCTGCATTGCGCGCGCGCTGATTAACGACCCCAAAATTATTCTTGCCGATGAGCCGACTGGTAACCTCGATGCTCTGAACGAAGAGCTGGTGTTGCGCCTGCTGCGGGAATTTCATCAGCAGGGCAGGACAATCGTGATGGTGACGCACGATCCGGTTGTGGCTCGGCTAGCGGACCGCCGCATTGAATTTCATCATGGCAAAATCGCCTCGCAGGAAGTTTTTGCCATGGCCGATGAGGAGCAATTCGACGAGGTGCTCGAAGAACTATGGGTGCTCGAAGAGCACGGGGAGATTGCCGAAGTTGAGCGCATGGAGGTTCATGGCGCGCTGCCCGTGAGCCTGGCGATTGAAAAAATGATTCCGATGGGGCTGGTGGCTTCGTCGCCGCATCCGCCGATGGAACACGGGCACAAGCCATTCGTGAATCCTTGCCATGATGCTCTGAAGCCGGTCGCGGCGTCGGTGGGAGACGGGACTTTGATCGTTGAACTCACGCCGCGCGGGCGCGAGCGGGCGGGAAGCATTATCCGGCGTCATCGTTTGGCGGAGCGCTTATTTACTGACAGCCTGGCGATGGACAGCGAGTCTGAGATCGAGCAGCAGGCTTGCAAGTTCGAGCATATTCTTTCGCCGGAGGCGACGGATAAGATCTGTACTTTCCTGGGGCATCCGCGCACTTGCCCGCACGGGGCGGCGATTCCCCCGGGGGCGTGCTGCGGCAAAAGCGCTGAGATCGCTGGAGGCGCGGTTTCCAGTTCGGCCCACCAAACGCGTGCTTAGTTCCAGTAAAACCTTTGACCACTAAGGTCACTAAGGTACACGAAGGAAAATCTCTGACCTCGCGGCGTCCTACGATCGGCGTATTCGATTCCGGCTTCGGTGGACTTACCGTCCTTAAAGCTTTACTTGAGCTTATTCCTGACGCCGATTATCTCTACTTTGGCGACACGGCGCGCCTTCCATACGGATCAAAGTCCGTGGAAACAGTGGCCCGCTATGCGGTGGAGGCGGCGCACTATCTCGAAGAGCACGGGGCAGCGCTGCTGGTGATTGCGTGCAACACCGCAACGGCGCTGGCCTTGGACCGCATCACAGCCGATGCACACGTGCCGGTTGTAGGCGTGGTCGAGCCGGGGGCCGAGGCTGCGGCTTCGGTCACTAAGAATAAAAAAGTTGTTGTGATTGGCACAGAGGCTACGGTGAGCAGTCACGCTTACCGCAAAGCGCTTGAGGCTCGCGGACTAAACGCGCGGGAGAAGGCTTGTCCGCTACTGGTGCCGCTGGTGGAGGAGGGATGGGTCGAGCATGCGGTGACTGAAGAGGTCGCCGGCATCTACCTGAGCGAGGCTTTCGCCGACGGATTTCACGATGCAGACGCGCTGGTTTTGGGGTGCACACATTATCCGCTGATCAAGCCGCTGCTGCGGCGAGCTGCGCCTGCGCATGTGAGCATTGTGGATTCAGCAGAGTCGACCGCGCGCGTAGTGGCGGGGCATCTGCGGAGTTTGTTGCCGCCGACGGCGCAGGAAGAAAGGCGGGCGCTGCCGCGAATAAAATTTTTCGCTACAGATTCGGTGGAGAAATTTCGGAGGCTGGGGGAGCGGTTTTTGGGACATCCCATCGAAGATGTGCGGCACGTGGATTTGAAGGAGTAGGGCTGGGTCGCGCGAGCAGGCGTGTTCCGCATTCAAGCCGCTTTGTGATTCCTCCACCCACTTAAGTATTGCCCGCAAGGATCGGATAGTCTTTCCCGGCTGGCTGGAATTAGTGTGTCCTGAGAACGCGGTGATCAATCGAATCAGAAACAGAGGAAAAAGGAATCAGGATGCATGCGCTCGACAATGTCATCTGGAACGCATTGACTACGCGGCAGGCCGAGTTCGCCGAATCGCACGCGGAGGCGCGGCGGTTCGCACCGGAGGTTACGCAGCTGGCGGGGTTCAACGCGCCCACGGATGCAGGTTACGCATCACTAAAAGGTTTGCTCGCAGATCGAGGAACGTTAGCTCTGTTCCTTGCGGAGCCTTACCAGGCACGCGCGGGCTGTGAGTTGGCGGCGAGCGGTTCGGTGTGGCAGATGGTTTGCGAGAACGGCAACGGGTTGTCGCCATCAGCGGACGATTCTGAGTTCGAACTGATTGAGCTGGGCGTAGCGGACTCGCCTGAGATGATCGAACTCACGGCCTTGACCAAGCCGGGGCCTTTCGGCAAGCGGACCCACGAGTTGGGCACGTATCTGGGAATTCGCAGAGACGGAAAGCTGGTAGCGATGGCGGGCGAACGGTTGAAAGTTCTTGCCTTCACCGAAGTGAGCGCGGTCTGCACGCATCCCCAGCACGCCGGGCACGGCTACGCGCGGGTGCTGATGATGGAAGTGATGCGGCGGATACGCGAGCGTGGTGAGACGCCGTTCCTGCACGTGAGGGAAGATAATGCGAGGGCGATTGCGCTGTATGAGAGGATCGGTTTCAGGCGGAGAGTGGTATCGCACTTGGCGGTTTTACGGAGGGTTGCGGCTGAAGAGTATTCGGTTACGCGGCAGTGAAGCGCCATTCTTCCACGAGACGCATGACGTATCGCAGCGCTGAAAGCGCTGCGCCACCCAAAAGCAAGTCGCGCCCCTTCAAAACATCTCAGTACAGGTGGAAGTCAACTTCGACAGCCATCTCGACGTTCACGGGATGTCCATCTTTTTGGCCGGGTTCGAAGCGCCAAGTCTTTACCGTCTCAATGGCTTTTTCATCCAGTCCCATGCCGAGGGAATTCACCACGCGAATATTGATGGGGCGGCCATCGGTGGCGACGACGATCATCAGCGTGCAGGTTCCCTGATATTTTGCCTTGCGAGCTTCCTCGGAAAATTCAGGATCGGGGGAAAAAATCGGTCGCGGTGGAGTTACTCCTCGACCGGGGCGGAAGACGCCGCCACCCATGCCTCCGCCGGAGCCCGGGCCTACGCCCGCTCCCGTGCCAGGACCAACGCCGGTACCACTTCCCGATCCAATGCCAGCGCAGCAACCTGTGCCATTCGACGGGATGATGGCGGAAGATTTCGGATCGCCAAGGGTCGGCATGTTATTCATCGCCACCTTGATCTCCGGTGGCACCAGCACGCTGGGCTCAACGGCCAACTTCGGATTCATGTTGCGAATGATCACGGTTGGAGGGGTGATCTGCTGCATGGTGAATTTCGGCAGCTTTCCCTGCGAGGCTTTGAGCACATCGCGGTCGCCACCACCGCCACCGCCACCGGCTTGCGTTTTCGCGGGCTTGAGCGGGATGAAATCTCCGGGATCGATCAGCGCGGTCGTGCTTTGCGGTTTGGCAACGGCCTTGGTGACCCAATGCTTTCCCAGAATCGTGCCGCCGATGATCAACGCGAGCACAACTACGTGAGCCGCCGTCGAACCCAGCGCGCCGTTCTTCTTATAGTTGTAAAAACCCCAGATGTCTTTGACCGGCTCGGGTTTCGATTCCAGCTTGAGCGGGGGAAGTTTTTTGGGAAAAAAGAATTCGTCCAGGCCGCGGAACAGCGACTTCCACAGGGGTTCAAACGTATCGGGAGCGAGCAGGAGATGCAGTTCCGGCTCGTTGCTGGGATTCGGATTTACTTCTGCTGATGCCATTGGTCCCCGGTTTGGCGCCCTGTGATCGCGCGGTAGAAGACTAACTTCCTGGCAACCGCCCTTTTACACAGATGAGCAGTCTTTCCAGCAAGTTGCCTCTTTTTGTTATTAGTTTCCAGAATCGGGTCTGGCCACCCCCAAAGGACGGGAACGCAATCCCGAATCTCCGGCTTCTAGGTGAAATTGTACCTCTTTCGGCCGGGGTTTACGAAGTGTATTTGCGGTTCCGAGAGGGCGTAGAGAAAAAAAATGAACCACAGAGGGCACGAAGGTACACGAAGGAAAACCGTTTGGGGACAGCGTCTTGCCTTGGCGCATGGACGTTGCCGATAAGGCTCCCTATAATGAGAGGATTCAAACATTTGGGAGAACCACACCGGGTGCCCTTCGAACTGAAAGCCACCATCAACCTGCCTAAGACCGCCTTCCCCATGAAGGCGAACCTGCCGCAGAACGAGCCAAAAATACTGGCGCGCTGGGAGCAGGAGCGAATCTACGAGCGCATCCGCGCGGCTCGGAAAGGCTCGCCGACTTATATTCTGCACGACGGGCCGCCTTACACCAGCGGGCCCATCCACATGGGCACAGCGCTGAATAAGTGCTTGAAAGATTTCATCGTCAAATCGAAAACGATGGCGGGGTTTGACGCTCCTTACGTGCCGGGCTGGGATTGCCACGGGCTGCCGATCGAGATCAAGGTGGATAAAGAACTGGGCGGCAAGAAGCTGCAGATGCGTCCGACGGACGTGCGGGCGGAATGCCGGAAGTATGCCCAGAAGTTTCTTGACTTGCAGCGCACACAGTTCAAGCGAATCGGCGTGTTCGGGCGTTTTGATCGTCCTTATGCGACCATGACGCCGCAGTATGAGTCGGTGGTGCTGTCGACTTTTTTTTCGTTTTACGAGAATGGATTCGTCTACAAGGGGCTGCGGGCGGTTTATTGGTGCATGCACGATGAGACCGCGCTGGCCGAAGCCGAGGTCGAGTATGAGAACCATACCAGCCCCACGGTATGGGTGAAGTATGGGCTGCTTGACGATCCTACGAAGATCGATGCGGCGCTGGCGGAGAAAAAAGTTTCGACCATTATCTGGACGACGACTCCCTGGACCTTGCCAGCGTCGATGGCGGTGGCCTTTCATCCGGATGAAGAGTATGTCGCTCTGGAATCTGGTGGCGAAGTTTATATTGTGGCGGCGAAGCTGGCGAAAGATGTTGCGGAAAAGTGCAACCTTTCCGGCGCGCGCGAACTCTCTCATTTTGCCGGACGAAAGCTGGAGCGTTTGAATTTCCAGCATCCGTTTCTTGACCGCAAGATTCTCGGCGTGCTCGCCGACTACGTGACCATGGACACGGGAACCGGGGTGGTGCACACCGCGCCTTCGCACGGAGCCGAGGACTTCATCACCGGCATGAAGTACGGCCTTGACGCCACCAGCAACGTGGACG